>Ga0114962_10001434_pt1 | contig 20598 bp, 24 predicted proteins | sample C_130820_MF_Meta_FD_87017 | JGI IMG/M metagenome (GOLD analysis project Ga0114962, IMG submission 87017) | Freshwater microbial communities from Lake Croche, Canada to study carbon cycling - C_130820_MF_MetaG | ecosystem: Environmental > Aquatic > Freshwater > Lake | place: Lake Croche, Canada... | reverse complement strand
GCCACTAATACGACTTTAGGTAAAATACGATTGTCAGGTGATTTAGCTGGGACGGCGGCTGCTCCCACTGTTCCAGCTTTATCCCTAAAAGCCGATACAAGTTCAGTGAATTCAGCTCTCGCATTGAAAGCAAATTCCTCAGATGTGAGTAGTTCGCTAGCTGCAAAAGCCGACACAAGTTCTGTGAATCCTGCTTTGGCACTAAAAGCACCTTTGGCTTCACCAACTTTCACGGGAACTCCTAGTTTGCCAACAGGAACAACAGCCGTTACTCAATCTGCCGGCGATAATTCCACCAAATTAGCCACCACTTTTTATGTGGATCGAAGCGTGGCGGCTGGGGTTACAGATGCCACTAATACAACTTTAGGTAAAATACGATTGTCGGGTGATTTAGCTGGGACGGCGGCTGCTCCCACTGTTCCAGCTTTATCCCTAAAAGCTGATACAAGCGCAGTGAATGCAGCTTTAGCTTTAAAAGCAAATTCCACAGATGTAACAATTTCATTAGCCGCAAAAGCGGATACAAGTTCAGTGAATACTGCTTTGGCACTAAAAGCACCTTTGGCTTCACCAACTTTCACTGGAACTCCTAGTTTACCCACAGGAACAACGGGCGTTACTCAATCCGCCGGCGATAATTCCACCAAATTAGCCACCACCTTTTATGTGGATCGAAGCATTGCTGCAGGTGCGCCAGATGCAAGCATTAGCTCATTAGGTAAAATCCAATTAGCTGGAGATTTAGCAGGTACAGCCTCTTCTCCAACAGTTCCAGGTTTGGCAACTAAAGCCGATACAAGTTCAGTGAATTCAGCTCTCGCTTTGAAAGCAAATACCTCAGATGTGAGTAGTTCGCTAGCTGCAAAAGCCGACACAAGTTCTGTGAATACAGCTTTGGTACTAAAAGCACCTTTGGCTTCACCAACTTTCACCGGAACTCCTAGTTTACCCACAGGAACAACAGCCGTTACTCAATCCGCCGGCGATAATTCCACCAAATTAGCCACCACCTTTTATGTGGATCGAAGCATTGCTGCAGGTGCGCCAGATGCAAGTACTAGCTCATTAGGTAAAATCCAATTAGCGGGAGATCTAGCAGGTACAGCCTCTTCTCCAACAGTTCCAGCTTTATCCCTAAAAGCTGATACAAGTTCGGTCAATTCGGCTCTCGCATTGAAAGCAAATTCCTCTGATGTAACAATTTCATTAGCCGCAAAAGCTGATACAAGTTCAGTGAATTCAGCTTTAGCTTTAAAGGCCAATTCCTCAGATGTTACCAATGCATTGGCTGCAAAATCGGATACAAGTTCGGTCAATTCGGCTCTCGCATTGAAAGCAAATTCCTCTGATGTAACAATTTCATTAGCCGCAAAATCGGATACAAGTTCGGTCAATTCGGCTCTCGCATTGAAAGCAAATTCCTCAGATGTAACAATTTCATTAGCCGCAAAAGCTGATACAAGTTCGGTCAATTCGGCTCTCGCATTGAAAGCAAATTCCTCTGATGTTAGTAGTTCATTAGCTGCAAAAGCCGACACAAGTTCAGTGAATTCGGCTTTAGCGCTGAAAGCCTCCTTGGATTCGCCCTCTTTTACAGGTTTACCTATTCTACCAACGGGTACAAGCGCAGTAACTCAAACAACAGGCGACAGCACTACTGCTGTTGCTACAACAGCATTTGTTAAAAAAACGATTATCACCATCAACGCCACCAATGCCAATTTAACTGGCCCTATCACAAGTATTGGCAATACCACATCTGTTGTATCTCAAACCGGTACGGGTTCAACATTTGTCATGAACACATCTCCTACCCTAATAACGCCAGCACTAGGTACACCCGCATCAGGTGTTTTAACGAATGCAACAGGTCTTCCATTGACAAGCGGAGTTACAGGAACTTTAGCCGTTGGTAATGGTGGAACGGGAACAAACAATGGTTCCATCACGGGAACTTCTGCCTTAAGCTTTCAAGCAGGTGGCACAAATCAAAATGTTTCCATTTTAGCTAGTGGAACTGGGAGTGTTGGAGTAGGAACTAGTACCCCCACAAGTTCAGCAGCATTAGATGTCAGCTCAACAAATAAAGGGTTTTTACCGCCACGAATGACCACTTCACAAAGAGATGCAATTACTACTCCGGAAGCAGGTTTGACGATTTGGAATACAACGAATACTCAATTAGAAGTTTTTGATGGTTCTTATTGGAAGAATATGATAGGGCTATTAGTTTCTACACTAAGGGTGGGAGATACGTACGGGGGAGGTAAGGTATTCTATATTTTTAATACAGGTGATAATGGCTATGTTAAAGGACAAACGCATGGTTTGATTGCAGCTACTGAAGATCAAACTACAGATGCAGGAGTTAAATGGTTTCCCGATAAATACTATGGTGCAACCGGAACTTATATAGGACTAGGATTACCCAATACACTTTCAATAATTTTATCTGCAGTAGTTACAGGAACTACAAATTTGAATTCTTTTGCTGCGGGTCTTGCTAACAGTTACAGGGGTGGGGGATATCTAGACTGGTTTTTACCAAGCAAAGATGAATTAAATTTATTGTACGAAAATAGAGCGGTCATTGGCGGTTTCGCGACTACTGGGTATCCGACCTATTGGAGTTCTACCCAAAAGGGGTCTTTAAGTTTTACCAAATTTGACGATTTTGCTAAAGGAGTCACTAGTGCAAGGACTCAGTTTTTTTTCACCACCACTGGCCCAGATGGCAAGGCGGCAGGCACTCAGTCGGACCTTGGAATTGAGAACCCAAGACGTGTTCGTGCCATTAGAATATTCTAAACTTTGAAAATCAAAAAACAATCCTTTAAATCTGAGACTTAAATTAAAGTTGGATGTCCAGACGGAACTTGGTATTGGCAATTTAAGACGTGTCCGCGCAGTTAGAACCTTTTAATTAGCAGTTCATTATTCAAAGTCCGTCGAATTTGGTATGCTAAATGGGTAACTCCTTCTGCCTTTTGAAGCCATAGCAACAACTGTCGCAAGCACGGATTTTTCGAAGCCATGGGTGATAAGGAATGCTCCATGATGCGAATTAAGAGTTGAAATTATCATTATCGAGTTCCGCTTATTTCTTAACCGGCAAGGCGCTCAAGACTCTTTGGAGAAAACCATCCATCGATTTATCCTCAATCCACCTGACAACAGCCACCAAATCATTTTCCTGATCTACATAAATGGCATTCGTTCCATTCCCAATGTGTGCATAGGCACTCGCTGGAGCTGATGGATAAAGTTTCCGGTCGGTATTTAAAAAGTAATTCATGAAACCGTAACCCGTGTTCGCTGGAGTGGGAGTAGTGGCTTTGCGAATCCATTCTTCAGACAAAAGTTGTTTGCCATTCCAGTTCCCTTTGCGCAAGGTCAATAAGCCGAATCTTCCCATGTCGTAAGCATTGATAAATAAGCCTCCCCCAAAATGCCCTCCCCCACTCACCGATTGGATCATTTTCCCATCCACCACAACCCAAGCATTTTTATAGCCCGTCCAGGTCCACGTATTAGACGCCCCGATGGGATTCATTACATTTTCTCTCAACACTTCTGGTAACGATTTATGCCAAACCATGGTCGCCGCCAAAGCCAGGGCATTTACCCGCGTATCATTGTATTTATACACCGAACTCGGCTCAAATCTTTTTCTCGTTGTCCATTCAGCCGGCTTATCCGAACGGTCCGCCCAATCCGGTTTGCCCCAAAGTACCCCTTCCCAATCACTCGTTTGTCTCAATAAATGATCCCAACTAATCTTGCGGTTATGCTCTGTTTCAAAGGGATAAATAAAAGAAGTCTTCGTAATTGGATTTTCATTTGCCTGAGCCTCCGCATTCGCCAATTCTATCGGCGGCAAATAAGTAAATAATTTATCATCCAAAGAACTAATTAGGCCCTTTTCAACCGCGATACCCACCACAGAAGAAAGCAAACTTTTAGTCACACTATGCGTCATCTCGACCGCGGAGGGATTCCCCCACTCGGCAATGATATAACCCTTATAAATAATGATTCCAGCGGCGGGACCCCTATCAGCCATTGGCCCGATCGGATCAGAAAAGGGTTCCTTGCCAAATTGCATTGCCTGCGAAAGCCATAAATTCTTAGGCTGCGTATTTTCATGAGCGATGGCGTAATTTATTGCCTCCTTTATTTTATTGGTGTCTATGGCAAAAAAAGTGGGCGACTTATGTTCCCATTTTTGTGCAGAGGGATAATAATTTCCTTTTTGCGCGAATGCATTCGAGGCTAATGCTAAACATAAAATTGCAAGGTATTTTTTCATAGTTGAAATTTAAGCGAAAAAAAAAGGACCACCTAAGATTAGGTAGTCCTTCATCAAATTACCTTTTTTAAAAATATTAATTAGGCAATACAACCGAATCAATCACGTGTACCACACCATTACCAGCTTTTAAATCTGTAGCAACTACAGTAGCTTTAGATCCTTTCTCATCAGTTAAAATAACCTTTCCATTCTCGATAGAAGCTACTAAAGTTCCACCACTAACGGTTTTAACTTTCAATGAACCCTTCGCATCTGTGATTGCTTTGATTACTGTCGCTGCAGTTAAATTACCTGCTACAACGTGGTAAGTAAGAATTTTGGCTAAAGTTGCCTTGTTCTCTGGCTTCAAAAGAGTAGCCACTGTACCAGCTGGTAACTTAGCAAAAGCTGCATTGGTAGGAGCAAAAACCGTAAAAGGTCCTGCACTTTGTAAAGTCGACACTAAATCAGCCGCTTTTACTGCTGCTACTAGTGTTGTGTGGTCTTTAGAGCCTACAGCTACATCCACTACTGTTGTTTGTGCTGATACCGAGAACGATGCAACAAACAAAGCGATAATTCCTGCAAAAAATTTAATTTTCATTGATGATATATTTAAGTACCTACATTAAACATAAGTTGTGCCCTAATGTTTTGAAAATAAGTACAATAGCTTAAAACTTTCAATCAAACAAATCCAAAGCCAGCCTAAAAGTATTACAGTGTGCTTCTACAATATCCTTTATATCCGGAGAATAACCGCCACCTAAAGCGATTGAAACAGGAATTTTATGTTGGTGTATAAGATTTAGCACGAATTTGTCGCGCTGTTTACACTCTGCTATGCTTAATTTAAACTTGCCTAATTTATCTGTGGCTAATACATCCACACCGGCTAAATAAAATACAAAGTCCGGTTGAACTCTGTCCACCAGTTCAGGCAAAACCGACTCCAGCGTTTGTAGGTATTCCGTACCTGATGTTCCATCATCTAAACCAATATCAATGTCTGATCGCTCTTTGCGGAATGGATAATTATTTTTCCCGTGCACACTGAAAGTAAACACCTCTGCTACATTTTCCATCAGTTTAGCCGTGCCATTCCCCTGATGCACATCCAAATCGATGATCAATATTTTTTTGACCAAATTCCTATTTAACAAATAATTGGCTGCAATGGCCATGTCATTTAACAAACAAAATCCCTCCCCACGATTCGCAAAAGCATGATGTGTCCCACCCGCCACATTCATGGCACAGCCGTGCGCTAAAGCAAATAACGAACAATCAATCGTCCCTTGCGTAATGACATGCTCTCGAGTAATTAGTTCCATCGATTGCGGAAATCCGATTACCCGCTGCTCCGATGAACTCAATTGCTGGTGAATAAGCCTTTGGTAATACGCCAGTTCATGCGTTAAAAGAATATCAGCGGCCTCACATTTACTAGGGACAAAAAGATGATTGGAGTTAATACTGCCCTCGTAGATTAATTGCTCCGGAATTAACTCGTATTTTAACATGGGAAATCGGTGTCCCTCAGGCAAGGGATGGGCGTAAATCGCACTGTGCGCTATTTTTAGCATGAGTATACCTTACACTTTAGAATAAATACGATTGAATTTATTCCATTTTTTTCATCTCTACTTCTGAGATGTATTCATTTTTTTCAAATTGATTATGGATCATTAAAATAAGTAAGCCAAAAATGATAGATGAAAAGATTAATACATTATTAACGATTCCGTCCGTAGAAAATGATATTCTGATTAAAATGGTAGAAATGATAAAACCAGAGTTTCGCATAACTTTTTGGAAACTATCACTATAGAAAAATGAAATTAAGAGTAAAAAAACGTCCACAATGATAAGCAAAGTGAAAAAATCTTCAAAAAACACGTTGTTAATATTTTTGAAATTTAAATACAAAGAAGTGGAACGGTCAAAAAGTGAATTCGACCAACTGACCAAATTAAAAGTGGCGATTGTTAACAATATCGGGACTAAAAAGACCGCAATGATTTTTTTTAGTTCAAGAAATGATTCATACCTCACTTTTCTATTGATCAACTTCTTGTCGACTACAATAAGTACGTTATTTTTAAATAGGTAAATCAGGTAAAATATCAGAACAGTCAGTATGATATCGTAGGTAAACTGCCTATCACTTTTAATATCAAGCCAATTTTGGGATAATTCTATATTAGACAAATCCTTAAAGATTCTTCTGATTACTATCAGTGTAATAATTTCATATTGTTTACAAACGTAGGTAGTGACTGATTTAGGAATGTAATAAACTAGCAGATAAACTTCGTAAACTAATATGAATGAAAATGGTGTATAGATAGCGGCAATGGGATCTTTAAATAAAGAAGTATCCGTAATGAAATGAATAAGATGGTACTTAACTAAATAAATGAGTAGTAGATGAATGATGAAACTGACAATTGCAATAATTAAAATGACCTTTTCGACTGTTTTTTTAGTCTCGCTTGAGAGTAATAAAAACAACATTTTTGAGAAAAAAGGGTTTTTTACCATAAGATGAAAATTAGCTTATCCGTAAACACGGGTTTATTTCCTTGCTCAATATAGAAATTGTTTCGTAGAATTAGACATTTTATATGTAGACTAAAGATAAATCTCATCCAAATACTTGGCTAAATTCCTATCTTTCTCCGTCACCTTATTCCCCGCATCATGGGTAGTCAGCCTTACCTCTACTCGATTATAAGTATTCGTCCATGTGGGGTGATGATCTATATTGCTAATATAAGTAGAAGCCTGCTGCATGAAGCTCATGGCATCCTCAAATGTTGCAAAGGTGAATGTCTTGATTAAGACTTGATTTTCTTCTTTCCAAAGATTCATATAGATTGAATTTATTGAACAAACATAGTTCTAATTTGAAGAAGAACTACCGATTAATTAAAACTTAATTGATAATCTCAAATTTACCCAGGCATCATTACCTTATTATCTTTTGTGATCTTTTGTAAGCTAGCGAGTCATAATTTAAGGTATTGCATACTAAAAGCCACAAGTCTAAAATCACCAAGTCTGGACACTAATAATTTTATCAAAAAACTGAACTTTTAAACTAGTAAATTGTAGGGGGTAAGGGGCCCCATTCCTCAAATAAAATAAACATCAGATTCGCAAATTAAAAACTTATATTTTTTATCATTTAACTGATTTTAAAGTTATTCCAAATAATTTCTAAATAAATACCCTAATTCTCTGCTCCAATTACTACTAAGGAAATTCAATCAGAAAAAGGAATTTCCATTAAAAATTGATTGGTGTAAGTGAAAAATAACAGAATGTAGCACTTTCTTAGGCCATATAAGTCTGCATAATATCTAGGCTTGTTCTTTTTAGGTATTCTAAATTTTCTTGAATTTCCAAATTATTATTACAATAGGGAAAAGGGGCTTCTTCAAGCCAGCAATGAATGACACCATGTTTTTCTAACTTGGTAAATACAAAAACTACTTTAGCAGAGGACAAGCGACATATTTTCATGCTGTTCGGGGATAAATCATCCAACGCCAATCTATCAACCAAGACAATTACTGAAGAGCCTTTTGTAAGAATTGATTTAGTTTTTAAAAGGGTATTAGGACCTACTTTTATGGCCGGAAATTTTTCCGCCATCCCCAAAATGGAAATAGTCAAATCTTTAGAAGTTTTGGCTGCAATAGCGGCTTCAATGCCATAATTGTTTTCAATCAACACCTTTATTGCCACCTCTATAAGTGGCAAATGCATGGAACAATACAAGACTCCAGGATGATTACTAACTTGGTTTGAATTAAATTGATAGGGAACATGAAATGCAACATCCGTTCTTTTTAATAATGTTGCCATTCTGTAAAATAATTTAAGTCGAATGTGTTCAAAATTTTCCGATTCATTTTTGAACATGAAGTTCAAATGAGTGGAAAACTGATAGGTTCTAAAAGTTAGCGTATACCAATAGGATGGTGGAGTCAATAAGACAATAATTGCACATAAGCGACTGACATTTCGGTTGAAAATACCTCCATGATTATCGGATATTTTATAAATGTTTTTAACTAGAATAAATTTAGAAAGCACCTTTTTCAAATTGAATACTTGGTAATTTAAAAACAAGTATGCACATTATCAAAGTTGGTGCAAATCAAACTAATATTAACAGTCCTTTAAAAAGCTATTTTTTTGGTTGGATCAATTTTGAGCCATAGTAAGCCGCCACAAATAACCACAACTCCGATGATACGGACAGGTATATCCCAACTTCCCGTAGCGCTTAAAATATACCCAAATGCGATTGACATGATGGTAGATCCTAATTGGCCTGCCATTCCCATTGCTCCAGCTACGGCTCCTGAATTATGACCACCAATATCGGCGGATGTCGCCCAAGATACCGGCAAGGTAAAGTCTTTAAATGCCAATCCAAATGCTAAAATAACGATGGATACCATCGGATCAGCGATAAAAGTAGACGTAAGCATGCAACAACCTGACATGACTAATCCAAACATACCAACTGATCTTCTTCCCCACTTTAAGCCCTTTTTCCGCGCAATAAAATCAGATAAAAATCCACCGCTAAAACATCCGATGGTTCCTAAAATAAATGGTAGGGAAGCAAGGAAAGCAATATGTGCATCGTCCACTCCTTTGCCATTTTTTAAATATTTCGGCATCCAAGAAAGGTAAAAATACGCCCCATAGAGCAGGCAATGGTACATACTCATCAAAGCCCAAACATTCGGAGTTTTGATGATTTTTAAAAAAACGGCTAAATTGTTTTGTGGACTTTTTACTTCTCGGCCTAATTCAATATGAGCCAACTCCGTTTCTGTAATACCCTTCATATCCTTAGGTTCATTTTGGAACCATAAAACCCAAAACAGGGCCCAAAGAATCCCTAATACGCCGAAAATATAAAAGACATAACGCCAGCCCCAAATAGACATGATGTAAATAGAAAGAAAAGGTGCCAGCGCCGCACCAACCCGACTCGCGATCCAAATAAACGACTGAGCCCGACCCGCCTCTTGTTTAGGAAACCACCTCGCTACCACAATGGTCGCGTTTGGATACGCTCCAGCCTCTCCCATTCCAAATAAAAATCGGATAATAAATAACATGGTAAAAGAATAAGAGAATCCCGTTAGGATAGTGAAAACCGACCAAGAAAGGACAATTCTAAATAACACAGATTTTGGACCTTTGAAATCGCCCCAAAGTCCTACGGGTATTTCAAATATGCCATAAGCAAAGGCAAAGGATCCCATGATCCATCCAAATTCTTTTTCACTTAAATGAAGATCTTGTGTGATTTGACTACCCGTAATTGAAATGGATGTCCGGTCTAAATAGGTAATGATGGAAAATAAAGCGAGGATAAAAAGAACCCAAAATCGTTTTTGCATTAATTGAAAATGTTTTTGCAATTATACTATATTATTTTGTACAAAATGCTCAAAATGGGTTAATGTATTGGGTATTTTTTCCCAAAGAAATTTGAAATTCATGACCTCACGAAATTCACATACTAGAAACAAATTCCATGATCTCTTTGGCAACTTCCTCTTTCGACTGTAATGGAACGATTTTTTTTTCTCCCGATGCAGAAAAAATACTTACTTGATTGGTGTCTAATCCAAAACCGGCACCCATATTTTTCAAGGAATTCAGAACGATAAAATCCGTATTTTTCTGTTGCATTTTTTTCAAGGCATTGGCTTCTTCATTTTCTGTTTCTAAGGCAAATCCTACGATGATTTGATGTGGTTTTTTAGTAGCCCCTAAAGCGGCTAAAATGTCATTCGTTTTTTCTAAAACCATATTCGTCGTCGATTCAGATTTTTTGATTTTTTCTGAAGATGGCGATGCAGGACGATAATCTGCCACCGCAGCCGACATATAAATAAGGTCTGCATCCGCTTGATGTGCCAGGCAAGCCTCTTCCATTTGCGCAGCAGATTGAACAGAAATTAATCGAATTCCTTCCATTGTTTTGGCGACTTGCAAAGGCCCGGCTACCATAGTAACTTCAGCACCTTGTAGATAGTATGCTTCCGCAAGACACATGCCCATTTTGCCAGTAGAAAAATTAGAAATAAAGCGAACTGGGTCGAGTAATTCCTGGGTAGGTCCAGCGGTAATCAGAACACGTTTCCCAGCATATTTAACTCCTCTAAACGTATTTTCTATTACATATTGAACAATTTCCTCCGGCTCCATCATTCGTCCTTGACCCACCAAACCACTAGCCAATTCCCCTGAATTAACTTGAAGAACCGTATTCCCATAAGACCGCAATTGGGTTAAGGATTTTTGAGTCGCTGGGTGTAAAAACATGTCTTCGTCCATGGCAGGCGCCACAATAACCGGACAACGTGCGGATAAATAAGTTGCTAATAGAACATTATCACAAAGCCCATTTGCCATTTTGCTTAATGTATTACAAGAGGCAGGAGCAATAATGAAAACATCTCCCCACAAACCTAATTCCACATGATTGTTCCAAACATTTCCTTCGTAAAACTCCATCCAAACAGGATGATGAGAAAAAGTAGATAGAACCAATGGAGAAACAAACTCTTTGGATGCATTTGTCATCACAATGCGCACTTCTGCACCTGCTTTGCTTAACAAACGAACGAGATGTATGGATTTGTATGCAGCAATGCTTGCCGTAATTCCCAGAATAATTCTTTTCCCTTTAAGCGACATGGGTTTTATAATTTGGGCAAAAATATGGTAATTTTGCACATTAACATAATGGATTGATACAATTTCAAAAAACCAGCGAATTACAAAGCTATTTACAATCTACAGGAAAATCCATCGGTTTTGTCCCTACCATGGGTGCTTTACATGAAGGCCATTTGGCTTTAATTCAAGCGTCCAAAGCGGTTTGTGAAATAACTGTTTGTAGCATTTTTGTTAATCCTACGCAATTTAATGACCCTTCTGATTTTGAAAAGTACCCCGCTACATTGGAGGCTGATCTAGAAAAACTAGCAAAGGAAGCCTGTGATGTTGTATTTTATCCTTCCGTATCCGAAATGTACCCCAAGGGGTTTCAAGATTTACCTTTTTATGCCATTGGTTTTCTTGAAACAATTTTAGAAGGAAAATATCGCCCTGGACATTTTCAAGGAGTTTGTATAGTCGTTAATTTATTACTTCAAGCAGTACAACCTCACCAACTCTTTATGGGTGAAAAAGATTATCAGCAAGTCGCGGTGGTGAGAAAAATGCTGGAAATCACAGATTCAACGGTTGAATTAATTCCTTGTCCTACGGTTCGTTCCTCCACTGGTTTAGCATTAAGCAGCCGAAATGCCCGTTTAACCGAATTACAAAAAGAGCAAGCGCTCACAATATATAAGGGTTTTTCTCTCAGCAATTTAGAGGATTTCAAACAATCCCTTCTACAGAACGGATTTGATTCGATTGATTATATTGCTTGTGTGGATCCATTTACGTTGGCAGAGAAGGCGATGGGCGACAAACCTTATCTAATTTTAGTCGCTGCTTTTATTGGAGGTGTTCGATTAATTGATAATAAACTATTTTTATGAGCTATTTAAAAGAAGTAAAAAGAGTCACAACTAGTCGCATTCAAGCGATGAAGTTAAAAGGTGAAAAAATCGCGATGTTAACATGCTATGATTTTACCTTTTCAAAACTCTTGGATGCCGCGGGAATCGATATTCTTTTGGTAGGCGATAGTGCGAGTAATGTCATGGCGGGCCATGAAACAACTTTGCCGATCACCTTAGATCAAATGATCTACCATGCTCAATGTGTAAGTAAAGGTGCCAACAGAGCGATGGTACTGGTCGATATGCCTTTTGGTTCCTATCAATCCGACAGCTCTTTGGCACTCGCCTCCGCGGTTCGAATCATGAAAGAAACAGGCGCGCATGCCGTGAAATTAGAAGGGGGCGAAGAGGTATTAGAATCTGTAAACAAAATAACCAAGGCAGGCATTCCTGTTATGGGTCATTTAGGTTTAACCCCACAAAGCATTCATCAATTTGGATCCTATGGTATTCAAGGAAAAAGCGATGAAGCGGTGGAAAAAATGCATAAAGAAGCCTTAATACTTCAGGAAGCAGGCTGTTTTGCCATTGTATTTGAAAAAATACCAGCGGTGTTGGCTTTGGAATTAAGTCAAAAATTACACATTCCCACCATTGGTATAGGCGCAGGCGTCGGATGCGACGGGCAGGTATTGGTGATGCATGATATGCTTGGAATGAACGAAGATTTTAATCCTAAATTTGTGCGTAAATATGCAGATTTAGGGAATGAAATTGTGCGCGCAACAGCTTCCTACGTGGAAGATGTTAAGCTTGCCAAATTTCCTTCTGAGGGAGAATCGTATTAAAGGAGTAAGTTTTTTTCGTTAGGAAAAATAACGGTAGGTGTAAACGTTTTTGCCAATTCGAAATCCATTAAAGCATAGGAAATAATGATGACAATGTCTCCCACTACTCCTTTTCTGGCTGCAGGACCGTTTAAACAAATTACACCCGATCCTCGCTTTCCTTTGATTAAATAGGTTTCAATACGTTCCCCATTGTTCACATTAACCACTTGGATTTTTTCATGCTCAATCATATTGGCAGCATCCATTAAATCCTCATCCATGGTTAAACTTCCTATGTAATCGACATTGGCTTCGGTAATGGTTGCACGGTGGACTTTGGATTTTAATAATTGAATTTGATACATTAGATTTTGCGGATTGATTTATTTTTGTCAAAATTACCGAATTATTAACAAGCTAACATGATACTCTGCTTTGATCTTGGAAATACCCGTTTAAAATATGCCCTTTTCAATGGTGACCTATTGGTGAAATCAGGATTTATTGCTGATTTGTCAATGGAAAGCATTCAAAAAGTCGAAAACCTTGAAAAAATAAGCCAAATAGCCATTTGCAGCGTAATTGAAATTCCTGCCAATTTGATTGAAAAACTTCGTAACTATTGCAAGGTACAATTCATTACTCGAGAGAATTCCCATATTCGTTTTCCCAATTATGACCCAAAGACACTTGGAATAGACCGAATTATTTTAGCCGAGGCTTGCCTTTCGCAATTTCCACAGCAAAATTACCTTTGTATTTGTTTAGGGACTTGCATTACCTATAATTTGATCCATGCTTCTGGGGAATTTTTGGGTGGCGCCATTAGTCCAGGAGTAAGCTTACGGGCAAAATCAATGGCACAATTTACTAATCAATTGCCCCTCATAACACCTGCACAGGATTTTCATGTCTGGGGGAAAGACACCCATTCGAATTTACAAGCAGGAGTGATGGCAGGAACTCTTTTCGAAATAAAGGGATTTGTGGAGGAGGCAAAGAACATTTATCCCGATCTTCAAGTGATTTTAACGGGAGGTGATGCGGAGTTCTTTTCTGAATATTACCCAACAGATGTCAATTTGGCATGGATGGGATTTCTAGCAATGGTCTGAATACCTATTGTGTATTTGGTTCGTTTCCATTTTAGGCAAACAGTCTACTTCAGCAAAATATAATAAAAGTGCTCCCACATTCGTCTTCAAAGCTACAATTAGACCGAGTTTTTTGCTTTCCATACGTTTGATTTATCTCTTTTCAAGATTTAAGCAATTATTTTGAAGCTCTACTACTCCTAGATGCCCCAAGTTCTATGTTTTCCGTGGATCATAAAAGCAAGCATAAACAAAACTGTAATCCTATTTTTAATGAATGATAATTGGAACAAACTGCTATTATTCAAATAGTTATCCCCTATATTTCATTATTATTTGGAAAAATTCTCTCCAATATTTATCCTGAAAAATGAGCTCTTTAGATGATTCATTTTACCGGAAATTGTGCATATAATTGTATCAATTTTAATATCCATTCAATAAAAAGTTTCAAATTTGCCAATAAAAATTATTGATCATGATAGGGGCAAGTATTCAAAAAGTATTGGTAGAAGACCTGAAAAAATTACAAGAAATTGGTCAGCAAACATTTTCTGAAACATTCGCAAAGGATAATACCGAAGAAAATTTAGCTTCTTATTTGGAAAAGGATTTTTCAAGTGAAAAACTCTTAATGGAGCTAAATACACTTCATTCGGAATTTTATTTCGCCCTTCAAAATCATCAGGTTATTGGATATTTGAAAATAAATATTGGTTCAGCGCAAACCGAGTTAAAAGATGAGAACGGCTTAGAAATAGAAAGAATTTATGTTTTGAAGGAATTTCATGGGAAAAAAATGGGTCAATTTTTACTTGATAAAGCTTTCGAAATAGCTAAACAAAGAAATATGGAATATCTATGGTTGGGTGTTTGGGAAAAAAACCCAAAAGCCATTCAATTTTACAAGAAAAATGGGTTTATTGAATTTGACCAGCATCTATTTGTTTTGGGAGATGATGAACAAACGGATATTATGATGAAACATTCATTATCAAAAAATCAATGATTTTGTTTCTATTGAATTACAATTCGGAAAGATTTTCCAAATCATTGATATCTTTTGCTCGACCACTCATTTTTTTATTTCTCCATAAATCATTAGGGTGAATAATCTTCATTGGAATTTCTTTAATTATGTCCAAATCTCCAGTGGTTCTGTAAATCCATGATAGATAACAGAATACCCTCCAACTAACACATATTTGACATGATGTTTGTTCAAAGCCAATAAAAATTCCCGAAAATCAGTGTTGAAAATATTCCCCATTAGTAATTTTTGCGTGATGAGAATACGGTTTTGTCCATCTTTGGAGGGGAGGAAATGGGATAGTTGTATGATACACTATTTAAATAAGCAAACACTTTACCTATTTCTTCCTTTTCCAATCCCTTGTAGTGCAAAATCTCCTTCTTCTCCTCGAATATATTACCTGAACTGCTGTAAGCACGATTTAATTTTGGCATAATCTAAAATATTTTTTTTGAAATATGATACAAATATGCCATTGGTTTGGGAAATTCATTTCATTATTTGGCTTTAACAAAAATCAAATTACAATTTCTTTTTTTACTGCTTATTGATAAAATACCTCAATAAACTCTCCCATTCCTCTTCCAAGCTAGTATTCGGCCGAGTTTTCTTGGCCTTCGAATACCAATAATCGGCGTTCCATAAGTCGCCCTCCTTGCGGTGTAAATTCAGTCGATATGAAAAAACCAATATACTGATTTTACTTATAAGTAAAATTTATTACATTTGCCCAACCCTAATAACAATGAAATATAAACTTATCAAATTGCCTCAATTATCGGGCAAAAAGGCCTCCATCTACACATTATTTAATGTTAACATGCAAAAAACCACATTTGATATTTTTTACGAAAAACACGTTGATTCATTTAAGGATGAAATCATTGACATAATTTTAAGACTACAAAGTATCGGTGATTTGGGCGCATTAGACTATTTTTTTAAAAATAAAGAGGGTACTCTTGGAGACGGCGTTTGTGCACTATATGACAAGCCTAGCTCAAATTTAAGGCTTTATTGTATACGATTTGGAAGTGATATATTGATATTAGGTGGAGGAGGATACAAATCAAAAAAAATCAAAGCCTTACAAGAGGACGAATCTTTAACAAAAGAAAATTATCTGATGAGATTCATTTCGAAAGAAATATCAAAAAGAATTATGGCGAGAGAGATAACATTTTCCAAAGATAATTTAGACTTTCAAGGGCCCCTCGAATTTTATACAAGTGAAAAAAATTAACGTGATGAAAACAGAAGAATTAATAAGCGAAAACATTAAAAAAGTATTGGAGCAAACGCCAACGTTACAACAAACGATTAGCCACAAAAAAATGATGCTAGCAATGAAAATAAGTGAAAGAATGAAACAACTGAACTGGAAAAAGTTAGATTTACTTTATTCTGTTGAAAAAAATAATCCATCGATCATTACTAAATGGTTATCTGGAACACATAATTTCACTGTTGAAACACTTTTTGAGATAGAAGCAGTTCTTGGTATAACACTTATTGATTTATGTAGTACAAATCTTACAAATCATAACCCAAAGAGTTTTGAACCTAAGCAAGAAAATGTAGAAGTAAACTCTCCCATTCCTCTTCCAAGCTAATGTCAGGCCGAGTTTTCTTGGCTTTCGAATACCAATAATCGGCGTTCCATAAGTCGCCCTCCTTGCGGTGTAAATAGGCATGTACCCAAGCCGCGTCAGCGCCGGGTAATTGGTCAACAAAATCATGCGCCTTGACCCAATCGCCTTGGGCATCGTACCAAAGACTTTTTAATGGAAGAGACAGGTGCTTTTCAGGTGCAGGTAGTTGAAGAGATGCCTTGAATGCAACAAGGGCCTTCATTTGTTCCTTATCTATCATCATTTTCAAACCTAATTACTAGATTGGCCAAAGGTTAACAGATTATGATCAGGATCAAGTAAAGAGAACTCTTTTTGTCCCCAAGGTTTTGTGGATAAATGTCCGTTTGGATGAATTTTGATATTTTTATTCAAAAGTTCTTGAAAAAACTGGTCAATCTCTTGCGTTCGAATGTACACTTGCCCATAATTAATTAGGGGATCTAATGCTTTAAATTCAAAAAAATGAATTTCTATTTGCTCCTTTCTAATCATCAAATAATCTCCATAATCACCCAGCTCTTCGAAACCCAAAAAATGCAAGTAATATTGTTTTGTCAACGTTTTATTTCGCATGGGTAATTTGGGAATGATATCTAAAAGCATAGGATTTGTAAGGTAAATGAAAAATAGATACCGCGAATATATTAGCTTTTAATTGATTGAGTTCTAATATGAATGTTTTATTACCTAAATTTGCTTTTCAATTTTGCAAGCAAAGCTTAATTATTACGTAATCATGTCAAGGAATATAAAAATATCGGTTTTGATGGCCTTGTATAATACCGAGTTTTCTTTGACCAAAAGAGCCATTGATTCTGTATTAAAACAAGATTTCCAAGATTTCGAACTGATCATCATTGATGATGGAAGCAAAGAAAATGACCGTAAAGCTCTATTGGAATATATAGAATCACACGAAGATAAAATTATCTATATCCGCCACAGCAATCGAGGACAAGCAGCCTCCATCAACCGGGGCGTACAAATTAGTGTAGGTGATTTTATTACCATTCTCGATAGCGATGATGAATATAAACCCTTTCACTTGAGCACTTGTCTACAAGAAATCGAAAATGTGGATTTAATTTGTTCAACTGCAGAAACCATTGTTGATTCCACAGAAGATTATTACGTCCCCGATAAAAACGATTTGTCCAAACCTATCCATCTGGATGATGCCGTGCTTTTTGGAACCTTGTTTGGACATAAAAAAGTATTCAAAAGCATCGACTTTGTGGGAGGTTTTTCCGCTGATTCCGCCTTTTATGAACGAGCGGAAACCCTGTTTAGAACCAAAAAAGTATTTCAACGATCGTATATCTATTACCGAAATAATCCATTTAGTACTTGTTCGAAGCTTAAAAAGCAAATGGAGTTAGACGCAAACTAATGCAATTATCATCCCTGGAATTACCGCCCAACAGCCAGGTTGTACTCGCGTGCCACATCACAGGGGTATATGATGTCAATCGCAACAATACCTTAGCCAATGATGATTACGAATTAGTCAGAGAATGGGCAGAATCCATAACCAAGGCTAATCTTCGTGGAGTCATTTTTCACAATAATTTTACAGAGGCGACTCGCGCCCAACACGAAAATGACCACGTTTCCTTCATAAACGTCAAACACCATCCTGATTTCAACCCGAATGTTTTTCGCTATTTGGTGTACCGCAATTTTTTAATGCAAAGGGCCAATTCCATCGAAAGCGTTTTTGTCACAGATATTTCTGACGTTACGCTCATTAAAAATCCCTTTGAAGACCCTTTTTTTAAAGACCATCCTTTGTCGCTTTTTTGTGGAGACGAACCGAAATTACTCGATAATGAATGGATGCAGGATCATTCTGCACATCTTCGGTCGCAAATCAAAGATTATAGTGATTATGAAAAACGCTTTGGGCAAGAAACATTGTTAAATTGTGGCATCATTGGTGGAGCCTTTCCTGTGTTTTTTGAATTTGTTCAAAAGCTGTGTCAATTGCATGAAAACTACAATCGCAAAAACCCTACCGCTTACACCGGAGACATGGGCGCTTTTAATTATTTAGCGAGAACACAGTTCAATGAAAGACTGATTCATGGGTCTCCGGTCAACACAGTCTTTAAAAAGTACGAAAACGAGCGACAAGATTGCTGGTTTAGGCATAAGTAAAACCTGTTAAATTTAGGAGTTTGACAAACTATTGGAAATTTCATTCAGACTTGGCATAAAACTACTCCATAGTGAAGCAATGCTGTAATTCGCATAGCTCATGATGCGCTTTTTGCCTACTAATTTCTTTTCGTTTATCGATTCCTTTCTTTCAAAAAACTGCAAAAAACAAAATTTTGAATTGCGCCAGTTGGGGTAATATGATCTTCTCTTTTACACTCCAAATTTTTGAAATCAGCTTTTTCAAACTTGCTTTTCATGCCAGCTTCATCATATTGGCTAATCTCTAATCCACTGCATTTAATGGGTCCGTCAACCGAAAAAGTTCCGATAATGACCATGCCATCAACCGCATTTTTGACTATGTTTAAATACTTTTCAATTTTATTGGGATCTGTTTGAAAATGAAAAGCAGCTCTATCATGCCATATATCATATTTTTCTGAGGGTTCAAAATCCAAAATATCGCTTACTATCCATTTAACTTTATTGGCATTTATTCCCAGTCGATTTTTCGCCCTTAAAATGGACGACTCGGAAATGTCCAATACAGAAATATTCGTAAATCCCTCGGCTAGCAAAAAATCAACCAAGGTACTGTCGCCACCCCCAACATCAATGATAGAAGCAGATTTAGCCAAATTGAATTGATGGATAAAATCCAACGAAACGACAGGTTTTTCTTGTGTCCAACTTACTTCATGGGGAAGTTTAGTTTGATATATTTTTTCCCAATGTTCTTGAATATTATTTTCCATGGGATAAATTTATTGACTAATAATGAATTGATTCGTGACAAAAGTTACTCGGCTAAAACCAATGCATATAAAGTAATTCTATACAAAAAATTACATGTTAATAAATAATGGGCCTATTTTTTTCTATTCAAAAAATCAACTATTGCGCCGATTCCCGCACCAATGGCCAATCCTAAACCTATAAACTGTGATCCATTACCCGATTTAGAACCGTAGGCATAACTTATGGCGAGTCCGATAGCTGCACCTATGCCAACTCCACTGCCATAACTAGATTTTTTTTCATTTTTCATAGGCTGGCAAGATAGATAAAATTGATTGTCCGTAAAAGATTTTCGGTGTCAAACACTTTAAAAATGGAAACTCATTACGCAAAGGAAAAGGTATTACGCATCAATTGGATGAAAATGGATTAAATTTTATTAATTTTCAATTCAAATAAGGAAATCACATGCAGAGGCGAAGATCGTTTTTAAAACAAAGTGTTGGATTATTTGGCCTTTCGGCCCTTCAAATTCTCCCACAACAAAAGGCCCTTTTATCTTTTTCAACCTTGGGTTGCCCTGCTTGGACGTTTTCACATGCTTTGCAATATGCCAAAGAAAATCATTATTCAGGAATAGAAATCCGCGGTGTAAAAGGGGATTTAGATCTTCCCTCGAATGCCCTATTTTCTTCAACAAATATCGCCTCCACCCGCAGAGAAATTGCTGATTACAACTTGAAAATTGTCAATTTAGGTTCCTCTGCGAATATGCATTTTTTGGATCCAAAAAAACGACAATCCAACATAGACGAGGCCAAGAAATACATTGTACTCGCCAATCAATTAGAATGTCCTTTCATACGTGTATTCCCCAATGACCTTCCAAAAGACCAAACAGAAAGCGAGACCCTAGATTCCATCGTGAATGCATTAATTGAATTAGGGAGCTTTGCTCAATCCAGTGGGGTAAAAGTCCTACTTGAATCCCATGGTAAAGTGATTAAAAGTGATATGCTCTTGCGGATTATGCAAGAAAGTAATCATTCAAACGTAGGTTTGGTTTGGGACTTTTATAACATGTGGTCCATTACCAAAGAGCCGCCCGCCCAAGTTTACAGCGTATTAAAAAAATACATTTTCCATACCCATATCAAAGATGCTATTCTAACAGAATCACGGGAAAAATACACCCTTTTAGGGGAAGGAAATGCACCCATCAAAGAAGCGCTTCATGCCTTGAAATCGGGAGGATATAG
>Ga0114962_10001432_pt1 | contig 20612 bp, 25 predicted proteins | sample C_130820_MF_Meta_FD_87017 | JGI IMG/M metagenome (GOLD analysis project Ga0114962, IMG submission 87017) | Freshwater microbial communities from Lake Croche, Canada to study carbon cycling - C_130820_MF_MetaG | ecosystem: Environmental > Aquatic > Freshwater > Lake | place: Lake Croche, Canada... | reverse complement strand
TCAGCCATACAGTTTTTACAAAACGACAGCCGCGGCAATTTTACTGATGTAACTGCCACCATGCTCAAAGGCTACAACGCTGACACCTACGGCACCTATCATCCGCAGTTTGTGGACCTTGGTAACGGGCAGAAAAGCATGATTGTGAGCGAGCCTGACTACTCAGGAAAAGCAAATAGCAGCACACAATTTTTGATCAAACAAAGTGACACTGGACCTTATGTGTCCGCTTTTCAAAACATCATAACCGATTTTGCCAGTCAGGCCAATCTGATTGCTGGTGGTCCCAACTCAGGCAATCAAGTGGCTGTGGTTCGAGATCCCAAAAACAATTTGTATTTGGTGACCACACTGCAATATCAAACTGACGGCAACAGTCCGTTAAAAATGGCCACCTATCTCAGCCTGGTAGGTGCCGGCATAAACACCACCACAGCGCAGACCGCATTCAATGCAGTCAAAGCGACCTGGCCCTGGATGAGTCCGGCACAGGTCAATCAGGTACTGGCCACCACTGCCAGCAGTTACTTGACCAATGCTGGTCAGGGCCTAGTACTGAATCCTGATCGCTTGATGACGCCGGTTGGTCAGTTGGCTGTGGGCACACAGGCCGGAGCTCAACCATTGACCGGCAGTATCTCGGGTGTGAATCTGACTGCTCTAAATCAGATGCAGGCATTTGATACGCTGGGTCGCAACTACTCGTTGAACTTTGGCAACAACTATGTTGGGCCCAACGGCTTCACTGCCAATACCGAACACATTGATCAGTACAATTTGAACAGTCAAATCGAATACATGACCGGCAACAAAGCCAATACAGTGTACACTCCCCAAGGATTGCCGTTGCGATTGGCAGTTGAGACTCAACAGCAACATAATCCTAATGAGCCTGTGAATGATCTCAGCCGAGCCATGCCTGCACAATGGACCATTGGCTTACCGGAAGTTTACAGAAACGGAAATTTTTACACTGGTCTACAGTATACCAGTCTCAACAACAATCCGTGGCTGAATTTCACTGGATCATTTGGATCAGTGGACAGCAGTGGTACCTGGGAACAGACCATGTCCTATGCCAACAACGGATTCAGTGTGCAGGGATCTTTGATGCGCACCAGTACCAATTTTAAATCAGGTTTGGTAACTGCGGTAAGTCCGATCACTGCGGCCTGGGCCGAAACTGGCTACAGATACAAACAGGCCAAATTTGGCGACCTAGGCGTGTATGTAGGCATAAAGCCAACTGTGCTGAGTGGGCATGTCACTGCCACTGTGGCCACTGGCGTTGATGATAAAGGAAATGCTGTGTACGCCAGTAAAAAAATGAATGTGGTCGGCCCAACTACTCCATATGTTCGTGCATTGTACAACGGAATTATTGATCGCAACAGTGGATATCGGTTGTCGGGCATAGTCACTGGAGACCAACAGTATCGCGCAATGGCCGAATATAGATACACATTCAATTGAGGCACAACAAAATTGTTGGGCCACTTGGCCTACAAATAAATAATTTTTTAAGAAAGACACGCAATGAGTCAAGAAAAAACTTTCCAAATCCAATTGAAAAACGAACAATATGTTGTTTTGAAATTCAATTCAATCGATGCCACTGGCAATCGATTGTGGCAGATGTTTGCTACCACCGAAGCACTCGAAACACTGGAACAACTGATTGCCTCAGTTGCGGAAACCAAATCAGCTAGAAAAACAGTACCAGCAAATGCAACAATCGAAACAGTCGATGGACACGGTGATGTACACGAAGTTGAGCCGGTCAAACGAGCCGCAACCAAGAAGAAAAAGTAATCTCAGCGGTCTTTCGGCGTCATCCCGCTTTACAAATTCTGCCGCCTATGCTATAATTAACATAGGAGAAAATAATGGCAAAATACTACTCAACAAAACATTACGGACACAACATTGGTTTAAGTGCCGTATTTAGACAACCCAATGCAGAACACAGTCATTGTCATTTGCTACATGGTTACAGTCTAGCGTTTACATTTACATTTGGATGTGATATGTTGGATAATAAAAACTGGGCAGTAGACTTCGGTGGACTCAAACCACTCAAAGCCTGGCTCGAAGATCACTTTGATCATAAACTAGCATTGGATAAAGCAGATCCACATTTGGCCAAGTTCCAAGAACTGGAAGCCTTAGATCTAGCAGAGATTAGAATCTTTGATGGTGTGGGGGTAGAGAAGTTTGCCGAACATGCCTTTAACTTTGCAGATCAGCTGATACGTGAATCTAGCAATGGTCGCTGTTATTGTGTTCGAGTAGAGTGCGCCGAGCACGGTGCTAATAGTGCTATCTACGAAGGTTAATTTTTATCTATGTCACACGATTACAAAATATCCGTTATACTGCCCACACGAGGCCGTACCGAGGCCTTGTCGCGCAGTCTGTTGGGACTGTTGGAAAAGGCTTCCGACCTAAGCACCATTCAGGTCATGTTAGGTCTAGATACCGATGACACTGTTGGTATCGAATACTTTCAAAATACCCTGCAACCTGCACTGGATCAATTGGCAGTAGACTATACTGCCATGACATTTGAGCCCATGGGTTACGGTCGCCTCAATGAGTATATTAACAAATTGAGTGCAGCAGCTGATGCTGATTGGATATTTTTCTGGAATGATGATGCCATCATGGAAAGCGACCATTGGGATCTGGAAATTGTAAAATACACCGGACAGTTCAAATTGTTAGCAGTTCATACACATCATGATCATCCCTACAGTATATTTCCTATCGTGCCAGTTGAATGGTTGGAGTTGATTGGACATTTGAGTTTGCACAGCATGACTGATGCGTGGCTCAGCCAAAATGCTTACTGTGTAGATATTTGGGAAAGGATTGATGTACATGTGTTGCATGATCGTGCGGATTTGACCGGCAACAATGCCGATGCCACTTATACCCAGCGTGAATTGCTGGAGGGGAATCCCAGCAGTCCCAGAGATTTTCATTATCCGCCTACCACAGCACTGCGTATGGCAGAATGCGAACAGTTAGACACCTATCTAAAAAGTCGCGGCCTGACCACTAGCCCCACCTGGTGGGAACGAGTAAAATTGGGTCAACAGGATCCTTGGGAAAATCTACAGCGCAATGATATCAACAATCAGATGCGACAATTTCACATAAAGACACAAAAAATATGACCAACAATGCAAAGAAAACTGTATTGGTAACCGGCGGTGCTGGCTTTATTGGCCATCACATGATTCGACGTTTGCTCAAGCATGAAGAATACAATATCATCAGTCTGGATCGTTTGGATTTTTCTGGCAACCTTAATCGACTCAGTGAGCTGGGCCAAGAATTTGGTACCGATGCCATGCAACGCCTGCGTGTGGTCTATCATGATCTTCGTGCAGAAATAAATTCTCAATTGGCTGGCCAAATTGGCCCGGTTGACATTATCATACACATGGCGGCCGGTAGTCATGTGACACGAAGCATTGAAAACCCCATGTTGTTTGTGCAAGACAATGTGGTTGGCACTTGTAATTTGTTGGATTATGCTCGTCACTATCTGCCCAACTTGGAAAAATTTATCAACTTTGGTACCGATGAAGTGTTTGGATCAGCTCCCGAAGGAGTTGAATACCAAGAGTACGATCGTTACAACAGTCGCAGTCCTTATTCGGCCACCAAAGCTGCCGCAGAAGAACTGTGTGTGGCCTATGAAAACACCTTTGGTATGCCAATCTATTGCACACATACCATGAATGTGTTTGGAGAACGTCAGAGTCCAGAAAAATTCATTGGCATTGCCATGCGCAAGATCTTGTCCAACGAACCTGTTACCATTCACTGTGATGAAAAAACTGGCACACAAAGTGGATTACGGCACTGGGTGCATGCAGCCGATGTAGCCGATGCCACTGTGTTTATTATGGATTTGCCACACCGACAGTTTCCGTTGGCCAACAACTTTGGTGGTGTCACTTGCCCCAAGTTCAACATTGTGGGTCAACAAGAAGTTTCAAATCTTGTGGTAGCAGAAAAAATTGCCAAAATTCTGGGCAAGACATTGATATCTGAAATGGTCAGTTATGACACACAACGTCCTGGACATGATTTTAGATATGCACTCAGTGGCGATTATATGAAGCAGTTGGGTTGGGAACCCAAGTACACGTTCGATACCAGAATTGAACAAATGGTTACCTGGACCTTGAAAAACGATCGTTGGTTAAAAATATGAATCACATAACAGAAAATACTCAATGCCTGGCCTGCGGCTCAGATCACCTGCAGGTTGCACTGGATTTGGGCCAGCAACCGTTGGCCAACAGTTACCGCGACACAGCCGATGCTGATGAAACACGCTATCCCTTGGCAGTGAAACTGTGCCATGATTGTTTCCATTTGCAGTTGAGCCATACAGTGGATCCGGCCATTATCTATCGCAACTATCTGTATGCTACCGGAACCAATCAGACCATTCGAGACTACTCTAAATGGTTTGCTGATTTTTGTTTGGAAGCCTGCACCAATGTCAAAACAGTGTTGGACATTGGTTGCAATGATGGCACACAGCTGGATTATTTTAAAGCACTGGGAGTCGACACGTATGGTATCGATCCGGCTGAAAATTTGCATCCACGCAGCAGTGCCAACCACTCGGTGATCTGTGACTTTTTTGGCCCAGGTGCTGTGGAGCAGTTGAAGCAGGTCAACTACGACATTATTGTGGCACAGAATGTGTGTGCTCATAATCCTGATCCTTATGCGTTTATGAACGCCTGTGCCGAATTGATGAACAACAACACAGTGTTGTTTGTTCAAACCAGTCAGGCCGACATGGTTTTGCACAATGAATTCGACACCATCTATCACGAACATGTGAATTTTTTCAACGCCAACTCAATGAGTCGGTTGGCCCAACGCACTGGATTGCACCTAGTTGACGTAATCAAGGCTCCCATACACGGAAACAGTTATATTTTTGCATTGAGCCTGTCGCCAGTCAATCAACACCGTGTGAAAAATATTGTTGCGCTGGAGTCTGCACAGGGGTTAACCGACCCAGCCACTTATGTGCATTGGGAAGAAACGGTCAAGGCCAACATGGCTCGATTGATCAACACTGTTGACCAACACCGTGACGCTGGATACACACTGGTAGGATACGGGGCCGCAGCCAAAGGCAATACCCTGTTGAATTTTGGCAATATCCGGTTGGATTTCATCATCGACGATAATCCACTCAAACAGGGCAAATTTACTCCCGGCACCGGCTGTGCCATTGTCAGCATAGACAAACTCAAAGAATTTGATTCCAACAGTCGCATGCTGTTTGTGCCATTGGCCTGGAACTTTTTTCGCGAAATCAAGTCCAAGATACAGACTGCCAGAACCAACAGCAATGATCGATTCTTGAGATATTTTCCTGAGGTAGAAATACATCAATGAAGAACTATTTGATCAAAGGGTTGCATCGTATTGGCAGTACCAAATGGTGGCCTGGGCGTGACCGTGCTGATGAAGGTGACTTGTACTCGTACTATGAAAAAATGGCTCGTCTCAGCGAGTCTAGTTTTTTTCATAATCTACAAGGTGATTGGGAACTGATCAGATTGGAATCCACTGCTGTCGATGTCAACCATGTGTTCCGTCAACAGTTTCGAGCCATATGGGATATCTGGAGTTCGGAGCCCTGCAACATCTACTACTGTGGTAGCGATGTTCAGGTATTGAAACCCGTTGAAGTATTTGGCCGGTACCAACACTTTTTAATGTTTAATTATACTGATCCAAAAAGTCTAGACGAGCATGAGCATTTTCTCAATGCTGACATACGCTATTATCCGGCCGAAATGGATCGTGACATGTTTGCGCAGGCTCTAAAAGATGTTGAACATGCAGTGGAATGGAACAATGACCAAAAACTATACAATCGCATGGTTTGGTCGCAAGGGCTCAGCCCCGAACAGGTGATTGATCCGCGCATGGCCTATCAAGGTCCTTGGTTGCCTGGTGATGAAGAACACAAGAAATTTACCGATGCCTGGAACGGATGTACACTGGAACAAGCATCGGTGGTACATTGGCACGGTAGTCGACACGCAGCCAGCAAACTGGAGCTCATGCAGGCCATCAACGATCAATTGGGTGTACCAGTCGAGCCTTTGCGGCCCAGACCTGTGCGCACCATAGATGTTTCTCATTTGCCTTGACTTTGCCCAGTCACTGTGTTAACATAGTCATACAATTATGAAAATACACTACAGAGAACCCAATCTAATAGAACAGATGTTGGCAGCCATTGCCGACGGTAAAAAGCATATTGATTATTTTGAATTGTCGGCAGACGAATTTAATCAAAATTTCAGCATGTTTGACAAATCCAAACAGCACGGCGGAGATGTAAAGTATTCTTTCAAACGTATTCCAATACGAGTCAAATCATGAACAAGATAAAAATTAGCGAACTATTTTACAGCATACAGGGCGAAGGTCGTTACATGGGAGTGCCAAGTGTATTCTTGAGAACATTTGGCTGTAACTTCAAATGCAGTGGCTTTGGCATGCCCAAGGGAGAATCCAGTGTTGAACGACATATTGTTGCAGAAACTGCCGAAAGTTTTAAATCTTATAAATCACTACCACTTGTGTCTACTGGATGCGATAGCTATGCAAGTTGGGATCCGCGTTTCAAACATCTCAGCCCTTATTACGACATCGATACTATTGCCAATAATATTGTCAATATACTGCCTCATGGTCGTTGGAAAGATGAGCATTTGGTTATCACGGGCGGTGAACCGCTGTTAGGTTGGCAACGTGAATATCCAGAACTGCTGTCACATGAACACATGCGTGGCTTGCAAGAAATAACATTTGAAACCAACGGCACACAGTTGTTGTATCCCGAATTGGTTAGTTTTTTAAATGAGTGGAAGAAACATCGTTACTTGCATTGCCTTACGTTCAGTGTAAGTCCCAAATTGAGCATCAGTGGTGAACGTTGGGAAGAAGCTATATGTCCCGATGTAGTTAAACAATATTATGAAACTGGTTATACCTATCTGAAGTTTGTGATAGCAACCAAAGAAGATGCAGAAGAAGCGGAGCAAGCAGTCAATGAATATCGTAAACGAGGTTTTAACGGTCCCGTGTATCTTATGCCTTGCGGCGGTGTTCCAGAACTTTATAATCTTAATAACAGAAAAGTTGCTGAGTTAGCCATGCAGAAGGGTTGGCGATACAGTGACAGACTACAAGTGCCACTGTTTAAAAACGAATGGGGAACCTGATGCAGTTCGCCGGACAAATTTAATATCAAAGAAAGACCAATATGACAAATTTTACAGCTGATAGAATTGCAGCAGTTCGATTGCAATATCGCATAACCGATTGGATACGAGAGTACGCCACTGAGTCCAACATGAAAAGTCTAGTGGTAGGTATTTCGGGCGGTATTGATTCATCTGTGGTCAGTACCTTGTGCGCTCGTACCGGACTGGATACCATTGCAGTCACTATGCCGATTCGACAAATTCCCGAACTGCACGACCTCAGCTTGCGACATGGCGAGTGGTTGTGCAAAAACTTTAAAAATGTACGACATGTAATTGTTGATCTCACTTCAACGTTTGATGAATTTGAACAACAGTTGAATGCGTTTGGCAACCTGCATGGATTTGCCAACAGTCGCAGTCGTTTGCGCATGGTTACCTTGTATCAAATTGCACAGGCCATGCAAGGCATTGTGGTGGGCACTGGCAATCGAGTAGAAGATTTTGGAGTGGGCTTCTACACCAAGTACGGCGATGGCGGAGTAGACATCAGTCCCATTGCCGACTGTTACAAAACTGAGGTGTGGCAAATGGGGCGCGAGCTGGGTGTTCTGCAGGAAATCATCGATGCTGCACCCACTGACGGACTTTGGGATGACGGACGCACCGATCAAGACCAATTGGGCGGACTCAGTTATCAAGATCTCGAAGTGGCCATGGGCATGGACGAAGGTGATATACATTCTGACGATCCAGTACTGCTGGACAATTTAGAAAAATATCGTGCCATTCGTGCTCGTAGCCTGCACAAAATGAATCCAATCCCTGTATTCAAAAAATAATACCCGGGCTCAAACACAGATAAATTAGTCTGAAGCAATTCATTTATCTAAAGGAACAACATGCAAAAATTAGGATTCATCGGAATCGGCAAGCTAGGATTAGACTGTGCTGAGGTAATGGCAGAAAAACACGAAGTTCGTGGTTACGACATTTACCCGCGAGTCAGCAACACAGTACGAGTGTGTGAAATTGAAGAATTGGTGCGCGAAAGCGAATGGATTTTTATTGCTGTGCCCACTCCACATGCCGAAGGCTACGATGGATCTGTGCCATCAAGCCATATGGAACCACGTGACTTTGGTCACGATGCTGTGCTGGATGCAATTGACAATGTGAATCGTTATGCCAACGGTGTCAGTAAAAAAGTGGTGTTGATCAGCACTGTGTTGCCTGGAACCACTCGTAAAAAGTTCATTACACGTCTGGACCCTGTGCATCAATTTTTATACAATCCTTACTTGATTGCCATGGGCTCAGTAAAATGGGACATGGTCAATCCTGAAATGATCATGATTGGTACCGAAGACGGTGCCTGGACCGGGGTAGCTGGCGAATTGCGTGATCTTTACGATACTGTGATGCAGAACGATCCACGTTACGAAATTGGTACCTGGGACGAATGTGAGGCCATTAAGATTTTCTACAACACATTCATTTCAGCCAAGGTTGGTTTGGTCAACATGATTCAGGACTTTGCACTCAAAATTGGCAACATCAATGTGGATGTGGTCACAGATGCGTTGGCCAAATCAACCATGCGTATCATGGGATCCAAATACATGACAGCCGGCATGGGCGATGCAGGTGCTTGTCACCCTAGAGATAACATTGCCCTGCGTTGGCTGGCCAAAGAATACAACATTGGCTATGACCTGTTTGACACCGTGATGCATGCCCGTGAAGTGCAGGCCAAGAACTTGGCCATGTACCTGTTGGACTTGAGTGTGATGAGCGAAGACTTGCCCATTGTGATTCACGGCAAAGCCTACAAGCCCGATGTAGAATACTGCATTGGTTCTTACAGCACATTGATAGGACACTATATCGAACAAGAAGGTCGCCAAGTTGTTTATGTTGATCCATTGGCCGACGACCGTACCAATGTGGTTGAATCGATTGATACACCTGCAATCTTTTTGTGGGCACACAACCGCAAGATCACTTACGAGTACACAGGCGACCAGTTAGATACACAGCCCTATTGTGACATTTTGCCCGGAAGCATTATTGTTGACCCATGGCGCAAACTCACTTCGACTCCTGAGGTAGAAGTTGTCCATTATGGCAACACCAGACTCTAAGGAACCCAATGGGCTTGTTTGACCGTTTTAAGAAAACCCCACCCAAGGCCGCCCCTAAATCCGAACCACGTCTTAAAAAAACCAAACTGCCGACCAAGACCGAAAAGGAGTTGGCAACCGAACGTGGTGATCCTTGGGTGTCAATTGTTAGCATGGAAATAGATCCTAACAATATACAAAACGGTGCTTTTGAATTGGATTGGAACGATAAATTTATAGCCAATTTGATCCGAGCCGGTTATCAAAAGGATCCCAAAGACACCGATTCGGACATTGTGGATCGTTGGTTCACTTCGGTGTGCCGCAATGTGGTGTTAGAAACCTATGAACAGTATCAGGCCATGGATCCGCAACGTGATCGCGTGGTCAAAACTCGCAACATAGGCGATGGTCGATCGGAGGTATCATGATCTTGGCAATTGGTGACAGCAACATGTATCCGGCCTGCACAGAGGTGCAGGAGTCATTGGATCCGACCAACCTGGTTCCGGTGTTCAGTGAACAGATGGGTAAAATTTTTAGATGCTGGGGCAAAAATGGTGCCAGTAACTATTGGATCGAAACTCACATTGAATATTTCCTAGCCGATAAAAAATGGGATCCCAACACGTTTTTGTTGATTGGCTGGACCAGCTTTGAACGCGAAGAATGGCCCTGGTTGTACAACAATATTTCAGTATGTGGCGGTCCTGACTTTGGTATGCCGGCTCCTATGAAAGCGCGATTTGAGCAATGGAAAACCACATTGACCGGCGAATACTATCGCGAGCGCACTCAGTTTTGGCATGATAGAATCTATCAAATGCACCAACAGTTGCGTGAACGTGGTATTCCACACCTGTTCTGGACCACCTATAACAATTTCAACACCATCAGCAATCAACAGGACTGGCACGGCAACTTTTTCCAACCCTATGATCAAAACGGTTGTATGAGTCGATTCTTTGAATCTCGTGGCATACAGGCCATCAAACATGACCCATTCCATTATGGCGCAGATGCACATCGGGCCTGGGCCACAGCCTTGAGTGATCATGCCAAATCTGTTCAATTATGATGCTGTATGTCAACGGTGACAGCCACAGTGCAGCAGCCGAAGCAGTGAACTCTTATGCATTTGCCGAAGATGATCCAAGGTTGATCTATCTGGGGCGTTTGCCGCACCCAGAAAATCTTGCCGTCAGCTGGGGCAAAACACTGAGCATGGCACTGCGTTCTGGCTTTCATTGTGATGCCGAAAGTGCCAGCAGCAATGCTAGAATCTTGAGAACCACTAGAGAATGGTTAGACGGGCCGGGTTGCAATCATCCAGACCAATTGATCATAATACAGTGGAGCACCTGGGAGCGCGAAGAATGGCAATACCACGATACCTACTATCAGGTTAATGGCAGTGGCATTGACCAAGTTCCACCAGAAGCACAGGATCGGTACCGCAACTATGTGGTCGGCCTTGACTGGAGGGCCAAAACCCAGCAGGCACACAACGACATTTGGCAATTTCATCAAGAACTGACGCAACAGGGTATACGTCACATTTTTTTCAATGGCAACAGTGATTTTGGTGCTGTTACTGATCGCCAGGATTGGGGCGCCAGTTATATAGGTCCGTATGATCCAATCTGTACCTATCATGCCCAACTCCAAGCCGCTGGAATTGACACTGTTATGCCAGGTTCCTACCATTATGGACCCGAAGGCCACAACTGGTGGTTTCGCCACATGCTGGACTATGTTGTTCGAAATCAATTTATTTGACAGAATTATCTAATTGTGTTATAATTGCAGTATGAGATATATTTTGATTGATACTGCCAACATGTTTTTTAGAGCTCGACACGGTGCTTTTCGTGCAGCCGACACATGGGAAAAAATTGGATTTGCACTGCATGTGACCTTGATGAGCGCCAACAAAGTGGCCCGAAGATTTGAAGCTGACCATGTGGTATTTGCGCTGGAGGGGCGTAGCTGGCGCAAAGATCACTACCGGCCCTACAAAAACAACAGAACTGTGGCACGTGCGGCCTTGACTGAATCTGAACAAGAAGAAGACAAAATGTTTTGGGAAACCTATGATGAACTGACTAAATACTTGTCTACCAGAACCAACTGTAGTGTCGTCCGTTGTGCCACAGCCGAAGCAGACGATATCATTGCACGTTGGATTGCATTACACCCCCAAGACGAACACGTCGTTGTCAGCTCAGATTCAGACTTTGTGCAATTGATTGCACCCAATGTCAAACTGTACAATGGCATTAACGATCACCTGTTCAGCACCGAGGGTGTTACAGATGCAAAAGGCAAACCGTTGGCATTTACTATTGAGAGCAACAGCAAGATCAAAGTTGGCAAAGCCAATGCAGAATTTGTCACACCCGCAGACTATCAACGTTGGGTGCTGTTCTTGAAGTGTATGCGCGGTGACCCTGGTGACAATGTGTTTTCGGCTTATCCTGGTGTACGTATCAAAGGCACCAAGAATCAAGTGGGACTTACAGAAGCATTTGAGGATCGTGACCGCAAAGGCTATGCGTGGAACAATCTCATGTTGCAACGCTGGTCAGACCACGAACAAGTGGAGCACCGTGTACTGGATGACTACGAGCGCAATCGCATCTTGATTGATCTTACTGCACAGCCCGATGAAGTCAAAGACACAGTAGACTCAGCCATACGTGAACAGGTCAGTCATCGAGATATTGGTCAGGTAGGAGTGAGATTCATGCAGTTTTGTGGCAAGTATGAGCTCACCAAGTGCAGTGAGCACGCCGACAGTTTTGGTCGATGGATGAACGCCACCTACCAAGGTGTATTAGATGATCTATAACAAAAGGAACAACACATGACCCTGATAGCAAAACCCATAATAGACCAGCAGTTTTGGATACTGCAAAAAGACAACGAAAAAGTTGGCAACATTGAGGCCTGCGCTGGTGGATACCAGGTCAAAATTAAAAATCATGTGGCACAGTTCAAGACCATAAGTCTAGCAGCCCGAACTGTCAATATTGAGTTTGAGCCGGCACAAAAAATCACAAAACCCAAGTCGTCCACAACCGAAGTACACGGATATCCGGTGTCGGGTCGCGTACATAATCCCATGTGGGATGTGCCACAACAGTTGCCGATCTACACCAAAACAGTCAAAAGTAAAAGTTGGTTTGCAGCCGGTTGGTACAATGTGCGCAAGGGCCGCAAATGGCGCACCATGCTGGCTCCCAAATTGATTGTGTTACAGCGTTATCCTTATCAAGGACCTTTTTATACTGAGCAACAAGCCAATGACCATACATCTAACACGATTTGTTGATCGAGTCAACGGGCAACAGGTCCGCGGCACAAAAGATTTTATCATGAGCATGAAAGATGCACAAGATCTACATGCCGACATCACACGTTTATTATTGGAACTGCGAGTGTTGCGCGAGCAGGCACAGACCAAAATAGATGAACCCATCACCGTTCAAATGAACGGCGGGCAATTCTAAAATTGCTGATATTTTATGATAAATAAAATATAGGAGTTTAATGAAATGAGTCGTCCCAAGCCCAGCGTGTTGATCGAACACACTAACAAAACTACCTACAAATCTGAGCAAGTATTGGCATCCGAAGGAGTATGGGCAGTGTTCTACGACGACAAGCCTATCAATCTCAAAACCAGCAATATTCTGGTACAGTATCCAGGGCCCAAGTACAAAAAGGTTTCGTTCAGTAACCCAGGCCATGCCAAAAATCTAGCACGAAAACTCAATGCACAATTCAAAACCGAAAAATTTTCGGTGGTGTTGTTGCAGGCCGGTGAACGAATATATCCCTAATGTGCGAGATAAACACACCCTTACACAACAGCTGATCAAACTGTTGCCGACTGAACAGCAACCCACGGCAAAAGCTGTCATGGCGGTATGGTGGTACAACATAAGACGAACCGGTGGCCTGCGATTGACCCAGACTGGATTCGAAGTGTTGTCACAACAACTCGAACTGGAAAACTGGAACTACAAGATAGACAATTCGGTTGTGTTTGATCAAAAGATCATGTTAAAATTGGATAAAAAAATGCAGTTGCCTTACTATATACATGCCAAAAAGGGTATACCAACACATATTTGTTTTTTTGGCAGTCGCGAAGCAGTGATGGCAAATCTCTACGGAAATTTATTGAAATTTCTTGACAACTATAATCCTTAGTGCTACAATATATGACCGGGCTGATAGCTTAATGGTAAAGCAGTCGACTCATAATCGATTGAGTCTAGGTTCAATTCCTAGTCAGCCCACCAAAAAGCTAAATAATAGGAAGCTGACGATTTTGCAGCTCACATCAAAAAGGAATTAAAACATGGCAGTCATTACCAAAACAAAATGGGGTCGTCGCAACACCGACGCAGAAAAATCTGCGGTCCTGGCCTACCTGAGTCAACAGGTCACTGCTGGTATTACCAATGGCAGGTCTTATGTTGGTCCGACCGCAGTGGTGATTCCAGATCCATATATAGATCCCATAGATACGTTTTCAGATCGCACCGGAATTAGATATTGGACCACTCAAGCTTCGGCTGAAGCCTGGACTGCATTCCGAAATTCGCAAAGCCCTGCACCCGAGATTGCAGAAGTAATTGCTGGAAAATTCATCACAGTGACACTGTGGGGTCGCGATCAAACCGAGTCCGAACGCAACAGTTTTCAGACTTTTATGGATCAGCAGGTCATTGACGGAACCACTGACGGTGTAAACTACACTTCGTCATCGTTGATTGTGGATCCGTTAGGATCACATGACGAAATTACAGAAACTGCTGCAACCAATTTTGTATTGCGAGTCTGGAACACACAAGAATCGGCCACAGCCTGGTTGGCTCTGCAAAATTCATGTGTGCCTGCTCCGCAGTCCACAGAACTGATTTAACCCTAAAATTTTTCAACAATCTCTAGCACCAGGAGAGTATGATGAACGAGATTGAACCACAGCACGACAGCGAAGGCACTGACGATGACTTCTTTGATGACCTCAAGGGCAAGTGGGCTCGACTAGAAGCTGAACGCAGGCAGACCGACGAGTTCAAAATCAACAACATGGAATATGACATGAGCCAGAGTGACTGGTTCCTGAGTAAAGTTCGCGGCAGTGACAACTATGCACAGAACTTGTATGCTGCCTTGTGCAACAACACATTCCAAAAGCAAGATGTTTGGTTGGTGCTGAAAGATGCACACTGGAGTTGCAGTTGGCGTTATGCCGGCGGACTTGTAGCTGACCTACAGGATCGAGGTGGCGATTACATGGACTGGTACTGTAGTGGCATTGGTCCCAAAGACGACACCGAGTTTGTGGGCGAAGGCACGGTCACAGACGAAATTGCCACTGATTTGGCCGTCCTGGGATGGCGTATAATTGAAAATCTAGATGATAATTAATTTTTATATCATCAACAAAATTTTAACTTAAATATTAGTTTAAAGGAAACAATTTATGGCTCATGCTATAATATTTACTGATAACATAGCAAGAGCCGTACTCAAACATGGAGATAGCCTAGACTCAGACTCTTATCCTGCTGGAGCATACGCAATAGCATCGCATTTGAGAAATCTAGGTTACAATGTATTGGTCATTCCTTATTTTACCAAAATGACCTTTGCGGGATTACAAAAAATTGTTGACGACAATAGTAAAAATTTACTCTGGGTTGGAATCAGCACATCATTGTTAAGTGCCAATGCTGACACAGAAAGTTTTGAAATATATAGGGAGAACTGGGACAAATCATCTGACTGGTTAGTTGAGCCTGAAAAATTAGTTACCAGTTACAAGAAAGCATATACAAATTCCGCAAGAGAGATGCCTGCATCCACCGGAGAATTAAATAAAATTGGAGCCTGGTTAAAATCCAAATACAATGTTCCGTTGCTGGTAGGCGGAGCAGTGGTGACATCATTTAAAAATGGGTTTTTGGGAGTATTAAATCAAAATGTCAAAATATTAACCGGCAGAGGCGAAAGCCCTATTGAAGAAATTACCAAAAGTCTAGAAAAAGATAAAACTTTTCCATTTATTTTGCCCAGCAACGATCATTATGATGATCACGATTTTAAAAGTAGAATTTATAACTGGACCGACGCCGACATGATAGAACCAGATGACTGGTTGCCTTTAGAACTGGCCAGAGGGTGTTCATTTAATTGTGCTTATTGCAATTATGATAGAAAATCTACATTTGACAGTTACAGAAATCCTGACATACTCAGACAAGAATTAATCAGCAATTATGAAAAATACGGTGTAACCAAGTATGTTCTAATGGATGATCTATACAACGACAGCAAAGAAAAAGTTCGTATACTGTATGACAAAGTGTGGTCAAAATTACCATTTGCTCCTGAATGGACCAGTTACATGCGGCTAGACATGTTTTACGGTGATCCTGAAAGTGCTGATATTATTTTACACAGCGGTGCCAAGCTGATGACTCTTGGCATAGAGACATTGAATGACCAAGCAGGTCGAAAGGTCGGAAAAGGCCTTGGTAAAGAAAGAATTTTAAAAACTTTGGATTTTCTAAAAGAAAAGTTTCAAGATGACCTATTGATGCATTCAAATTTCATCATGGGATTTCCTGACGAATCAGAAGAATCCATGTTAGACACCATTGCTTGGTTGGCACAAAATAAAGTTCTATATTCGTATAGTCTTATACCTTTATGGATAACTCCCCCGAGTCATTCTGATGGAGTTATTAAAAAACATCAAATTTCAAATGACAATGAAAAATACGGGATAACCTGGAAGTCTGAGTTTAATTGGGAAAACAAGTTGGGCATGACTTTTGAAAGAGCTCAAGAAATTGCTACCCAGGGCAGCAAAAATAAAAATAGAATCACCATTGGATTTTCTGATTATCCTATTCTTCGATCTTTGGGATTGTCCCAAAAAGAAATTGCCAACATTAAAAGCATGGATGAAATGGATAGTGTTCTAAAAAATAGGCATCTCATAACTGACAAAATTTATAACAAATTAGATAAATTTTTAAATTATAAAGAAGACTAATCATCAATGATCCAGTTGACCATTGGCTCAATAATATGTATAATACTTGCAGTGACGTTTGCAAGCTATCAAAATCTAGCTGTAGACCTAGCTCAAGCCTGGAGTTTGTGTAAATAACAGTCAACAGGAGACTGAGATGGATCTAGTCAAATACCGAGATGCAGGTATGACAACATACACTTGGTTTTATGTAAATGAAAACAAACACATGGTCAGTCCGTATTTTGACAGTGAACAAGAAGCACGGGCTTGGTTCAACCAAGTTTTTGAAGGTGCTGAGGAGCAATTATGAAAAAAGTGTTATTTGGTTTGTTATTGGTATCTGGTACAGTTCTGGCACAAGATGTGTATGTGGTGGGCGCCCAGCCCCGATACGTCACTGTGCAACAGCAACAGTGTCATGTAGTCAGTGTCACTGAAAACAACAGCGGTGTGGGCACTGTGATTGGCGCTGTGGCCGGTGGTGTAATCGGACATCAAGTGGGACGTGGATTTGGTCGTGATGTGGCCACTGTGCTGGGCACTGGCATTGGTGCTTCAGTGGGCAACCGCATTGGGCAAGATCAACAACAAACAGTGACCAAGCAAGTTTGTGACATGGTACCAGTTGTCGTACAACAAGGTGAAACTGTGACATTTAATTACAAGGGACGAGTGTTTACACAAGTTTTTGGTAATTAAAGTTATTGCTGTATGAAGCCGAGAGAAACAGGTCCTGGACCCGGGTTCGACTCCCGGCATCTCCACCTAAGTGTATGGGGTATATTTAGGTGGGGATGACTTGGTTTTCGACAGGGCAAGTAGTAACAGAGTGGACAGCACGGTAGGCGATGACCGTTAATCAAGCAAAAAACGTAAATGCAGACGTAAACAAAACCGTAACTGTTTCTGGCAAGAATGTCAAATTCTCTGCTCGTACAGCCAAGGTAGCATTGGCGGCCTAAACACCGCCTAGGGTAGGAAATACCTCGTAACAGAAACCACCCAAAAGGCCTTGACGGGCCTTTTGTTTTGACTATATACTATAGACATGAGCACTGAACAAGACAAATTCAACCATTCTAAGCGTTTACTCAAGGATGAGAACGCAATTAAAAAACAAACAAAGATTGCTAAATCAGCACATCTTCCAGGAACAATCCCCAGTCCGGACATAAAAGAACCGCATCGTTTAGCAAAACGCCATGCCATGGACTGCGGCAATCCTGAATGTTATCTATGCGGCAATCCTAGAAAAACACACAAGGACCGGTTGACTGCTCAAGAAAAACGTCTCTTCCAAGATACGGAAGAGCAAAGAGATAGACATAGTAATGGTCTAACAAAAAGTGAAGAATGAGACAGTAATATTTCTGTCACAAATTTATCACTAAATATATATTGCTCACACAGAGCAACACACAAACTTTATAAAGGAAATGTAAATGAAAAAGTTTTTAGTATTGGCTGTTTTATTGGCCGCAGGAGTAGCACAAGCAGAAGGAATTTATGCAAGTGTAACGTATGACAAGAAGGATAAAGTAAGTTCTTCACAAGTAAATAATGTTTATGGTTTAAACGTTGGTCAAAAATTTGCTGATGGATTGACAGTTGAGGTACGTATGGAAGATGAACGTATTGAAACATTCCCAGGACAAAAACAAGAAGGTTTATATCAACTTAAGGCTAGCCAAGACTTGTCTAAGTTGGGTATGTTTACACCTTATGTTGCAGGTGCAGTTGGTGTTAAAAACAAATCAACTATTGACTTCCCATTCTATGTAGCTGAAGTTGGTGCTAAAGTTAAATTGAGTGATAGTATCAGTGTTCGTTATGGCTGGCGTCAACGTGTTGCATTTGATGACAACGCAACAAACAGCTACAATACACGTGAAAATACATTAGCATTAGGTTACAGCTTGAATAAACAAGATACCGTAACTGTTGCAGTTAAAAAAGAACGTGGTACAAGCAATTATAATACATCAGGATTGTACTACTCACGCAGTTTCTAAATCAGCCAACTGTTACCATTAAACCCGCCACCGGCGGGTTTTTTCTTGGGTTTTGTACCGACAATATAAATACTTGTCGCAACGCCGGACCACCCGACGTCGGATCAAACAGACGCTTGACATTTCAATGTCTTTACTGTATTATTAATACAGAACGCCTACCGTAAGTAGAGTTCTTCTACAAGCAATAAAATTTTAAAAGGAAATTGTATATGAAGAAAATTCTGTTGGCCACTGCTTTGGCCTCTGCTGTTGCACTAGTTCATGCTCAGGGCGAGCACGACACCGGTGCAAAATCAACCGCAACCGCAACAGTTGCGGCTCAGCCCGCTGCGGCTCAGCCCACAGTTGGTATCTATGGTCTAATTGATCAAAGTTATTACATGATTGATTCTGCCAGCCCGTCTGTGAGAATGCAAAATGGCCTGGCACCCAGTGCCGGTAACACCACTCGATTTGGATTTTTAGGATCTGAAGATCTCGGCGGTGGTAACAAAATTGGACTGAAGTTAGAAACACAAATCAACATGGCCACCGGTGCTGTGGCGTCGGCCACAACCGGCTATGCACAGGCCACAACCGGTACCAGTGAGTTTTTTAATCGTGCTGCTTTTTTGTCACTCAGCAACAACACATTCGGCGAAGCAAGAATTGGTCGTCAAGTGGTTCCACTGTATGAAAGTGTAGTCACTGTGGATGCACTGAGCCTCAACTCCATGGGCATGATCAGCTACTTTGTGCATGCCAATGTGTTGGATGCCACCAATGCCATCACTGGTCAAAACGCCGGTGAAAAAGTTGGCAATGCCAGTACCAGTCAAACCGGTCCAGGACTGTTCAACAACGGTATTTCGTATAAAACACCAACCCTGGCCGGCTGGGGCGCAAAAGTGTTTACCAGTCCTGGATCGGGCAATACCAACATACAGAATTCCGGTGCCATACACGAAGGTGTAGTGACCTATGGTGCCAACGGATTCAATGCTGTGCTTGGATACGGTGAGATGAACGGCAGCACCACCGGTACCGTGGCACTGCGTCGTTCGATTGTTGGTGCCAACTACACCTGGGATCGTTTCAAATTCACTGCAAGCCATGGCTACGTGCAGTTCCGCAACGAAATTGGTGGAGTCTACACACTGACCGGCGACAACACAGCCATCAACAGTGTGGGCGTAAGATATCAAGTTTCTGGTCCAGCCTGGGTTGGTGCAGAATTTACCAAGGCCAAAGACAAACGCCTGGCCGACACCTGGAGTTCGACCACTGGCCTAGCCGCTGGCTATGAGTTCAGCAAACGCACCAATGTGTATGCATTTGCAGGATCCGTACAAAACTCGGGCAACGCCAAAATGTTGCCGGTGTATGGTTCGTCGGCCACCGGCACTGCTGGCAATGACTACACTGCTTACGTGGTTGGAATTCGCCATTCTTTCTAACAATTGGCTCAAAAAACAACACCAATGCTTGACAAGGTATAAATAACTCTATATAATTACAACTATGAAGACAACAACATATATCTCCAAACCCAGTTATCCATTTATTGGCTCAGCCAATCTGTGGGCGCAGGAACGCGGAGATAAGAGAGTTGGGGGCCTTGAATAGTGTAAGCAGTACAAGCATATTCAAGAACCCCAGGTCTAATAACCCTGGGGTTTTTCATTTAGTGCAACGGCAACGCGAGCCGGTATCACTCTAAACTACAAATGTGGGCGGCCCGGAGGATGGGAAGCTGGTGGTGAAAACGCCAGTGGTAAAATTCCGGAGTATCAAAGCATTCTCAGGCCCTAGGGCAAGTGGGTTCATCCATGAAGAATGCTTTGATACACACATTGGTCTCAGTGTGTTAAAAATTTGGGGGATTAGCTCATTTGGGAGAGCACCTGCTTTGCAAGCAGGGGGTGGTCGGTTCGATCCCGACATCCTCCACCATGATATGGCTCCGTAGTTCAGTCCGGCAGAACGTTGGTCTCCAAAACCAAATGTCAGAGGTTCAAATCCTTTCGGGGTCGCCAAAGTTGATATAAGTATTCGCAAGGAACGTGGGCCGGATGGTAAGGCACGGGATTGCTAATCCCGCGGTGGTGACGAGCCGCTGATAGGGTTCGACTCCCTAACGTTCCGCCAAAGATAAAGAATTTTATGAAAC
>Ga0114962_10001431_pt1 | contig 20616 bp, 18 predicted proteins | sample C_130820_MF_Meta_FD_87017 | JGI IMG/M metagenome (GOLD analysis project Ga0114962, IMG submission 87017) | Freshwater microbial communities from Lake Croche, Canada to study carbon cycling - C_130820_MF_MetaG | ecosystem: Environmental > Aquatic > Freshwater > Lake | place: Lake Croche, Canada... | reverse complement strand
GTAATAATGACAGATCTAGTGCATCAGGAGGAGGAGGAGCTGGGGGCCGTTATGGCGGCTATGGAGCTGGTGGTGGAGGAGCTTCTTCTTCTGATAGAACATATCCCCTTGTATGGAACGGCTCTGCTGGTAATGGAGGCTGTGTTGTAATTTCTTACGCTCAATTTGTTACAAGAGTTTTAGAACCTCCTGCTCCAGTTATTATTCTCAACGGTAAAAACAGTATTCAAGTCTTATCCGGAAGCAATACATATACAGAGCTAAGTGCTATGGTATATGATGGAAAAGATGCTCCAAATGGTAAAGTTATTGCACCTTCTTCGGGAAGTGTAAATACATCTACTGTTGGAACATATACCCTAACATACTCTTATACCGACACACTGGAATTTCAGCAATACCGCTTACAAGAACAGTCACTGTTAATGCTGCTCCAAGAATTCCTCCTGGAATAGTAGGACAACCGCAAATATTGCAATGGAATGTTGTTAATGTTGAAACATCCGCAACTCAAATATTCTCTAATACATCTATCTTTACTTTTACTCCAGATGTAACTGGCACCTTTTATATCGAAGTAACCGCAAGGGACGTTTACGGGGATTACTTGTGTCTCTATGGAGCTTCTTCTCCTAACTCAGCTAATTCAACTGAGCCTACAACTATTCCAGATCTTACAGCCATTCCTGGTACACACACCACTTTTGCTAATGTTCCAATTTATGCTCCTACTGGAGGCTTTTTAATTGAACAACCTCTTAAAGGCTGGAGCTATCAATATAATGGAATTCAATTGAATCCATATGATAACCAAATAGGAGCTAAACCTTATTGGGCTACCATTTATAAAGATAAAGAACCTTCCACTCACTCTAAAGGAATTTATACAGGAGGATATCCTAACGAATTTATTGACGGCTATTTGCCTCATCATATTCCTCGTCTGACACCTCTCAAGTTGCAGTATGGAACAGTTCTGGAATACGAAAGAACTGGTACAACGTTTTGGTGGAATCAGCCTCTTATATTTCAAGCTATTAACGGAACCTCTCAATGGTCTATATTAAACTTCGGAACAAATATTTCTAATTTATCTTCAATTTTTGAATCTGAAAACGTAAAATCTCTTACCGCTTTTGCGACAACATCAGCTTCTGATATTATCCTAACAAATAATTTTGATGGAACTCCTGTAACTGTTCTTTACTACGCTCTGAGCAGTTTTGTTTGGTCTGTTTCAACTGTTTCACTACAAGACATAATGGCTCCTGCTCCAGAGCTTTATTTCAAATCTCCTCTCCCGTATGGTAATCTATCAAATAGATTCTATCCTACGATTGCTACCGTTCCTACACTCGAGTATCTATATTCTAAGGATGATGTTGGAGGTTACTTTGTTCCTCAGAATCTTGGAGCGTCTCAATGGATTAATAAGGACTTCACATCAATAGCTCCTGTTTCTTCAGCTACTCTGAGTGCTCGGTATATTGTAGAAGATGCAAATATTCATATTGGTGGAAGAGGTCTTTCTAAAGAAGATCAAACGACAATCTATGATTGGAGTGAAAACAACTTATGGATGAAGGAGTCTTCTACTACAGGAGAGCTTGCAGGATTTGTTAGAAAAGATTTAACAAAACAACTTCAAACATTTATTCCGTATCAAAGTAATAACGCTGAAAACTCTTTTGGATTAGTAACTCCTCAAAGTAGAGTAACTCCGTGGGGTGGGCCTCATCAAGATAAGTGGGCAGATTTAGCAAACGAACCAAAAGGATTTACTGGAGTAAGAAACGTTTCTGCTTGGTCGGACGTACAAGTACTTAAACAAAACGGAAAGACAGCGGATACTTGGGTTACGGACGTATACGGAAATCAATATGGTTTATTCAAACAACTTTCTGGAGCATCTATTTCTAATAGATCAGATGAAATGGGAGAAATTTGGGTAAGAACGAACAAACAAATAACTAAATCTGGAACAGTTGCTCTTTCAAGTATATACAATCTAGTTCCTGTTAATTTTTATTCCGAACTTACAGGTTCTGTTTTAGGAATCGATTGTTTCTTTGATGTATTAATGATTCATACTCCAAACGTTGTTCTATATGCAAGATTGGACTATGATTACGAAACCGATCAAATTTCGGCTGTGTTTGATAATGTAAGAGGTTACTTTGGATTCCCTGAATATAATCTTACCTACCAAAACAATATTCTTCAATATCTTGGAGAATACCTAACTTTTAAGCAGAGCTCGTTTTAAATAATATATTATGTCAAATACTTCAAATATTAATTCAACAACTCAGCTTGATAATAGTTTTAGATTCGAGCAAACATGGTTTTTTCCTCAAAAGAAGCAACTAGTATCTTTGTTTACAAGAATTGTTGGATTTCAAATTCTTCCTATTTTGTTTAATTTGGATTTAACAACATTAGACTATACTCAAACGTTTCCTTTGTCTGAAGAAGATAACAATTCTCTTACTGAAGCGTTCAGTAATATTAAGATTTCTTCTATAAAAAAAGCAGCTATCACCTATAATACCGTACTTAAAAAGTATCTTATAACATACATAGGTTTGGACGGTAATACATCAAATCCACAACCATTTGTTATTAATTTAAAAGTTACTGATTGGGACTTACCTAAACTTGAAAGTGTCGATATATACAAAGATACAACAAGTTTTCAATCTTTAAATACACCACCTGTAGTTTTGGATGTTAATAATAGTTTAGTGTTTCCTAATACTCCAATAAACACTACTGTGGGTCCGACATATCTTCCTATTTTTGGATATCCAACTTCTTGTAATATTGTATCAAAACCTCAAGGAACAACAGCCAGTATAACAAATGATGGTTTTATAACTGTAACGATTCCTTCAGCTGGAATATATCACTTCAATTTTTCAGCAACCAATAATGTTGGAACAACATATTACACTGCTACATTTACTACTGCAGGTTAAAGTTCCTTATCAAAATAGTCGTAAGCACTATTGTTTGGTCTTGGAACAGGAACTACGTTTGAAGGAATAGTTGGCAGGGGAGCTTTATCGCAAACAGTAGGACTATTCGAACCGTTATTAGTAGATTGAATTAGTTGAAGTAATCCTTCAGTTACTGGATTATTGAATATTTGAGTCGTATCTTGCTGAACGGAGCCTGGATAGGGTTGAGTAAGTTCTACAGGATTTACTCCACCTTCGAGTCTTCCGTACTCTCCAACATCGTTTAATTGAATATTTGCTGGACCGTTTGGAATACCAGGCTCATAAGAGTATTCGTAACGCTTACATTTCATATACCAAACGTAGTGACCAACCAACGGATTTGTCATTGGAAGGTACTCATCATCTCTTTCCGTAATCTCATAGATTGGAGCACTCCTCAAACCGGGACGATCGGCTCCATATTCCGTAAGCTTAATAAGATCTCCAGCCTTTGGCTCTATTCCTGGACCAAACTGGTCATAAAAAGAGGATAAATGCACCACAGCTGTCATATCGCAATCAGCCATAATACCAAACTTCGAAAGCATTAGAGCATCATTTGTGATATCTGTAATCATAATGACGTTTCCTGTCATTGAGTATACAGAAGTTGGATCTTCTCCGTAAAGATAATCTGCTGACGATAATCTATAGCCGTGAGTATAGTAATCTACGCTTGTTCCATAATGCTCAATTTGTTCCCTCCACCACCTAGAGTAATTTTCTCTTTCGTTGGCGTTGTTGTTCTTATTGAGATATCTAACTTTATCCTGAGTAACATTAATCATTTGTTTTTAAGCCAGAAGGCATTTTAATCCAATTCATGTTTGCAATATCGTAAACAGCGTTATAGTTCCTTGGATCAATATCTCTAACAGTAACAACATAACGAATTGGATGAAGTGTACCGGTTGCAAGTCTTCCACTCAAACTATTAGCTAACTTCAGAAGTTCTTCAGCAAGAAGGCCATTGACATCAACATCCATAAGGTTGTTGTTTATAACGACTAGGACCTTGATCTCTGCTTTTTTATTATCTTTGCCCGGCGTTACAACATCTCCAACGATTACATATTTCATAACACGGGATGGTTGACCGCTTACAAGAATTTCAATATCGTTTGTAATTTGAGCATGAACTCCAGGAAGCAAACGAGGATGTTCTCCATTTTCAGGAAAATAAAATACTGTAGGATCCAAACTATCTGGAGCAAGCGGTACTTTGTATACAGTAAGATAACTTTTTAGCTTTGTATTGAAGTCGCTATGATAAGGATCGCTCATGAGAGTATTTAAGGATTTGACACAAAAAAAGCTCTGGTGTTATCCAGAGCTTCTTAAGTTTTAGAGTAAAATTATTTACTTGATGAAAGGTTCACTCTTTCCTTTAAGGGAAGACTTAACTTCATTGCTCTTGGATGCGACCTTTTGAAGAGACTTTCCCTTTTCGGGGCTAAGCTTTTCAAATCCTGTCTTTACTTTCTTAATGGAAGAATTAGCAACACCTTTGCTCTTCTTAAGATTTCCGACAACGTTCTTTGTTCCGAGAAGGCCACTCTTGTTCTTAACAGACTCTTCGTGAACTGGGCTCTCTTCTTCAGAACCTTCTTCGCCGAACTCTTCATTGAAGTCTTCGTCGCTGTATCCCTTGTCTTCGGATGTCTCGAGGCTTTCCTCTTCAACAGCCTTTTCAAGCTTGGTGATGATGTCAGCAATGCGGACTTGGAGGTCTTGAAGATCTGTGAGGAGGTCTTCTTCAGCTTCCTCTTCTTCTGTCTCTTCAACTTCAGACTCTTCAGAACCTTCCTCAGAAGGAGTTTCTGTACCAGCTTCGAACTCGAGAGGCTCGTTGCCTTCCATTTCTTCCTCAGTAACAAGTGTCTTGCGGAAAAGTGTTTCGAAAGCACCCATTGTGAAATCTTCTCCAAGGCCCTTTGGCTTTGGCTTTGCACCTTCGGTTTCTTCAGCAGATTTAGCAGGAACTGTGCTCTTTACAGAACCCTTTGAAGTGATGCTCTTGGCTTCATCACCTTCAGGATCTTCGGGGCTTGTTGTTTTGTGATCAAGATTCTTAGGAGCTTCACCTTTGACCTTACCTGTATCGGTAACCTTTGGCTTCTCACCAAAAAGGTTTTCGGAAGGTACAGTGCCAACTTTGTTGTTAGTACCTTGAAGGGCAGACTTTTCGGCTTCGTTGAGAACGATTTGGTCGTATAAAGAGGACAGTTGTTTGATCATATGTATTTATTTATCTAAATTGGTTATATTTTCTAGTATTTAATGCAATAAAGTAAAGCAATATTTTTGGGACGAGTTTCTAAAGATGTTCCAGAAGAGTTGATTGTAATACCTGTAGCTCCAGAATTTATTGTAATACCAGTAGTATTTGAGCTTGTTAATCCAGCACGGTTAAGATTAATGTCATAAACAGATGTTCCGGGAGCGATGTTTTTTTGTAAATTTGATGGAGCTATAGGTATGCCACTATGTTTATGGCCCGGATCTGTAACACTATGATTATGACCAGGATCTGTAATAGTATGATTGTGACTTCCAATACCATCGTTTTCTGTTTGTCCGAATAAATGACTCAAACCAGTTAATACGACATTTCCAGAAGCTGTTTGAGAAGCAACTGCTGTATAAGTGAATACTGTTGAATTTGTAACAGTAACTGCAAAGGTTCCATTAACTCCAGTTCCTGTGGTATATGTTAATGTTGCAACGTTTCCTGTTGTGAGACCGTGAGGTGTATTTGTTGTAATTGTTACTGCTCGAGCTGATTGGGAATAAGTTCCGTCAATAATATCAATTCCTCTGTTATTATCCCAACCTCTTACAAAGTATCCACGAAGATCAGGAAGATTGAAAGTACCAATTCCTGAACCATACGTATTACCGATAACGCTATATAAGTTTGCGTATTCTGTTGTGCTCAACAAACGTCCGTCGCAAGGAAACCAACCAGTGGGAGTAGTAGAAGAACCGTAAGTTATAATAGTTCCTATTGGAATAGTCGGAACGGCTGCTAATACTTGAGGTACTACAGCGTTAATAATATTAGAAAGAGTAGTTCTAATTTCACCGGCTGTATCGTATCCAACGAGGAAGTCTCCTGAAAGAGGAGTTGTCTTGATAGGAAAATTTGCAAATGTTTCGATGGGCATATTGTTTATTTAGTTTCCGAAGACTTGTCCGTTAAGCTGTGGGTAAATGATGAAGGGCATGAGATTAGTTTCCGAAGATTTGGACGTAGACGTTTGAGGCATCCACACGGGCTATAGTTCCGGCATAGTTATGTGTATTTACCCTTATAGATCCTGTAGCAAGCGTAGTTGCTTTGAACCCAAACGCCCCCGTGTTTGCATTAACCCCATCGCTTGCGCCGCCTGTAACCGAATAATTTGCATCTGCCATCGCCGTTGCAAAATTCACCGTGTAGTCACCTGTCGCATTACGAAGCACACTTGCGACATTGCCACTTGAGCGAATAAAACGATTTGTGTTTGCAGTAGAAACTACTCCAGAAGCGTCTCTTGTTCCGTCAAAATTAACCCAAGCTCTGCAGCCATATACTGGAGCTGCACTCGTTACGCTAATCGTACCCGTTCCATATACTCTGCCTGTTGCACTAATATCTCCAACAACTGTTAAAGTTTTATTTGGATTAGTTGTTCCAACACCAACATTACCGCTACTTGTATAAGCTACAACCGTTCCAGCATTATTATCCCAAAGTTGATTAACTCCCGATTGTCTAAAAATTGCACCAGCTGTACCATTACCGTTTCTGTCAAAATAAGCATATGCACCCAAAGGACCAGACGTACCGTAGCATTGATAGGCGTTTATAACATTATTTGCACTAATGCTACCATTTACAGTTAAGGTAGTATTTGGTGTTGTTGTACCAACACCAACATTGCCTGCAGAAGTGTAAGTTATTACTGTTCCGCTTGTAGTACCAGCCAAATAGTTGTTTCCTCCCACTTTATAAAAAGAAGCATAAGCTCCAGAACCGTTTCTGTCGTATACTGCTACAGCGTTTGTTGCTCCTTGTGAAAAGATAGTACCATTTGTCGTACTAATAGTTGAAGAACCTACAATGGCATTGTTAGCATTAAGTTGACCCGGAACTGTAAAATCTCCTCCAGCGTTCCACATTGGATGTCCAGTAGAAAGCTGGCTCGGAGTAATTCCGCTTAACCCAGACGCGTATGTTCCATAAGCGTTAAACAACGACTGGAACGTTGTCTTGTATTCGTATTGACCTCTGTTTCCTGCATCATCCACAAATCCAACAAGATAGTCCGCTGTTGTAGGAACTGCATTTGTGGTAAAGTTTAAAAAGTTTGTGATTGGCACGATATTATTTAAGGGTTGTTTATATTATTTTTGCTCCACTCACAAGATATGTAGTAGTATCATTCATATCAACCATGTAGATGGAATTATCATTGATATCGACAATACCATCTGCAGGGAGGGTGCCAGTCGGAGTTGGAGTTACTGTTGGAGTGACAGTCGGAGTTATTGTTGGAGTTGGTGTTTCAGTTGGTTTTGGTGTAATTACAACAGGAACAAAGGGAACATTAACAACATTGAAGAAACTAATAATAGATCTCAAGTTTGTCCATAACTGATCACAAATTCTATTAATAACAGCGTTGGTAACAATTTCGTTTTGACCAATTACTAATTCAGATTTAGCGTAGGTAGGAGGAACATAGGAACCTCTAGTAGTTTCGTTATAGAATAACGAATTTCTGAATAATTCGATATTATCCCACAATCGGTGAAAAGATTTTAAATACACCCAAGGTTGAACGTATTCTTCTTTATGTACATATAATTCATTCGATACCCACAATAGCTGTTCAATCGTTTGAGCTCTATGTCTATTAAGCTTCATGAGATCCGCTATCCTTATAACTTGATCTTTTGCGGTAATATATAAATTTCTGTACTGATCTTGATGAATACTCGCAAATCCTTGTAATGTAGTACCATCATTCAAAGAAAGCTTATCTACCGTATATTGATAGATAACACCGGTTCTAAAATACTTTATAACACCAGTATTATGTACGATATATATAGACTCCCTATTATAAGAAGTGTTAATTTTGGAGGCACCCTGTATTTCAGCAGGTAGACTATAATCAAACAAGTAAGTTCCTTCCGAGTCAAAAACGAATACACCACCCTTTGTTAAAGCGTGAACGTGTTGTTGACTGTCGACACAAACACTTATTGGAGCATTAATATTTAAATACTCATGAATTATAACGAGTAAGTTTTTTCCGTTGATTGTAAACTTCTTAATACAATTATTTCCCGTATCAGCAACCCAAATTAAATCTTGTTGATCAATATGAAGGTCTTGTGGTTTATTAAAACCCAATTTACTTGATGCATAACCAAAATTACCCCAAGTTGTAAATAAACTAAACTGGTCATTATTAATAGTATATACCGAAACTCTTGGAAAGGCTGAATCTAAAACTACTACATAATCTTGACTAGTAGCCTGAACAGATTGTATATTTTGAAATTCAAAAATATCATCAATACTATTCGCTGTGCTTAAAACTCTAGAAGCATAACTATTATTAATCAAATTAATATAATTTTGATATCCAGTTACAATTTTTTTAGATTTAGGAAGAACAATTAATCCTCTGTAATATAAAGAATAACTTAAAGAAGGAACAGGCCAATTATAGTACGAATTAGGATCAATAAACGGTGTAACCCATTTGTATTCTAATCCCGGTAAAACAGGAACAGTAATAAATTCAAATATAGGAAACGATACAGTAGCTGTTAGCGAAGAACCAAATGTTGTAATAGCGCTTAAAGAACTAAGTTGTGTTCCAAATGTATCTATCGGGATATTATAACCGTAGGTAGTAATAGAACCATCCGGTAAAGTATAAGCAGATAAAGTTAATGAGCTAGTATACCCCGTTTGCATGTAGCGTTGCTCTAAGCGTCCTGTCTGTTTAGTTGTTGAAAGAGTATATAAACTTGTATATTGATCAAGTTCGTTAATAGCTACAGTAAACTTATCAATAAGATTATTGACGTTATCGTTTGTTACCCATTCATTAGGAGTAAGTCTTGGAGCCGTGTTATATATTAAAACTAAAGGAGAAATTTCTGATCGATAGTGTTGTGTTTCTATATCATCAAATGCTTCAACTACTTCAAAAATTCCTGGAGCATGATAAGTTTTAGTATAAGAATTGTAAGAAGAATCTATGAATGTTGTAGTAGCTGACAAATCAACCATTCCGAGATCGCTCACTTTAAAAAAGAATGTATCACTCTGACCACCCGAAAGAGGAGCAGAAGATAAATCTCTATATAAAATAGTTGTTGATGCTGGGGTAGCTTGAGTAGAGGAGTTACTCCAAACATTTGTAAATAAAACATTAGTTCCAGTTAAATTATAATAATTTGCAACATACAAGTTTGTAACAGGAAGAGGTAGTATAGACGTAGAAGTAGTAAAAGGAATAATTTGATATCTTGGAATCCAATCTCTACTTGGTGTCAATCTATTACTCTGCCCTGGAAAGTTCTGGAGACTAATTATTTTATATCCAGAAACTTGGAGATTTAAATTTGTTTGATATCCAGCAGAAGCTCTTAAAAAGACGTTGTCTATATTATATTGGTCGGAATATGATAATTGAAATTTGAAATTTTTAACAGAAGAAGACAGTTTTACTGTTGTCAGAGACCAATCTGGATTAACACCGGCTGGATTAGCTGTAGCGTTAACGTTCCAAACAGACCCATCATATTGTTGAACAAACAAAGAGTTGTCGTAAACAGGGTGATCAAAAAATGCTGTAAATAATTGTCTCGAAGAATCAAGAGGAAGACTTATAACATTTCCTGAAATAGAAGGTGTTGTAACGAAAGTATAATTACTTCTAGTTGGTTGAGGATAAGTTAAAACAGATAAGCTCTTATGAAAGGTTGTATTGTTGGGAGTATCTCCGCCAGAAGCAGCTATACTTGAAGAATAAAACGGATAATAGCAAGGAATGCCAGATAAGCTTTCGTAATAAGCAACAACGGGGCCGTTTTGTACGAACGTATTATTAAAAATCTGAAGACTTGTAGGATATACAGCAGCTACTTTTGATTCACTAAAAACTGCAGCTGACGTAGTTCTACTGTTGGTTACAACATTGTATGGTCCAACAGTCCAACTTGCAGAACATCCCGTATTAAGAGTCTTTGCACTGAGGCCAATAGCTTCTGTGTGTCCTTCACCGTAGAACGCGTTGCCAATCCCCGTTCCATATGTATTTAGGTCAACAAGGTATTCATCTTCGGATGCATATTGGCCTGAAGTTGAATATCTATATTTTGGAGAATCTATAGTTACAAAACCTTGAGGATATACAATATAGTCTGCTGATAAAAAGTACGGAACAAATACTGCAGACATTTGCAACACTGTTATAGCTGCAGTAAAGTCCTGATCGTTAAAAGCTGTTACGGAAATTACTTGAGCTCCAGGTGTTTGAGCTGATAGAGTAATTCGAGCTGTTAAGTTTTGATCAAAAGCAACAAGACCTGTAAGGTTACTGCTTAAAGTGTATTGAGCAAAATATGAATGTTTGACTCTATTATCGTCTTCCACTAAGCGTAGTGTACAATTAAACGGAGTAACACTAGTTAGTCTATAAAAAATAGAACTATTATACGTGTTTTCATAATTGGCGAATAACTGCAAAGACATTGATAGTAATTATTGGATTTTTTCCAAAACTCACCCTATCCAAGTGACTTTTACTAGATCTGCATGCATTGGGGATACTTCAGACACAATTCTTTTGATTTGTTCTTCAATTAGAGATCTCGTCGTTGGGTCTGTAATGCTAGTTCCTGATAGTTTAATATTGAAAAAATTTGACTTGCTTCCAGGTAGTTTATTTTTAAACATCCTTTCGATTCTTTCAATATAACTTACAGACGGAATTGGAAGGGACCACAGAATGTTTTCGGCAGCTATTCCAGCTCGTAAAAACATTTCCAGATTTATTGGATCTAGACTGTAATCATAAAATTTTACGTCTCCAATCGTTCCGTTAAACAAATTTGAAACACTTCCAGTTTCGTTATTAAGACCGTTCCTAACTCGAAGAGGAGAACCGATGTATAACGAAGGCTGTTGTTCAAACGATAATTCATAACGTCCACTATAGTTGAAGCTCGTTTGCTTAATACCATTAAGATATAAAGTTAGAGATCTATTTTTATGAGTCAAGGTAATATGTTTCCAAGTATTTTTATTCCAATCTTGGATTGACACTCCTGTCTTAAAAATTTTATAACTGTACCTAGATGATGACTTATCTTTTAATGCTGCTTTTATAACAAGTTGTTTATAAGGAGCAAAAGAATTAAAAACTCTTTTTGCTTCATAACCAGTAAAATCTCCTTTTGTTCCATATGTAAATTTATAAGGATCTTGTCCGAGTTGTCTTGCTACTTTATAGTTAATAAACGGACTTATGTTAACGATATCTAAAACTTTTCCTTCTAAAGTGTTTACGTAAACATAATGGGAATCTACGTAATATATTATTGATGCCCATTGGCTTGATAAAGTATCTCTGTCATAGATGTTAATAAACGAAATACGTTTTTCGGCATGATATGTATCCGATCCTACAGTAAACGAAAATATAGGGGACTGAAAAGCAGATCCTGCTGAGTCATATACGGATACATTATTTGTTCCGTGTAATACCCAAATATTATTATTCGGATCAATATGAAGGTTTGATGCTCCACCATCAGCTGATAAAAATATTTGACCATTTTTATAAATATTTCCATCAGTTAAAACGGACCATGCAGTATCTTGTATAAACTTTAAAGCAAGAGCATTGGGAACTGTAGAAAGAGCGTATGTACTAAGAGTTGGATTGTACGAAAAAGCACTAGAAGCTGTCAATGTCATAGCTTGCGTAGTTATAGTTACATTATCCAATAATTGAGTGTATCTATATATCGCTTGTGTGGTTGTCAAGATGATATTATCGCTGATTGAATCCCATAACAAAGTTAGAGGAGCTTCGTTAGTAGCTAGATTGAGATCTATATTTGCTAGTAAATTGCCTCCATGATCTAGTTTATATAAACTAGGAGAAGCTCCATCTGAGCAAACATATAAACAATCGTTTGAGTCGATTGCTAAAAGTTGTGGAATATGAAGACTGTTGCTTGATAGTTGAGATATTACCACTTTATCCAAAAACCCTTGGCTTTTTTGATTAAGAAAAATTAAATGGCCGTATGTAGTTTCTGGTATAACAAAGAATGGGAAAGTTTTTTGTGTATCAACAAAAATACCAAAACCTCCTTTTGCTGAATAATTTCCAATAAGCTGTGTGGAAGGACATAAATCCCAGTTACTACTTTCACACCAAACTCCTAAAGTAAAATCGTGTGATGGAATATAATTTTGATTCCAGTCAATATAAGCTTCGACGTTATGGTTATGATTAAAACCTAAAGCAGAACTCAATACTACTTGCGAGCTTTCTGGATCTGGAAATAAATTTGTAGAAGAAGCTGAAGAGTTTATTGTAATAGGATACGAACCAGTTATACGAGAAGGCCAATCTCTGATATTTAATAGAAGGTGTTCTCCCGATACTCCTCCAAATGTAGTTAAAATTTCTTCGGCATACTTTTCTCCGATATGAAAATATCTATACAATACGGTTGGTTCTAACACCATTGTTGAAGGCACGTCGTATATAACGGTGTTATGATCTGGAGCATCAAATACGGGGGGAGCATTTAAGATATAATTCGAACCGTTATATGTTTCCGCTTCAAATAAATCTATATTGAGTTTTTTAGGATTGAAATATCTATCATACCATGATTGTATACCTGTAATAGAATCTTTATATAACCAAGCGCAAAACCAAGTTCCGTCTGGAATTTCTGAAACACTTCCGTGATTAGAAACGTTTCCGTAATTTTTTCTGCTTTCGAAAATACGATCAGAAACAGCTGGAAAAGAACCTCCAGTGGCTCCATCAATAACAAGAGTTGAATCAGCAATCGATACGGGATTTGTATACGGAGGAATATGAAAATACGTTTCCTTATCTTTTACTAAAGGATACTCAGTCGTATTATTTTGATATCCCAAAAAGATTTTTTCAGAACCTTCTTCGCGGTTCTTATTGACGTACAGTTTATTGTAATCTCTTTTATGCATTAGTGTGTTGGGGCATATGTTCCAGTTGAAGTATAATTTGTTCTCAATAACGCAATATTAATATTAGTTTTTTCTTTTTTCGTCATGTCTGTAGTAGCACACGAAATTAACAAGTTTGTTTCAGCAATATTCTTTTCTTTAATATCCAACGTCATTCTGTTTTTAAACGATTCAATGTCATTATAGTATTTGACTTCGTTGGAAGTAGGATCAAATCCAATCGTTAAAGACGAGTTTGTTATAAAAGTTGGTACAAACAAATATGGATTAATAATTGATTCGTTAAGCATTAACCCGACAGCTCTTAAAACCTTATCTACACCATAAGAAAGATATCGAGGACCTTCATTTGTGTTTGTTTGAAACGTCATTAATCCGTTTATATATTCAAGCTTAAATTGTCTTCTATATTGTTGATCGGGAGATAACACGGCATTCGTTGCTCGAACGGTATAAGGATAATATGAGTCAACAACTAAACCGATTCCGTTATTTGTATACAACTCTACTGTATCAGTATCGATTGGAACAATCGTTATTCTTGCTTTAATTGATGAAGATAATTGAACAGATAAAGTATCACCATTATATTGAAGATCTTCTCCACTAAGAGTACTAAGAAAAATAGTTCCGGATATTTTTCCAATCGTTGATGTAGTTGATGTTTTTTCAAATACGCTAGTTAAACATTTAGTGCCTGTTAAAAACAAAGCGTTCTTTTTGCTTAAAGCAACGTCTTTGATATTATGAAACGCCTCATAACTATTATACGCAATCCTGTTTGAATATACGACTGGAGTAAATTTTAGCTTTTCGTTGGAATTATATGAATACGAAAGCTCTACGGCCTGCAAGGCAGATAAAGAATTTACAGACAAGGAAAAGCTCATGATAGTAATTATTGAGTTTTCCAGATTCCTACATCGGTTCCAATTTGACCCACTATAACGACTCCGTCTTCGTTTAGTTCTGTTTGTAACAAGCTAAATTCGTCAGCACTTGTGGTTGTTGGGGACATCAAGTGAGATTGAATTGGTCCCACTGTAATACTGCAAGTATCCGAAGAACCTGTTGAATATGTATAAGCTGTTATTGAAGGATAAAAAGAAAATACAGAATTATTTGGCTTATTGTATGTATGAATAATATCAAAGTTGCGAGGATCTAAAAGATCTGCAGATAAGGCTCCTGAAGAAATAAACGGAGATCCAGTATTTCCGTCCCAACGTGTTTTAGTAATAAGAGGACTTCCATCTCCAAGATCCCAAACAATCTTTTCTATTGGAAAGCTTCCTGTTTGAGTATAACGAGGTGTAAGAGTAACAGTTAAAGGAAAAATAATATCATCAAAATTAAATGAAATGCTTGAACTCAAGTATGCTGTTGGCATAATCTCAACTACTGAAATCATAAAGGAAGCTGTGTCGTTAGTAATAAGAGCTGTTACGTTTGGTACAATTGTTTGTCCGTTAAGAGTAGTTGCCGAAATTCCTGTATAAGCTGTCCAAACTAAAGCTGGATTATTTTCAATAGTGACTTCATTCCATGTTAAAGAATCAACATAAGCATATTCAGCGTTGGAGATATTTATTGAATACAATCCTGGCATTGCATAAGCATGTCTAAACTTTACTCCAGCTGATCCACTAACATTAAGAACGTTTGTTGAACTATTATAATAGTCTCCAAAATCGGTAGCTCTAACCAAATATGACGCTCCTGGATTGTAATTATACACATCTGAGTTGGCTAGTATTTGAGTAATGGGGGCATATCCAACATATAGTTGTTTACCATTCAGAGTTTGAGTTGAAGGTATACTTGTAGTGTCTACAGCGAAATTTCCGTCATCCCAACTAAAAGTTGATGGAACGGAACGGACATAAATTAAATCTAAAGTAGAATTCATTAGCTTGCTTTAGAGTATTTATGGTGTTCTTCAACGAATTCGATATGTTTTGTTGTTAAGCCACCCTTTTAATTCCGAATAAGGCCAAATTATGAAAGAACTAGGCGACTGTATAGGATGATAATACATAAACTCAAACCTTCGTTCAAACACTTCTCCTGAAATTATTTCTGGATGTTCCTTGTTTGTAACATCCTCTCTAAAGAGTTCTTGCTCGTTTTGATCTTTAAAAATAAAAGCCCAGAAAGATATATCGTCTTCTTTATCTATTTTGTTAAAAATCCATCCAAACGTTTTAGAAAAAGTTTTAAGTTCATAAGACCATTTTGAACGGTTCGATAAATCTACTGGAGGTTCTTTTCCTTCAATTGTATCTATATGGACTATATTACGTCTATAATCTATTCCTGAATAATTTTGAAAATCTTCGAGTGTTCTAATAGAACCTAATCCATATCTACCTAAAACAAACTTTTTATTCCTACCTAGCAAACAATTTAATCGTTCATTTGCTGTTGTATTATATTTTACCCATTCTGTATTATCAGACCAATGTTTGTTTTGTTCTTTTCTCTCATAATAGTGGTAAACTATTATTTTATGTGGATGGTAAAGGTTATAACCGTGTGTAAACAAGCGTATAGTTAAAGCTGTTTCTTCTCCTGAAAAGTAAAATTCTGGATCATATGGAACATCATTGATAAAAGCTCCCGAACCAAAAATAAAACCAGCAGCAACGTGAACAGCTTTATATGGAATTTTTCGACTTTGTATATCCGAAGGAGTAAAAGGCTTTTGTTGGGTTTCTCCGTTTTTGAACGAATAGACATTACAAGTATGTGGAATCTTTTTCCAGTCTTCTTCTTTTTGATTTGGCTCGTATTGAGGAGGATAGGTTGTAAGAATTGCTTTACTGTCTTTCAAATCTTTCCACATACTTACAATTATGTCATCCCAATCCTGAACAAACCTCATATGAGAGTCAATCTGTAATACGAATTCTTCTCTATTATATAGTTGGTTTGCTTTAGCTCTTGCCCAACAAGCTCCTTTACTTTCTTTATAAGGAACTTTTACAATTCCAAATCTTGAATCGTATTCAAACTCTTTAAGAGTTTCTCCTTCTTCATATTGCCAGCATATTCCAAAAGTTAGATCTTTGGGATATTTTGCTCGTTCTAAGCAATGCCTAACTGTATGTATTAACTCTGGATCTCTGTAAGCAGCTATCTGTACAAAGATCTTCACAACCTACTTTACTTTATCAGCAAGAGCAGCAATATAACTTACAAGATCGACAGCTGTATCCTTTTTGTATCCTCCTGCAAACCTTGAGTATTTCTGGTCAATAAAAGTTGCAAGAGCAATTGCTTTGCAGGTTTCATCACTTACGTCTTCTTCTGTATATTGCTTAATGATAGCCTTAGTAAGATGCCATACTCCGTCCTTGCCCCATGTATCAGCATACTGATCTCCTCTCTCCTGCATCGTTGCAACTACTTCTTTAATAGTAGCTGTTGCGGAGTTAATAAATTCGTTTGCCATTATCGTCCCATCCAGTTGATACCTGCGGCACAATCAGTTACGTCAAAATAAATTACATGACCAATTGCATTTCCTTCGTTGATAACGAAACCTCGAAGCTTGCGAAGCTTTCCGTCTGAATACTTCGTAGGCTTCTCTTCGATTAGTTCCTTGGAAACATAATACTCTCTTCCTTCAAACTGCTTTACAATCGCTTTGCGAAGATAGTCTCCGACGTCCTCTCTGCCTACTTGTTCTGGTGTTACGTGATAAATTACAGGTTCGCTCATGTAATTATCTTAGTCGAAAACAAATAGATTTCAACAAGAAATTAATACCAAAGGTCTTGAACTTGAGCGGAAGTTGCTTTAAGCAAACGAAGACAAGTACTAATTTTATACTCTAAAGACTTCAGACGGCTTTTTCTTGCTTTTGTATTATTAACTGGATTAGCTTGAGCTGCCTTGATTTTTATCATCAGATCATCAACCTTTATATATGTATCAGCAATGTCTGTATCAAATGTTTCTAACGGAAATGGCATTGGCTTCTTAGCCTTTGGCATTAGAACGTCAGGATTCTGAGAATTAAATAAGGCGTAATCAGAAAAGCTTTTCACTTTATTATTTAATCAGCGGCTGACTTTAAACTCAGCAACCGATTCAGAATCGAGTAAAGGAAGTTTTACACTTTCTATCGGTGTAGTCATCGTAGTTGCTGTGAATTGCATGAATACTCCGTTTGTCTGATTACATGCTCCACATTTGAATGTATTCTTCTGATTTAATTGAATTGGAACATCCGAAGGTTGCTTACAATAAGCACAAGTCAGCTTAACAGCAAACTTTGAAAATTGTTCTAAAGCATCAATTTCAGCTTGCTGATTGATTGCAAATTCCTTCTGTGACAGATAAGAGTTCCAAACAGCAAACCCAATAATTTGAATCAGAAAAGTAATCCAGAACCATCCCCAAAACTTTCCGTAAATGCTACTTCCAGCAAAACCAAAAATAGCAGAAAAAAAGAAAGTTAGGAAAATGGATATAGCTATAATTAGCAATTCTGTATTACGCTGATTCATAAAAGGACTTATTGCTCAAACTAATAAAAATCAAGCCTCAGCATTTTGTTGAAGGACCTTGTTGTAAAGAGTATCAGTTGCCATTTCAACGTACTTCAAGATATCTAGAGGCTGGAGATCGATAGTGTCGAAGCTTATCTTCTTCTCATCGCACTTATCTCCGACAATATCTACAGCATCCTTCAGAGCTGACCATCGGCACAACGAATATACCGGGATTGAGTTAATGTCGATTGGAGCGATTGGCTCGATCTTGGACTTCTTTAGTGTTTTATTAATTTTAGTCGTTTTCATAGGTCTTAATGTTAGACATTATGAAAGGACAGCACAACATTATTTTTGTTTTGATAGTTGAAGACTTTCCTGAAAGATATCTTCTGGTAATTGGTCCACAAATTCTAAGACACCTCTCTTAATAGACTCAGTATAGTCTTCAAAAGTCAAATAAAAAGGATCAGCTCCTGGAAGACATAGAAATTTATAACAATCCTTTTGAGATTCAACAAATAACAAGAAATCGCCAGCACGCTCGGTAGTGAAAGCGTACAGAGCTCGTTCCATAGGTTGATTATTAAGGTTTTTCTTTGACATATAGACATTTAAGACAAAATTACCGAGATGGCAACGGTTGGATGTGGAAAATGATACACGTCCTTATTAAGTAAATATATGTCAGAACCATCAAAAGACGTTTTTATTCCTCCAGGCACTTCAAAAGAAGAGCGTGCTAAAATTTTTGCAAGAGCTCGTGAAAATAGATCGAGACTTAAACATAAAGAAAAGAATAAAGACAAAATAAAAGCGAGAAGTGTAGCACAAAGCAAGAAATATTATGCAAAAAATAAAGAAAAGCTAAAGAAAAAATCTACAGAATGGGCTAAGAAAAATGCTGTTGTACTAAAAGAGCGAAAAACATTGACCGTCGAAAAAGATAGAGCGTATGCAATGGATTGGTATAGAAATAACAAAGACAAATGCAGGGAATCTCGAAAAAAATGGAGAAATAATAACAAGGAAAAACACAAAGAAATAAACAAAAGATATAAGGAAAATAGAAGACAGCGGGATCCGTTGTTTGTAGTGAAAGAAAAGCTTAGAGCTTGTGTTCGGGCTTCATTCAAACGAATGAAGGCAAATAAACCAACAAATACAGAAAAGCATCTGGGCTGTAGTTGGATTGAAGCAAAAGAACATTTTGAAAACCTTTGGTTAGAAGGAATGTCTTGGGAAAATCACGGAAATGGTCCAGGAACTTGGAACATTGATCACATCAGACCTGTCTGTACATTTAAAGAGGATGAGTTGGATCAAATGAATCTTATAGACAATCTCCAACCTTTATGGTGGGAGGATAACAACAAAAAAAGTGGAAAGTGGTAATTTGTTATTTTAACCATAAATATATCTACTAATGTCCACTTACAGAGCATATTCCTCCCAAGGAGGCGTCCCCGGAACTTCTACCGGAGGTGTAAACCAGCAGGCTTATCCATCAACAACTTTAATGGGAGCCTTCTGCAGCAAGCTTCCGTTTGCATTTCAACTCGTGGATATGATGGTCAAGAACAATCCAAAGTTCTACCAGTTCAAGAATGAGGCTTCTTTAAGGGATGACATGCTGCAGGATCAATCTGTTCTGTTATCGCAGAATCCTGGTCAAGATAATTATGGTGTTGGAACTCCTGGTAGCTTTGCTATTAATAAGGATTATCAAGCTTTTGTCTATGCAACAATCGATAAAGACAAGAGTCGCCGTTTGCAGGATTATCGCAGAATGGCAGCTTATGCTGAACTTGCTGACGCTCTTGATGAAATTTGTGATGAATGTTTGGTCACCGATGAAGATGGGGATATGATTAAATTTTCTCTAAGAGGAAATTACAGCAAAACTATTCAGGATGAAATTGCTGCTGAGTTCAGATCCTTTATTGAAATATTTGACCTTGAAAATACAGGTTGGGAAAAGTTTCGTCAGTTGCTAATTGACGGAGAAATGTTCTACGAAAATATTATCAAGGAAGGAAAGGAACATCTTGGTATTCTTGGATTAATCTCCATTCCTTCTGAAATTGTTAATCCAGTTTATCATAATGTACAGAACGAACTTCTGAAAGGCTTCTTACTGCAGAAGCCTATCATTGGTCCCACTCAATCAATTAATGCTGAGGATCAAACGGAGTTACTATTCCTCCAGAAGGCTCAGGTTTCTTATATTCACTCTGGAATGTGGAACGAATTTAAGACTCTTCGCCTTCCTTTCATCGAAAATGCAAAAAGAGCTTATAGACAGCTTTCATTAATTGAAGACTCTGTTGTCATCTATCGTCTTGTCCGTGCTCCAGAGCGTTTAGTATTCAAGGTATTCACGGGCAACATGCCTGCGCCAAAAGCCGAAGCTCATATTAAGGGCCTCATGATGAAGTACTGGTCCAAGAAGACTTTCAATAGTGCGAATGGCCAAGTTGCGAATGTCTATGATCCCCAGTCGATGCTTGATGCTTATTGGTTCCCAGTTGACCAGCAAGGAAAGGGCACAGACGTTTCAACTCTTCCTTCTGGAGGGGCATTAGGAGAAATTAAAGATTTAAATTACTTCCTCACAAAGCTTTATAATGCTCTGAAGGTTCCAGCTTCTCGTTTCCTCACGGAAGGTGCTGTGTTCTCGGACGGGAAAGAAATTACAAGGGATGAGCTTCGCTTTGCTCGTTTCATTATGCGCTTGCAAGCTCAATTTGCTGTTGGTCTCAAGAATACTTTCATTACTCATTTAAAACTGAAGGGTCTTTGGCATGAATATAAACTAAGAGAACAAGCCATTAAGATTCGTTTCAATGAG
>Ga0114962_10001429_pt1 | contig 20622 bp, 18 predicted proteins | sample C_130820_MF_Meta_FD_87017 | JGI IMG/M metagenome (GOLD analysis project Ga0114962, IMG submission 87017) | Freshwater microbial communities from Lake Croche, Canada to study carbon cycling - C_130820_MF_MetaG | ecosystem: Environmental > Aquatic > Freshwater > Lake | place: Lake Croche, Canada... | reverse complement strand
GCCCACGGCATCATCTCATCAATGACCGCGAGCTTCTGCCTGGCTAGCCACGGCGTAAACCCGGCTGGATCATGCAGATAGAACGGCAGCGTGATTGCCGTTGCCACTCCCCCCACCACTGCGACTGCGGCAAGGGCTTGCCGCCAGCCCACCACCCGCCACAGCAGCGCGCCAAACAGCGGGATGAGCAACAGGAAGTTAGGGCGCGACGCCAGCCCCACACCCAGCAACACACACGCTAGCCACTTGGCCATACCAACCCGCCGCGGGGCAGTCCACAAGCCAAGGGTCAACAGAAAAAACATAGCCACATAGATTCCATTGGCAAGCATATCGCCACCGGAAATAAACTCATACAGCGCCGCCGGCGACACTGCCAGCGGCACCGTCAACAGCACCAGCGCGAGAGCCCGATCCTTGAACATCCAGCATGCGCCAAGTAGTAAGGCCGCCAACCAAAACAGGTTCTGATAGGCACTGTTGCCCAATGCAACAAAGGGTGCCGCCAAGATGATGCCCCCGGGCAGAACCGACAGCGGCCCTGCGTTCTTGCTAGGTTTATAATAGGGTGTCTTGCCTTCGGCCAAGCGGGTCACGGCCAGATTCAGCCCGTCTTCTCGGTCGCTGCCTATGCCGAATCCCCCGCGGTTCTCAATGGGATAAACGATGGCAAAACCGACCGCCAAGCCGGCTAGTGCCGTCACGCTAAGCAGACGGAAACGACGGCGCAAAAAGGGAGCCAAGCAGGCCGCGAAGCGCCGTATTGTTAGCAGCACGATCGCCACCACTCCAACATAGCCAGCAACCCCAGCAAGTCCGGTATATTTCTGCACAAAACCTGTCGATGGAAACGCCAGCAATAGCAGCAGTGCTAGAAAATCCCAGCCTGGCCATGCGGCTCGGCGTGTCACCACAGATTCAGACAACTTAAAACCACTCATAACCGTTTCACTTCCATCGCTTCCAAATCCTCGAACCATGCCTGCAGCAGAGGCTCTTCAGCCCGGCCCACCCAGCCACGGTGCATCAGCACCTCATAGCAACGCTCCATCATCAGCCGCAGCGGCTCGGCGGAACTAATGGAAAGACCCAGCAGTTCCTCGCGTATCTGCGCATTGTTCGCATAACCTGGAATCTCATCCATGAAGTCCCTCTGCAGGTCGTGATCGTTTCGCTCCTGCCATACCGTCGCACCGTGAAACAACACCCCTTGGCCGATTGCCTGCAACACCCGTTGCGCAACAAAACTGCGCCATATATCCGTCATCCGAAAACCGCAGCACGCAGGCAGATACATCAGCGGAAAAACCTCAGCAAAAAATGTGGTATTCTGGCTGTTGAATGGGCACCAAGCCCCGCCCCTGAGCAACACCGGAGCGGCATCTGCATCAAATTGGAACGGCAACGGAAACAACATCCGGTAAATCGCGTCCACATCCGGATCGCTGTCCGCCAACCCTTGCTGCACTAGGCTTTCCAAGGTTTCAAGACTCTCCGCCGCCGGGCCGACGTCGCGAGCGTGGCATAGCGGCAGCCCCCGCGGATAGATAAACCCGCTGCTAAAATACTGATAGGCGTTGACCCAGCCGGCGCTCTCTACCACCCGGCATGGCAGCCGTTTCTGCCGATTCATCCAGAATGCTTGGGTCGGATGATTGTCGTCGTCCGTCTCCACAATCACCTTCGCGCCAGCCTTAATAGCCGATAAATAGCCGAGGTTCTTGCGGGTGTATGAGCGCTCTGGGCAAACCCGTCCCAGACCAAAGCCACTGTCGCGCTGGGCGTCTAGCGAGAGAAACCGGCATCCATCTATGGCGAAATCTGCCGGGCTCTTGCTATCGCCGGCCACCACAAAGTCCCAGCCGGATTCAAGACATCCCGCCGCCAACTCCCGCAGCACGGAATTGGGAGCATAGATCGAAGTGACGACAAGTGCCGTTGCTGGGGAATGCTTATTCATAGATGGTCGGGGTGGAAAACGGGTAGGCATTTCTGGCCACTCCTGGCGTCACTGGAGCACTGCAATTCATGAGATGGATTGAGACCGGCCCTGCAGCCGGCGCAGAAAATAGTGCATCAAAACCGCCACCGAATTGCGGATCGCCCCCTTGGACACCCGTGGCGAGGGAGCTCTGTAATGGATTGGCACCTCGATCAATTTTTGGTGGCGCAACAGATGGCGCAGCTCGGTCTGGTAAAAATGCGCGGTCGAATGCAGCGGATACTCCACCAGCTTGAGCAGCACGGCACGCCGAAACCCTTGGAAGCCCGAGGTCATGTCCGCCAATCGAGCCCCTAACAACCACTGCGCCAGCAACGTCCCCCCCTTGCTCAGCAGCCGCCGTGTGAACGGCGAATCCACCATCGAACCGCCATTCATGTAGCGGCTGCCAAAGGCACAATCGTTGCCTTCATTGAGGGCCCGCAGGAATGCTGGAATCGCCCGCGGATCATGCGATAGACCGCCGTCCATCTCGATGACAATTTCATGCCCGTCGTCGAGAGCCGCCCTGAAGCCGTTAATATAGGCATCGACGACATTGCGGTTTTGCGGCAGCCACTTAGTTACGAATCGCGGATCCTCTAGGCTTAACGCCTCACAGCGTTCCAACGTCCGATCCTTGGACACTTGGTCGACGATCAAATACGCCATCCCGCCCCCCGTAGCATCCATCACAGATTGCAGCGCCGAGACAAACGCCGCGAGGTCTGCCTCTTCATTGGCAAGCGGCACCACCACCGCCCAGTTGTTAGGATGAATTGGTATCATGAACTCACAATTTCCCAATGTGGCAGGCGTTTTTGTTCAATTGGCGCCGTGATGCCGTGCGCATACCACTGCTCAGGCATCATCACTCGCTGGTCCGGCTTCTCACCCAACCAAGCAGCCCACCACGAATAGCTGCTGTTGGCAATGATGTGGTGGGAGGCGAGGCTCATCAGGCGCAAATCATGCAGCGGGTTGGTGGCGGCTTGGCCGGCATCGATCACCACTTGGTCGCCATCCTGGAATTCCCCGCGGCACCAGCCCGGATCATCCGAAAAAACATAGAACTTCGGCTTGTCTAGCAACTCCCTGAGCCGGGCCATCGCCGTCCGGTAATACGCCCGTTCGCACACCTGAAAAACCGGGATGCGCAAGTAGTCCGCGCGTCTCACATGCACGGCAACGGCTCCAGGTGCGGACAGTTGAGCGGCGAGGCCGGGGCTAACATGCGCGCCACGATCTAGCAGTCCGTTCATTTCGTTGCGCAGGGCGGCGGCAATAGCGGCGAAATACCTTGGTGTCTGGAAATAACCGAACAGCACGCAATCGTCGGGTGCCTCCAGGAATGATCCATCGAAGGATTGGTCGCTTGGGCTTTCCTTGAGCACTGGAACCCCCCGGTATTCCCAGTAATGCTTGCCGGTAAATTTGCGCAGGGCCCGCGCTCCAAGCGAACAACGCCTCACCACCTGCGCCTGCAGTGGCAGCCGCAAAAAGTGCGAAACCTCCGCCCAGCCTACGCTATTGAACCAGGATGCGTCCAACACCAGCGGCACTCCACGCCTCTCTGCAAGCACCCGTCCCAGCGCATACTGGAACAAGTGATTGCCAGTACGACCAAGTAGAATGATGCGAATCATAGTGCAGACAATGCTAGAACCACGACCAGATCAAGAGAAAATGGTGGGTGAGCGGGCTGGCCGCAAGAAAGTTGTGACTGCTCCACAAGACCGGGACTCCAAAGCAAAGCAAATACCAGTCGTTTGCCGGCAGGCGCGCGGCAAGGCGGCAGACTTTCACGTTAGCAAAAACGCGGGCGACGGAAGCTTCCAACCAGCGCGGGGCCCGCCGCTGCGCGGCGTGGAGCATCAGCGAACTTGCCACCCAAAAAAAAAGCCATCGGCCATAATCGCATCCAAGCAGGAACAGCGGCGAGATGAACAGCAATTGAGCTAACAAAATGGCCGTCACTTGCACTTTGGTCTCCATTGCAGGTGGCTCGCCCCGCCCCGCATCGCGACCGGTGAACAGCACCACCAGCGCAAACGACACCGCGAAGACGCCGGCCCACGCGACCGGTTGATAGAATCCCGAGCTCAACACATAACTCCCCATCGCCAGTCCCTGCCCGGAACTCCAGCCCAGCGCTTGAATCGCCGCGGCAGGCACATCCAACTCGCCATTACCGGGGGCAATGTGCCGCCACAACGGCAGCCATGAATGATTGACTGCCTCCGCGAGCGCCGGCGTGCCGTGAAACCACGTGACCAGACAAAAGCACACTCCAGCAGGCAGCATGACGAGGCCGCGGCGAACAAACTCGATGAGCGGTGGCGGCTCTTCATCATGGTGCCTGAACAACACCAATGCGGGCAGGGCAAAGAAAACGAAGGCTTCGTGAGAAAGTATGGCCACCGCCGCCACGCCATTGATAACGAGGATGTGGAGGATCCGAGGCCAGGCGCTGACCGCTGCGCGGAGGCATCCGAGCAGCAGCAACAACCCAAGACAGTCCTTGCGGATGATTGAATCCTGATAGGCCGGAAAACCCATCACGATGCACGACATAATGAGCGCGGCCGGAAACACACGCGTGGCGCGACACAGGAACCAAACCATCAGCACCAGATAGCAGAGCACACTTGCGGAAATAACGAGATGGTTGGCTTGAATTCCGCTGGCAGCTGAAAATTGCCACACCAACGCTCCCGGCAGCCCACGCCGGACAAACCCGCCTGCATAGTTGATCAACCACTCGGTCAATTGAAAACTCTCGTGCCCCCAACTTAGCGCCGCCAGCAACTGCGAGGTGGTCGCCCACAGCCACAGGCAAACCATGATGGCTAGAGCTGGGGAAATCTTCCTGGGCATCTGAGATGTGTTGTAGCGGTGCTCTGTGAGCGCAGATGTGAATGAGATGACGCTGGCCAGACACGCAGATCCATGGCCGTCTCAAGGGCAGCGGCGGTCATAGACGCACTGCTACAATGCGATAGATATTTTTGTACGACTCCTTATCTTGCGTCTTGGATCTATCTTGTCTTCCTCGCCACCACGATGCCCAAGCCGGCGTGGCAGCCGAAATGCGTTTCAAGCTCAGGGCCCCGCCACGCAACGGAGTCATGTAGACGGGAGGCGTCGTCGATGACCGCGAAGCGCTCGATCTCCCAGCCATCGGCGAACCAACCCGCCACCGTCGCCGCCGCAAACACTCGGTGCGCGTTGAACTCCACCCGCTGCGGCCCGATCGGAGTCGATAGATACAACCTGCCCCCAGGTGCCACCATCCGCTTGAGTTGGGCGAGTCCCTTATGGTGCCCGTCCACATCGATCGCATCGCCGTAACGCCCGAGGCCGAAATGCTCGATGGTATGCAGGCAGGAGAGCGAATCGGTGGCTTCGATCCACTCGGCCGGCAGGGCTTGCATCAGATCGAGCTGATGGAACGTCACATTGCTAACAACCGCTGGAGGCGGGCGCAGGTCGAGCACCTCCACTTGCCGGAACACCGATAGATGCCCGATGAACCCATCCAAGCGCGAACCAACATCGACGTGGCGGCGCGGATTTTCCTGATGGATCCACTGTGCCACTCTCTGGTCTTGAAAGAAATAGGCTCCCAGCGAGCCGCACGCTACCTGCCATTCATCGAGGATGGGTAGCGGGTTGCCCCAGCGAAAATCCCCGCCCAGCTGCGCGCGAAATTCCCGCCGTGCGCGCAGATAGCGCCCAATGCCCCGGCAGGCCGAGAGACTGCGCTTTGGGTCGATCCCGAACGTTCGAAGCCATGTAGGAATGCTAGCCATAGGATAATATCTCGGTGTTTCGTTGCGAGAGAAAGGACCAGTCGCTTCGCACCGAGCTTTCACTCTTCTCTTACTGAAATACCGAAACACCGGGCCGCCCAGCGGCTACCGAAACACCTTCTTCTTCCTCTCCATTGACGTCCTTCGCGTCTTGGCGATGAATCCATTCTTCGTGGCGCCCTACCGGGAAAGCAGGATGTCACCATATTCCCTGATGCGCTTGCAGGTCGCCAGCAGACATGGAAGTTCCTCACGGCAATAGGCCAGAATCTCGGGAAGACGGTCTCCGGCGTAGTCATGAGAAATCCGGTTGCGGGTGTCCTTCAATTCGCGCAACCAGTCCACCGACTCGATCACCCCCCGCTTTTCGGCACGGTTTGCGACATCGAGCAAGGTTCCTGCCTCATACATCTCGAACTGGTCCATGGCGCGAAGGACGCGCTTGCTCATGAGGTCAACGACCCGGGCGAAACGACTGGTGAATGCCTCAATCCGCGCCAAGACCTCTTCGGTGGGAACGGGCTCATCGGGCAGCAGATCCGCACAGGCGTTTGCCGAATACTCCAGATGACCGAGCGCACGGTCCAGTTCAGCGAAACTCTCCGCAAGATAGGCAGCCTGGGTTTGCGGGTTCATAGCGGGATTCCAGTTTCCATGGCTGTGCTGGCGATGGGAGAGTCCAGTTGGTTGCTGCGGCGCACGATGAGATCCAGTTTCTGCCAGCCGATCTCGTCGAGGATGTCCCTGCGAATCTCCCATTCCTGATGCAGTCCGATCCGCTCGGAAATGATCAACAGGTCAATATCTCCGCCCTTTGCCCGGTCATCGGCACGGGAGCCAAACAGAATGATCCGTGCTTCAGGATCCTGTCTGCCGACAGCAACCTGAATGGCGTTTTTTTGGTGGGGCGTCAGTCTCATGGGCTGTGTGTCCATAGGCGTCCGGATTCCCTCCAGCGCTCCTGTGGAGTGAGGCCATACCACTCCAGCCATTCGTCCGAGATATCAGCGTCTTGCGTCACATGGGAATGATGCAGCGCTCGATCACTTTGACAAGCAGGAAGTAGTCTGACGGGGAAAGCGGAAAACAAAAAACGAAAAGCTGAAAACGAAAAGCTGAAAAGCGGAAAAGCGGAAAAGCGGAAAACTGCAAGCGCATCCCTCAACATCTTCAAAATCTCCGCTGCAAAATCTCATCTCTGCGACCCTTGGCTGCCTTTGCGCCTTGGCGGTGAATCCATTTTTGCGTCAAGAAACACCTCCACGATCTTTGCCGCCACTTTGCTGGCGGCATAGACCTCGCGCAGCGTCAATCCGCATTGGTGGATTTCCACTGGGTTCATGGCCATCACTTCATCGAGCGCGGCAAACAACGTAGCCGCATCCGCCAGAGAAAATCCGCCCTTGGAGGTGGCCACGCCGAGGATTTCTTCCACCGAGGTACCGCGCACGAAGCACACCGGGGTGCCGAGGTAATAGGCTTCCAGTGCCGGCAAGCCGAAGCCTTCAATCTCCGAGGGCAAGATCAGCGCGCGGGCCCCCAAATAGGCGGCCTGCAACGCCGCGTCCTCCAAGAACGGTCGCCTCAGGATGCGCCGCGAACTGGCCAGCAAGGGCAGCACCTCCGGCGGCACGCTGCCGATCAAGTGCAGCTCAGGCAAATTGGCGTTATTGGCTTCCTGCTCGTACCACCAGCGGACGAGATGAGCCGTGCGTTTGTGAGGTTCGCAGGATGCCAGATGAATCACATAATTGGCCTTCTGCGGCTCTAGCGGCTGGGCAATGCGCTCATACAGACAGGGCTCGTAGGTCACCACGATCTCTTTCCGGGCAATTCCATGGCGCTCCATAAAACCTAGGATTTGTTCCTTGGAAGACTCCGACACCGTCATAATCCGATCGGCCTTGCGCAGCGTGTGTTTGAGCATCATTGCCCAATAGCTATAATCCCAGGCGTTTCGCCATTGCGGGTAATGGTCTTCATCATACTGGATGATCGTGTCATGGATAGTCACCACCGAGGGCCTACAAAAAATGTCCAACAGCGGCAGGTAACCTTTAGGAAAATAGTGCAGGTCAGGCGCTGAGTGGTGGCGGCTAAAGAGAGGATGGAAGTGATCGGTCAACAGCCGTACCCACTTGCCGCGCGTACCCCATGGCAGGATGCAGACCATTTCCACATTATTAGGTGCTTGTTGTGAGGTCTTGGAAGAAACCGTTTGAACGCTCACCCGCTCATCGGCTTGAAGGGCATCGAGCACCACATTTGACATGCGTGAAATGCCAAAACTCCGGTCATGACCCGGGTTTTGATCCGCTAGATAGGCTTGGATGCGTACGGGAGATACCGCGGTACGCTTGCCGGGGGCATCGTCTCTGTGAATCGCAGCTGGTTGCCCCGCGCCCGATCTCAAAGCTGCAACGAAGGCTTTCTCCACGCGTTCCACAAATCGATCCGGCAAAAAGTTCGCCCGATAGAACGCTCGCGCAACCTCTTCCATTCTACTCAGCTCCGCTCGACGGGATAGCAGGTCGATCAGCGCACTGGCATAACGGTCTGGCGCATGAACTGGCAACAAACAAGCCGCCTCACATCTATCCAGCATCGCGGCAATACCCGCCCAACAAGTGGAAATAATCGGCAACCCCGCTCCAAGCGCCTCCATCAAAACAATCGGCGTCGCTTCTGCCGCGTAATGCGTCGGAAAAAAGAACACATCCGCCTCGGCATAGGCCTGCCACTTTGCATCGCCAGTCAACTGCCCGGCGAATTCCACCATCCCGCCCAAGTCCAACTCGGCCAGCAAATGCCGAACCTCATCCTCAAACTCCTGCGAAAACCATTTTCCCACAATCCGGAAGCGAAAATCCCGTTCCCTGCCCTGTTGCTTCAGGAGCGCTGCAGTCTTGAGAATTTCCAACACCCCCTTGCCTTCCTGCAAACTTCCAACGAACAATGCGGTAAATGGTCCGGTCTGCCGACGGGACCCACGCGGCAACTCGGGAACCTCAATCGCGCATGGACACCATTGCCAGGATTTCGCGGCAAACACCTCATGCGGCGACACACGTTCCTGCGCCACCTCCAGCGCCACTTCAGCACGCCGATACGCCAGGCCACCGAGCAAGCGCCGGATCAACCCGCCCCGCACAAACACCGGCAGCCCACTCGCGTGAAAAATAAATACCGTACTTCCCGCCAAATGCCGCACGCTCAGCAGAAAGACCACGTCCCGCAAAAATGGAATCCACTTCGCACTCGCCGGCGGATAGAACAAAATACTCCCGGGGGCCCGTTTGAGAATCCGGCGTGCTGCCTTGATCAAATGAAACAGATGTCGGATCTTTTTCCACTGGAAGCGCCCCACCTCGAGCATTTCCTCGCTGTATTCCATGCGCAAGCGTTGCACGTCGAACCCAGGCCAATCATGCTCAAACAGGATCTGCGTCGCCACCGCCTGACCATGCCAAGGCGGCGGAGTCTGCCCCATGAGCAGCACTGTAGGCTTTGAACTAACTTCTCTCATAAATGCCGCCATTTCGTTTCTCCACCCCGACACGTTCGCCACTAGAGTCCTACCGACTGACTTGAAGATTTGCCGCAGAGTCGCAAAGGACGCGAAGGAGCGCAAAGGGAAATGGGTGACCGCAAAAGACGCAAGACCACAAGACCCAAGATAAGATAAAAGAGCGCAGCGCTTCTACATCTGCTCTTCTCTTGCCTCTTGCTGTCTTGTGTCTTGCGTCTGAGGCGCAGCCTCGCCAGCACCTTCCTCCAGACTGAATCCATAGATCCGTCGCTTACCCTTGCCCAAGACAAACACGCGAGCCCTGGCTAACATGGGACCGGTCACCACATCGAGCAACAAGCCCAAAAGCCCATCCGGCAGATGCTCCTCCATTTCATAAACCATCAGCGACCTGGAGATGGATCCATTATCCGCCAAGCTCTGCGCCAGCAGCTTGCGCCTCAAAAACCCCTGCTCTTTACCCTGCAATAAGGTGCAGGCCGCGTGGTTCACCAGAATGATAATGCCAGCCCGATCTGTCAGAACGATCGGCTCCTTCATTCGTCGGACTAATGCACCTGCGCTTCGGATCCAGTCTTCAAGCTTGCGCAAATTCGCGGACCAGAAAATCGCCATACTGGAACCAAGGGCAAACGACGTTAGCCGCACGACCATGACATCAACCGGTCTCTCAGTTAACAGATACCATGAGGTGACAAAATAGATAACTGCAATCGGGATCAAATCCAGTAATTTTGAGCGGAATGCCAGATAGATCAAGGACAGCAACATAATCGTAGGTCCTTTAATTGCATCACCGCCCACCAAGTTATCCACATAAACCGCCATAACTGTGACCAGAAGCGCATGACACCACGCCACCCAGCTATGGCGAAGCCGCAGCTCCAAACCACCAAACGCCCCGTCGCGTTCCAGGCGGCCATGCGCCGCCTTGTTTCTTGCCGGAGACCACTGCCCGCTCACCCAATTTTGCTGTAGCACACGCGGCTGGTTCTCGTTGATATATGCAAAAAAACGCACTTTGCGTAGGGAATACGCGCCAGCCAAGATGCGGGCCAGACGATACTCAAGGATATACCACCGCTTCAACCACTGGTTCGTCGCGCCCAATTCGCATTCCCACTGCTGCCGTTCAATGAACAGCAACTCCGACTGCCCAAGATTGGATCCAAGCATGCCAAATATGGCAAGCGGCTCATGCAAGGTGCCCGCACGAAACCCTGCAACAAGCAATTCTTCAATCCACACCGCGTCGGCTATGGTCTTCCAGCGGGTTTGCAAAAAATGCCCGGCATCCAAGGTTCGTCTGCGCACAAACGTCGCCGCCGAAAATGTGCTCAAATGACTGAACCGAATATGCCCCAAGCTCGGCAACACCGCCCGACGATAAGCCAGTGGCATCATGTGATCATCTACGAGAATGACGTCCCCGAATAAAATATCCACATCGGGATGTTGCGCAAAATACCGGGCCACCCGATCTAAGGTGCCTGGCAAATATTGCTCGTCGCAATTGAGCCAAGCGATAATGTCCCCGTTGGCCTTGCGAAAACCGCGATTAATCGCCTCATACATCCCACCATCGCGCTCCGAGACACAAACGGCCCCCTGCTGCACCCTCGCCCATTCATCGAACTCCGTGCCACTGCCTCCATCATGAATCAGATGCTCAGCCTGGAAATCACCGACCTGATCCCGCACGCTGGCTGCACAGCACTTGAGAAAATTAACCTGCTTGTAGCTTGGCGTGACCACCGAGATCCGCAATTTCCGACCTCCCAATAGAAAATTTTCGGATAAATTCTGCGGTGTCGTTGCCCCGCTGCCGGCTGCCTCGGCGAGTTCAGACACCTGCGCGACGTCACCATGCTGTTCACACGTCACACACTTGCAAGAAAGATATCTATTTAGAGCGACCTCCAACAAGCGATGTTTTTTCTGATGCCCCGCTCCCTGATGGTAGGCGTAACAGACCAGGATCGGTTCGATCAGACATCCCCCCCATCCGGCAGCCCGTAAATACCCAATGGCTTTGGGATTTGCAAGTTGTGCTTCGACCTCTTGAATGACCGATTCCGGACTCCTGCGGTCCACCATCCGCGCGTTCTGGGAAAAGAAATGCACTAGATCCAACCCGCCCATTCCATCCATCGATCCCCATTCCCAATCCATGGCGATCAGCCTCCCCGCAGCGTCACGCAGCAAATTCCATCTGGCAAAATCCCCATGAACAATCGCCGCGCGCAGCGAATGATGGGACAACCGTCGCAGTGACTCCAACCCATTCGATGTCCCTTCCAAGGCTCTGCGGACTGCCTCCCACTCGCCAAACTCACTAATTGGCCTCGGCTGATCTTCACTAAGCCAACCGCTAAGCAAATCCAGCACCTGGTCTGAATCATGCATATCAACCGCAGCCCCGCTCAGGTAGGGCATACGCATCACGGTCATATTCCAACTCTCATGTAGTCCTAGACAACGCGGCACATCCACTCCCCGAATGTCCAGTCGACGCAACATCTCTGCCTCACAACCCAGCATCACGCGCGCTTGCTGGCTACGACCCAATTTCGCCACCTCCCAGCCTGCAGCCCCGCGATAGCTCGCAATCGCGCGGAAAATTTTATGCGCGGAACTTCCGAGCATGATTCCAACCGTATCGGCTGCGTATGCAAAGTCCCAAGACGGGCGCAATTCCCGCACGAATGGCTGGCTTTGGCGAAAAAACCGCTGGTAAAGCCCCACACGGACCAAGCAATCCAAAACCAGCTTCGACAACCTGCCAAGCGGGCGTTGGGGTTGATAAAGCTTGAGCGCATGCAAAGCGCCATCCTTCGACTCTGGCAAGGACAACAACACCAAGCCATGCCGCTGCAAATGAAAATTGACCTGGTTGTCATCAAGAAAAAACGCCTCGTAGTCTTTGATGTCACGGATCATATCAAATGTGAAAAGTAAAAAAAACGCTCCGTTGAATGCCGGGCATTCTGGAGTCCATCTGCGCCTATCCCACTAGCAGCCATCAATACAGATATTCTATCGATGTCAGGTCCACCCATCTATCCATTCTGGGCATTCCTAACATAAAGGGTTCTTAAAGCCCCCTTGAGAAAGCGGAAGGCATGAAACAAAACCCCATCCACCATTCCATTCAACATTTCATCTTTGAAAAGCGTGAGCCCATACACCCTGCGAATCGCCCGCGCTTCAGCCAACTGGATCTGCCGTACCAAGATGCCGTCGATATCCGTACGTCCCAGGCAGCCCTGGCTAATGCTCTTGTCATGCAACCGGAAGTCAGCCAGCACCTTGGGCAGGTACTTGAATTGCTTGCCGTTGTCCGCCAAGCGACAGAAATACTCACCGTCCATGATTGTTCGGAAACGGATGTTGAGCAATAATCCCTGACTGATGGTCGTCTCGCGTTTGTAAAATGTGCTCGTCGAACCTATGTAGCAACCCATGTTGGCGAGCATGCCACGCTGGAACGGGAACAAGGTCATTCGCCGCATGAAGTTCCCCTCGCTGTCAATAAAGTTCCAACAGCCATAAATCACATCCGCGCCGGGGTTCTGCTCGGCGAATCGCTTCACCGCCAGTAAGGCGCCGGGGCGCAACCTGTCGTCCGCGTTAAGCCACATGACCCACCTGCCACGGGCTCTTTTGAATCCCTTGTTGATCCCATCACTCATTCCTCCATCGGGCTCTACAAAAAGCTCCGCATGGGCGAAGCGTCCACAGATCTCCGCCGTGTTGTCACTGGATCCCGCGTCCATCACCAAGTGCTCAAAGCTAACCCCTTCCTGGCCGGCGACACTTTCCAGACACTCGGTGATGTAATGCCCGTAATTGAGACTCGGAGTGATAATCGAGAAATCGCACATGCTAGAAATAACTAACTGATGGATCGTTGCGGTAAAACGCAACCACAATTCAATGTCACAAGTCAAATCGGGACACAGACAAAAATCACATCGATCGAGATGTTCTTGAAAAAATTGCTGCCGCACAAGCGACGGTCGAGCCAATGGCAGATTGGCTTGAGCGAGCTGCGATAAAGGAAGCCCGGGACAACACCAAAGCCGATTTCCCGGATCACCCGGAATCCGGCATTCCGCAGTAGCACGCGAGTTTCAGCAAGACTCATCTCTGCCATCATAACCTCTTGATGTTTGGCTGGATTTACGCGTGCACGCAAGCGCCGGAGCCATAGCGGGAGATGGCGAGCCGAGGCGCTGTTTCCGTGCATATTGACAATAAGGATGCCATGCTCACTGTGAATGCGTCTCCTCAGCTGCTCCAGCACAGCGACCCGCAGAGGAGGTTCCGCATTGAGGAGAAACCGGAAGGCAGTGATGATGTTATAGGGCGACTCGAGCAGAATGGCTTCCGTGCAAATATCCCCCACCACCAGCCGCGATTGCTGACATCGCTCGGAGGCTCTCTCAAGCATTGCTGCTGAGATATCCAGGCCGTCGCTTACCGCACAGAATCCCTCACAAAAGCTCAGCACACGGCCCGTGCCACAAGCAAAGTCGAGCAACCTGCAGCTCCCCGGCCCCTTGTCCTGTGCCTCCAGAATCTCGTGAATGAACGGCTTCTGGAGCTCCCAGATCAGCGACGCATAGCCATCCGGCGCGTATTCCGCACCTTCGTAGCTGCTAACAGCGTCAGATGTTGCAAATCGATTAGAATACTTCTTCATTGTCTTGGATCTTTACTCGCGGCGTGGAACTCCCAGTGAGATCCGGATGAGATCATCGGCTTAGCTGCGTGACTCGGCGCTTGCCTACTTGAACCTGGCCACCTGCTTGACATCAGCTTATCACAATCTCTCACAATAATGGATTTCACGTTTCGCCACCCGACCATTGCATGAACGATTCCAGTACAGGATTTTTCCGAAGAAACGCTGCAGCGGCTTTTCGACCAAATAATAACTGGCGAATCCTGATACTAAGGCGATGAAAACCATGGTGGAAAGCATGAGCAAGTTACCCAATAAGCCGCGAACATGGAAAAATCTCCACGCGAATATACAGGCAGAAAGGCCTAAAATGTGGCTCAGATAAATTGAATAGGATGCATCTCCAACACTTCGCAGAAACCGCGGCCCAGTAAACCCCACCGTGTGTTCCATTGATATGGCCCCATAAACGATGAGGATGGCAGGAACTCCGTATGCAATTTCACGTGGCAGACTGCCCCATGACCAGGTTGGCAGAGCCGCGCAGCAAAGCAGCAACGCGCCCAAAAAAACCGCCGATTTTCCCATCCGATGCCAACCACTCATGGTGAGGCTGGCGATCAAGGTGCCTCCAAGGAACTCCAGCGTCAACGGGCTGAATGCGAGACCGAGGATAGCGCCTATCGATGGCCAGAGGCAATTCCATGAAGGTTGCCAAGCATAAGTAACAGCAGCAACAACTAGCCCCCATATGACAAACAAACGAACTCTCAAGGATGGTCTTACAAATAGAATGCAGGCAAAAATGAGATAGAAATACATCTCATGGATCAGCGTCCAGCCTTGGCCAACAATCGGGGCCCCGCTCTTGTCTGGAAGAAGTAATATCGAATGGAGTATACTGGTTTGGCCGACGCCGCCACTCCGGTTTGCAAGATCGGGGCGAATCAAAAATATGACAAGCGAGATACCGGTGTAAAACCAATACAAAGGGTAGATCCGAATAGCCCTCTTCAGCAAAAAAGAGCCTGGTTTAGCATCTCTATTCTGGGATCGGTTAGAAATGCTGACCATGACAAATCCGCTGATCACAAAGAAAATGTCCACCCCGGCTTTACCGACATCCAATAGCGTGCCGAAGATAATCTGCTCAGACGCTTTGCCTTCATAGACTCCCACATGGAAAAATAGGACCATCAACACGGCAATTCCCCTCAGCATCTGGATACTTTCCATGCGTGGAACCGGCACCATTTCAGGATGGCTGGTGATTGGGAGTGCCTTGGATGCCGCGGTGTAATTGAAGATCATGGGCTGATACCGAATCAGTCAGGAATTAATGAGATGCCGTGTGTAGCCAACAGAGCACTGATATCACGGTTCAGAGCCGCATAGCCTGCTTCATTGAGATGGAGGAAGTTTTTGCGGAAACCCGCCGCGATGCGTCCATGCGGGTCCGTGATACACTTCGCCGGGTCAATGACGTCAACACCTTCAGCACGCAGAGTCAGCAGGAAGGAATTCACCTCGCGTAGCGCGGTGTTAATCTCTCCAGACCAAACCAGTCTCCGCTCCAATGGAACCTCACCTGGCGGGATGATTGTCGTGAGAATGACCTGTGCGCCCTGTTGTCTGGCGAGTTGTACCATTGCCTTGAGCTGAACCTTGCAGAGATCGATGATCTCACGCTCTTTTCCAGGCAACAATGGGATTGCTTTCAGATCGTTGATCCCAGCTTGAATCAAAATGACTCTGGGACCATAGGCCAAGCCTTGCGCCCGGTAGCGCGCAAGGATTTGGGTGGTTGTTTGGCCAGATATGCCGGCATTCACCACGCTTGCACGGGTTTTCATGACCCAATCTTGGGCCCTGGAGTCACCGATAATTAACAAATCTATTCCCTGAGGGAATATTTCCGGTCCCGGTAGCCTGAGGGACCAGCGAGTGCCATCTGGGTCCAACTGGACTCGGGATAACGACGCATAGTAGCATCTGGCAAGAGCGTATAGCTTTACATTGAGTAGTGCAGAGCCGATCAATCCAATCACTAGGGCACCAATCATCAGGCGTGGACAAAATCCACGGCCTGGCCTGCTTTGAGGGGTGAAAGAAGTCATCAAAGTGGCAGCTTGCCTGGCCTCAGCTTATCACCATTCTCCACGGAGGCGATTATCAGCATATGACCGATGGATCGCAACTGAAGCGGGTGGCGGGCGAGGCGGCACCTAGCGTGATAAAACGCACGGAGAAGTCGAGGGCCTCGGCAATGACCTGGTGCATGTCGAGGTAGCGGTATGTGGCCAAGCGGCCGAGGAAGGAAACGCCATGGTCCGCGCGTGCCATGGCCGCATATGCCGACAACATCTCGATATCACCCGGCATCCGCTTGGGATAGTATGGCACGTCGGAAGCTGAGGTTTCCTTGCTGAATTCCACGAATGAAACCGAGCGATCGTGTTTCTCCCATGGGGTGAAATGCTTGTGTTCATGAATGCGGGTGTGGCCAACATCCATCCCGGGATAATTGATGACCGCATTGCCCTGCATGTCCTCACCGCCAACCAAGCGGTCCCAGAACACGGTTCGGTAGGATAGCCGACCTAACGAAAAGCCAAAGTAAGCGTCGATGGGGCCCGTGAAAAACACATGGGAAAATTCCGAACGCATCGCCGGCTCGAACGAGATGGCGGTTTTCACCTCGATTGCCGGATGGGCGAGAATATTGGCGATCAACGCGGTATAGCCTTCGACGGGCATCCCTTGCAGCGGGCTATTGTAGTAATTGTCGTTATAATTGAAACGCACTGGCAGGCGCTTGAGGATAGACGCCGGCAGTGCGCTTGGCTCGCAGCCCCACTGTTTTTTCGAGTAGCCATAGAAGAACGCCTCATAGAAGTCCCGGCCAATGAATTTGAGCGCCTGTTCTTCAAAATTTGCAGGCTCGCCAATCGAGGAGTCGCCAAGCGACGCGATGAAGGCCCGTGCCTCTGCAGGCGAGAATTGCTTGCCGAAGAACTGGTTGATCGTGTGCAGGTTGATCGGCATCGAGAACACCCCCTTGTCGATCGAGGCTTTCACCCGGTTGACGAACGGGCGAAACTCGCCGAAGCGATTCACATAGTCCCAGACATGCGGCTTGTCGGTGTGAAAGATGTGGGGCCCGTACTGATGGACCATCACACCCGTCTCAGCATCGCGTGCCGTATGGCAGTTGCCCGCAATATGGTCGCGGGAATCTATCACAAGGATCCGCGCTCCGCCATGCTCGGCCAAGGCGCGCGCCAGCACCGCGCCGCTGAAACCGGCCCCGACAATCAGATAGTTTTTCATGAGATTTGTTGCATCCGCACATTCAACCTTCGAAAGCCTTCACCACATGCTCCCGCACATACCCTTGCAAGCGGGCATTGGTGAAGGTGGTGGAATAATCCAGTGCGGCACTGGCATCGCCAAGCCACTGTGCGGGATCAGTCTGCCAGCGGCGCAGGCAGGCAACCGAGCGCTCGACGAATTCAGCCGGACAAGTGCCACCAACCGGCACTCCCGCTTCCGAGCAGGCGGATTCGCGGTTGCCTCCCAGACCGAGCGTGAGGCAAGGCAAGCCGCGCGCCTGCGCCTCAATGAGGGGAATTCCTCCTGAGTCATGAAGACTGGTGGCCAGAAATGCGTGGTGCGTCGCCTGCAGCTCAAGATAATCCACGCGCGACATGCCTGGAATGAATACAACGCTGGACCCTACTCCCAGCTTAACCGCACGTGCTTTCATTTGTTTTCCTAACATCCCGTCCCAATCCCCCACCATGGTCAACTCAACCCGGATGCCTTCCCGCATCGCGGATGCTAGAATGTCCAGTGCCAGATCGGGACATTTCCACCAGAGAACCCGGCCCTGCCACAGCAGGCGGATCTTGCTGCCAACCATCACTCTCTGCTTGGTTCGATTTTCCATCACCGCCGCGGTGTCAATAGGCGTGTCATAGGCGTCCGGGAACACGACTACGGTGTGTTGCGCTCCCATGCGCCGCAAGACAATTGCAGTTTCCTCAGATGTGGCAAATGCGACCGCCGAACCCTTGAGACATTTGCGCAGCGGGGGGACCAGGGTGAACATGGCATTCATCAGCGGCCGGCCCAACTCGACCAGTCGCTCCTTCAATGGCAGGGATCGTCCCATCAGATAGCGGAATGGCGCACACTCGCCACCACCAAGTGGTCCGACGGTATAGGGAATCCCCAGCTTGTCATATCTTGGTAGCACTCGAAACGACCCCAAGATCAAATGACACAAGCCCACAATGGGCTGGTTTCTTACGATGCCCGCAGCTATCGCGCAGGCTTCCTTGACCAATTTGGCGTAGCGGATATATCCATAAGGAAAAGCCCAGGTTTCGAGCATTGTATCGGTCGTATGAAATTCCCAGCCTGATGAATCATCCTGTAAAAACTGGTGGCATTGTTCCACATGGTGTTTTTGCGTGATCACATGCAAATGGAAAAACTGGCTTAGCGCGGTTGCCCACCACCATCCTTTACCAGCTTCACTGCCAGCCGTAGGATCGATGCTCAAGGCGATGACGATGATTTGAGGCTTGTTCATAGGGTGTGATTGGGAGACCGCGGAGCTGCCGGTAGCGGGTCCATGGATCGGAATGAAATTGAAGGAATGACGCAACGAAGCTCATGCCTAGACAGGATAACCCCTGGCGGGCACGCCTCTAGCCACGCAATCATCCGGCAAATCACTGACCACGATGGCACCGGCACCAATGACCACGCGGTTGCCAATCCGGAGCGGTCCCAAAACACATGAGTTGACCCCGAGCGTGACATCGTCGCCGACCACCAGTTGTCCCGGCACGATGCCCCTGCGAACACCAATGCTATTGCCACCGTTGAGCAGGCAGTTGCGCCCGATGATGGCGTCGCCGTTGATGACCATTCCTAGTGTTGGATGCGTCAATTGAAGACCACGGCCGATTTGCGCCTTGCAACAGATTTCATGGCGACAGCTCAAAAGCCTCAGGACTAGGAAAAGCGGGTAGGCCAAGACCCGCAGGGCCATCCACACCTGGCCGCACAGCAGGTAACCGCAGCGGTCGATCCGATAGGAAATGGTAACTCCCGCTGCGGGCTCGAAAAAAATAACTAACCACCGGGTCGCCTTGCCCGAGCTAAGCAGACACAATTCATGACCGAGGAATTGCAGTTGCTCCAGACCCATCAGCCATCGGGAACTCGTCGGAGTATTGGTATTCATCTACTAGTGCCTGGTGCAATAGGTTTGTACCTGCGACTTGGACATGATACAGGCGCGATCGGGATTCCACTCAATCCTGGGGCGTCCAATAGGCGGACTTCTTTCCCATGATCCGATTCACTCCCACTGCGACCATGTTGTCTGGCACATCTTGGGTGATAACCGCGTTGGCACCGATGATCACATGATTGCCAATTTTGACGGGACCGAGAATTTTCGCGCCAGCACCGATGTATACTTGCATGCCGATAATAGGGGCCGCCATGATGCCATTGCGGTTGCCGAGCGTGACCTGCTGCCCGATCACCACATCCTCGCCAATCACCGTGCCCGTACTGATCACAATCCCGAACGGATGTGGGAGAAATGTGGATGTTGGCAGCGCTGTCCCGATGTCGCAGTTTAAAAAAGCCGTATACAGCCGCCTGAGCAGCGGCAGGCGGCGGCGTGATACATAAATAAGCCAGCAAGCCAATTGCCCATTGGCGATATTGGAGTCAAGCGGATGGGTGCGGCGCTTCATGGTCGTCAGATTCGGAGTTCTGGTGGGTATTGCCGATCACTTCGCAGTCGCTGTGACATCAAGCGATTCACCCGGCCACCTTCCTCGGGTGAGTTTTCGGATCCGGCCAAAAAAACTCCACGGGTGGGGGCGGCTCAGATAGGGGCAGCCAGCATCTTGCCACTCTTTAAGATATCTCATCTGCAAATCAATAATGGCCTGACCACGCAAGGCCATTCCGATCACCTGATTGCGCTCGCGAGTCGTCGGGAAGGCCCGGAGCGTTTCATGAGGGAAATGGATGCACTCGGAATGAATCCATGCCTGATCGCGGAATTGCGGATAGATGACCCGCGCCAGAAACTCCTGATCACATCCATAGCGATTAAAACGGTTCCACTGATGGATCAGTTGTTCGATATTGCGGAGAAATCCAGTCCGACATCCCCACATGCCTCCCATGATTGGCACTTCATGTTTGGGATGGTCCCGCATGATATGCAGTGTCTTGCCAGAAGCTAGCCACTCGTTGACCGCCTGCACCTCCCGTTCCAGGATCAGGGTGTCCACATCCCGGCTTATCATCACGTCGACGTTTGGATCGGCCGCCGCCAGAAAACGCCAATACATTCCCGACCATGGCCCCCAAGACGGGCCGTCAAAGACCGACGCGCCCCTGTCAAGTAATTCCTGGCGGGTCGCTTGAGGCACATCCGCCCCCAGGTAAAACCGCGGTTCCCAGCCCGGATAATGCCGATTCACCTGAGCAATGGCATCCACCGCGCCGCAGAGATATATCTCGGAGGTTCCCCACAGGCTGAACGAGACAACTTTTTTCATGCTGCAGGATTTGC
>Ga0114962_10001428_pt1 | contig 20633 bp, 17 predicted proteins | sample C_130820_MF_Meta_FD_87017 | JGI IMG/M metagenome (GOLD analysis project Ga0114962, IMG submission 87017) | Freshwater microbial communities from Lake Croche, Canada to study carbon cycling - C_130820_MF_MetaG | ecosystem: Environmental > Aquatic > Freshwater > Lake | place: Lake Croche, Canada... | reverse complement strand
CGGTGGTGATCCTAACCATGTGACCATAGCTGGGGAGTCGGCGGGATCTATTGCTGTGAGTGCTCAAATGGCTACTCCCTTGTCAAAGGGTTTATTCCATGCTGCCATAGGTGAATCAGGTGGTTGGTTTTCAGGTGTCTTAGGTGGTAATACTTTAGCTTCAACCGAAAAGGATGGAGTAGAATGGGCTACTAAAATTGGCGCAAAATCCTTGAAAGAATTGCGTGCTTTATCCACTTTTGAATTATATCAAAAAATGGTTGAATCTAAGAAGTTAGGTTTTCCCATGAATATAGACGGTTATTTTATGCCAAAGACGGCACGTGAAATTTTTGAGGCTGGAGAGCAAGCGCAAGTACCTTTATTGTTAGGTTGGAATTCAGAGGAGTCCAATTACAAAGCTGTTTCAAAGGGTCAGCCAGTTACGAAAGAAGCCTATCCAAATATGATTAAAGATTTGTACAAAGATAAAGCGGACCAAGTTTTACAATTATATCCAGGAAAAACCAATGAGGAGGCAGAGCAATCGGCTACCGATTTAGCAGGCGATCGTTTCTTAGGTTATACTACTTGGAAATGGTTTGATTTACATAGAAAACATAGTCAACAACCGATTTATAGATATTATTTTGCGCGTCCAAGACCGGATATGTTACAAAAGGATGTTGAGGCTGCTTTAGCAGGTGGCGTGGTTAAAAAAGATCCTAATGCTCCCAAGGCAGCTAAGCCAAAAGGTGCAGTTCATTCCGCTGAAATTGAATATGCCTTAGGTAATTTATCCACCAATTTGGTCTATGATTGGAATGCAGACGACTACAAAGTTTCCAAAGAAATGCAAGAGTATTTTGCCAATTTCATCAAGAAATATGATCCGAATGGTAATGGTTTAATGAATTGGGCCCCTGCGAAAAATGAAGCACAACCGGATGTGATGATTTTAGATGCGAATTCAAAATTGATTAAATCTCAAACAGAAGCGAGATACGAGTTCTTAGATAAAAATTAGAATCATTAGGGGAGCTCAGGCTCCCTCATCTTTTTTATACCATGAAGAAATTTTTAAAAATAGTTGCCTGGACGGTTTTAGTCGTAGTAATAGCCTTAGCAGGTGTAATGGCTACCTTTTTGTACAAAGTTAAAAATGGATTTCCTGTTTCTTATGAAACGGAAAAGCCTGCTTTGGCCATTCCAGTAGACAAATCTGCTATCTTATTGTTTTCAAAAACAAGTGGATTTAGACATGGAGAATCGATCGAGGCATCTATTCCTGCATTGAAAAATTTGGAAGAAAAAAACAATTGGTTCATTTACGGGACAGAAGAGGGTGGCGTTTTTAATTCAGAGCAATTGAAGCAATTCAAGTTGGTTGTTTTTAATAATTCTACTGGGCGAGTTTTGAGTGAAGAACAACAAAAAGCCTTGGAAGATTATGTCAATCAAGGCGGATCTGTCATGGGTATTCATGGTGCAGGTGATGATTCACATCATGCGTGGGATTGGTACACGCAGGAATTTTTAGGGGCAGAGTTTTCGCATCATCCATTGAATCCTCAATTTCAAAAGGCGGAGGTGACAATTGGAACTCAAGTGGATTCCTTGTTTACAAAAAACTTAGATAAATCGTGGATAAGCACGGATGAATGGTACATCTTTTTCACGCAACCCAAAGGCGCAACTATTTTGTATGCGATCAATGGGGATAAAATCATTCCCAATGGGAACATTCTTTGGACAAAAGACAAAAACTTTGGAATGGGAAAAAACCACCCTGTGGCTTGGTATCATCAAATCGGGAAAGGCAAAGGTTTTTATACCTCCATGGGTCACTCTAAAGACGTTTGGAATAATCCTGACTATGTAAAATTGATCGAAAATGGAATTAATTGGTGCATAAAATAAATAATTAACGATGACATTAATCATTCGCCACGCAGGTTTACTAACATTTAAGTCGACTGTTTCTGAACAAGTGAAAATTGATTTCTTTTTAGCATTAAAGGCCTTGGAGGAAATCCCTGGAGTACAGCAAATGGAAATTTCTAAGCAGATAAGTACCAAAAACCCTTTTGAATATGCTTTTTCTATGGTTTTTGATTCACAAACGATTTATGATGCTTATACCAATCACCCTCAACATGACGCTTTTGTTCAAACATGGTGGATTCCCAATGTGGAGGATTTCATGGAAATAGATACGGTGACAATTTAGGTAATAGGTAAAAGGTAATAGGTAAAAGTTAATAATGCGAATTAAGAGTTGAAATTATCATTAGGGTCAGTTCTAAACGTATGTTTAAAAGCGAATTTAAATTTACTTTTTTCCTATTTCTTTGACAGAAATGCAATTTATGGGCTAATTCTTTTTCTATGGCATTTCTTTTGAAAATGATGTAAGATGTTTGACATATGATGTAAGATGTTGAGAATGTAAAATCTGAAATTATTCTTCTCTTCTCTCTTACGTCATACATTTCTACCGCTGCGTTCAAATCTTTCGTTAGGATTATGCGTTGGCCATAAATAAAGCTTTATATCATTTAAATGAAAGGTTTTTTAACCTTTAATTCGCATTATTACCTTTTACCTTTTACCTATTACCTTTTACCTTTTACCTATTACCTATTACCTTTTACCTATTACCTATTACCTATTACCCATTACCTATTACCTATTAATTCTACCTAATTATTCCTTATGAAAAAAATCATTCTACTATTTTTACTATTTGTAAGTCATTATACTTTTACGCAAGAACCTTTTGTGGCTAATTATGATGAAAGCAAAGTAGGTAATTTTCCCTTACCTAATCCTCTTTTAGGCTCTGATGGTACAATTATTAAAACTGCCAAACAGTGGGAAACACAGCGAAAATATTGGTTAGGTGAGTATGAGCGTATCATGTTTGGGAAAATGCCTAAAACTAAAGTTAACCAAGTGAGTCGATTAGTCTCCCGAACCGTTATCATGAATGGAAAGGCGGTTCAATATGTATGGGAGCTTACTTTTGCTGGGAAATATAAGGTTTCAATTTTAGGGGTTTTGCCCAATTCAAGTAAAAAAGCAACGGTATTTTTGGGACTAAATTTTTGTGGAAATCAAACCACAATATCGGATAAAAACATTCCTATTTCAAGTAGCTATGTAGTTTGTAATGGAGAAAATGGATACAAAAATCATATTGGTGATGAAGGGTCTAGGGGCTTATGGGCCAGTCGTTGGCAATTTGAAAAGTTGATTGATGCGGGTTTAGGTAGTATTACGGCTTCTTGTGCAGATTTCGAGGAGGATTTTGATCAAGGTTATAAAAACGGCGTAAGAACGTTATTGGCTAAAGAATTAGGACTTAGTGCTGAAGAGTGGTGCGCCAATGGCGCTTGGGCTTGGGGTTTGAGTCGAATTTTGGACTTTTTAGAAACACAAAAAATGGTTGATACAAAAAAAGTGGTGTTACATGGCCATTCTAGGTTAGGCAAAGCAGCATTATGGGCGGGCGCTTGCGATCAACGCTTTGCAGGAGTTATTTCTAATGAATCAGGTGAAGGAGGAGCTGCGATATCCCGCAGAAATTATGGGGAAAATCTTTGGAGAATTACCAACAGTTTTCCACATTGGTTTTACAAGGACTATAAAAAGTATGCTTATAAGGAGCATGAATTGCCTTTTGATTCTCATGTTTTGTTAAGCTTGATGGCACCGAGGCCTTTATATGTGTCGAGTGCTGTGGGCGACCAATGGTCAGATCCTTTGGGTGAATTTTTGGGTGCTCAGCATACAGATGTTGTTTATCAGTTGTATCATAAGGAGGGTTTTAAAAAGGAAACTTTCCCTCATCTAAATACCCCTGTCGGGAATCACATCCGGTATCACATTCGAGAAGGTAAACATGATATTAACGAGTATGATTGGACTCAATACATCCAATTTGCGAAAGACATATTCAATAATTAGGCAATTATTTAAATGATGATTAAATTTATCTCAATTGAGGACGTAATTCCCATTAGACACCAAGTCATGTGGCCTGAAAAAGGCACGGATTTTGTAAAAGTTCCAGGAGATGAAGCGGCGAAACACTATGGATGCTATTGTGATGAAAAATTAGTTAGCGTGTTATCTGTTTTCGTTGATGGACAAAGCGTGCAATTTAGGAAATTTGCCACTTTAGAAGAATATCAAAGAAAAGGATTTGGTACAGCTTTATTAGAGCATGTGTTAGATGACTTGAAGCATCAAAATTACAAACAGGTTTGGTGTAGTGCAAGATTTGAAAAGGCAGTATTTTACCAAAAATTTGGTTTAAAGATAGTCGGAGAGCCCTTTGAAAAAAATGGAAAATGGTATGTCAAGATGCTTGGTAAATATGGGTTATAAATTATGAATTATGGGATATAGTTAAAGTAAAAATGCGAATTAAGAGTTGAAATATCTTATAAATTCAGAAACTGTTAATTTGAACTTTTCAAAATGAGCTTCTTACAATTACCTGTTATTCCCGACGAAAGATTTTAGTGAAAACTGATAAATTACGAAGTATCAATTAACAATTACTTTTACAAATCAGGACCTTGACTAGCTTGGTTGTGTTCACTTTTCAATTCCACGGATATGATCCGCGGTTATGTTCCACGGTTATGGATATTCAACCCCTTCGGGGTTTTTGTAAATGCCATACCTAAGAATAGGTAGCCTGAAAGGCTAAAATGTCCATAACCTAGGATACAATCCGTGGAGAGAAAGAAAGATGATAGAAATAATAAGACAAACGTCTAAATTATTTTCTAGCCTCAAAACTTTTGAACATGATCTGTTATGGGGTATTTATCAGCATATTTTAATGCTTAAAAAACGATGTTTATCAGGCACTTATTCTAAATTTAACATTATTTTCCTATCTCATTTTGTTATTTTCTCTAAAAAAGCAAAAGCTTATATTTTATTATTTCAACCCTTAATTCGCATTAATAGGTAATAGGTAAAATTTATAGTAGAGAAGAGAGAAAAATTTTGTAGCCCTTAATGTTTTTAATTCCTTCATTTTTCTTAATGTTAAAATACTAGAAAAAGAGAAGAGAAAAACCGATGCCTGAGGTAGTTGAAGGCACTGTTTTGGATTAAGCATAAGCAAAAAGTTTTTTTGTTTCTTTTTTTTCAAATATGAAATGCCATAAAAATGAATTAGCCCATAAATCGCATTTCTGTAAAAGAACCAGGGGAAAAGCAAATTCAAATCGGCTTGTTTTCAAATTATTTGAATTTGCCTTACTGATAAATTCAACTCTTAATTCGTATTATCAGTTTATCGTTAGGGAATTTGATTTTATTTATTTTTGGGGAATGTGACCCCTTACCCCCTGCAATTTACGGTTTTAAAAGTTCAGTTGTTTGATAAAATGGCTAGGTTAAAGACTTGTAAGTTTTATTTCTTTTTTGCGGTGCGATAATTAGTTCCTCGATTTTCTTTTAAAGATATTTTATCAGGGTGAATTCTATCTAATTCTCTTACAGTAAATCATTGTTCGTAAAAATGTTGAGGTAAAATCAATTCAAAGCTCATCATTACTCTACGGCTTTCTCTAAATCAGCAATAATTAATTTAGACATTTGTAAAAATGCATAGGTCGCTTTGGGCGCCGTTTCCGGATTCATCATTAATTTCCCTAACATAGTCGGGACGATTTGCCAAGAAACGCCAAATTGATCTTTCAGCCAGCCGCATCTGCCAGGTTTACCTCCTGTTAAAAGTTTTTCCCAATACCTATCAATTTCTTCTTGTGTGTCGACCATTAACCGAAAAGATACACCCTCATTGAAATTGAAAGCATGGTTCATAGAACTATCCATTGCGCCAAATGGCTTGCCATTGAGAAGGAATTGAGAATATTTGATATTTCCTTCCGTGTCATGCTCACCAGCTTCATATCGATCAATAAGCAGTGTTTCAGACTTAGGAAAAATAGAAGTGTAAAATTGAATGGCTTGAGCAGCTTTCCCATTATTTTCACCATTAAAAAGCAGGGTAGGCATGATGACGGAACTGCATTCATGGTCTAACATGAATTGCCAATTTACCCCATATTTGTCAGAACACCAGCCATATTTTCGACTCCATGGATAGGCGTCCAATGGCATCAAAATTTGCCCTTCTTTAGATAGTTTTTCCCAAATTTGTTGGATTTCATCCTCGGATGTAAGATTCACAAAAAACGAAATAGAGGGGTTGATAGAAAAGCCAGGCCCGCCGTTTAAATGCATGAATTTACGGTCATACAAGGAGTAATTGACTGCCATCGGATTTTCAGATTGAATTTGAAATCCAGAGAATGCACTTTTGTAAAATTCTGCAGCTTCTTTCGACTCCCCATCAAACCATAAACAAAAACCTATTTCTTGCAACATTTCATTAATATTTTCCGAATTTACATGAATTTATTTATTTAAATCGTAAAATATCAACCAAGAATTCAAGGAATTAATTATTATATTTACCTTCTGAATTTTATTAAATTGTTCTTTAGAATTATCATTTTATTTATTGGATTAACCCTTATTTGCCAACCTTTTTTTGGACAAAGAGCTGGCGAAATATTAGTTTTAGAGCAGGGTTTAAATAAGTCAATGCCTGATAACGCTCGTATTAAGTACTTATATAATTTAGCTGATTTATATGATGGAGTAGACACCGTTAAGTTTAGCAAATATGTATCAGAAGGTTTTCTCATGTCGAAAAAAAATAATGATTTGGGAGGAATCGGTAGTTATTATGAGTTTATGGCTCTGAAGCATTTAATGCGATTAAAATATGACCTTGCTCAATCCGAAAGCGCTAAAGCGGCATATTTTTATTTGAAAGCCAAAGATACTGCTGGTTACTTAAACGTAAATTATGTTCATTTAAGGTCTATTTTTGAAGCGGGACAATCTAAAAATTTCGTTCAGATCGCAGATAAAAGTTTAAAGCTATCTGATAAAGGCTTTTGGGTTGAACGGGGTAAGATTTATACGATTTTGGCAACTTTTTATCGTAAGTCAAATCCCTCTTTATCGAAAGCCAATTATCAAAATGCTGTTAAATGTTTTTATTTATCTAAAGATGTTAAGTGGCTGGTGAATCCTTTTTTGAATTTATCCAGAATTTATAATTTGGCTGGACAAAAAGACTCCGCTATTTATTTTTCACGTCAAGCGGTTAAATATGCCGAACATTCTAAATCAAATTTTGGAATTGATTATTTAATCGCAGCCACAAGATTATCTATGTTATTGGAAGACAATAATCGCGAGGAAGCTATTAAAGAAATCGAAAATTTGACGAAATATTCCATCGAATTTAATTCGAAACTAACTCGAGATAATGGTAAGAATACACAAAATGTATTTTTACAGATAAAACAAGTACAACAAAAGTTTAATAATACTTTACTTGTCATCGGATTAGGTTTAATTTTTATACTTAGTGTTTTTTTCCTAATCATTTATTTTCAATCCAAAAAACGCCAAGAAGAACTTACGTATATCAATCAAGAATTAGAATACAGTTCTTACCAAAATCAAATTTTATTAAAAGAAACAAATCATCGAGTAAAGAATAATTTTCAGATGATTTTAAGCCTTTTGAGCCTTCATGCTAATTCACCTGAAAGTACGAATGAAAATTTTATTCAGTTGAGTATCGCAAGAATTACGGCCATGGCCAAAGTACATGAAATACTGCATCGTCAAGAAGTAGGTCAAATAGAGGTCTTGCCTTATTTCAATGAAATCTTAAAATTGACTTTAGATTCCTGCTTCGATAAAAATTATGCCTCAAAAATTGAACTTGAACCTAAGGGTCTTACACTAAATATTCATACCATATTACCATTGGGTTTAATGGTCAATGAAATGGCAATTAATGCGATAAAACATGCCTTTAAAGATTTAAATGAAGGATTAATTGAAATTAATTTGACAAAATGGGGCAATGAATACATTCTAACATTTCAAGACAATGGCGTTGGAGTAAACATAGAAATGCTTAATGAACTTTCATCAGGTCTTAAAATGATTAAATCTCTGGCACTTCAATTGAAAGGGAAGGCAGAGATATTTAATGAGAATGGTCTGAAATATCAAATCCACTTTTCACAAATTAGAAACTAAAAACAGGTGTTTCGAAAAAAAATCTTAGTTGTAGAGGATGAACCTTTGATTGCTCTAAATTTACAGAGCGAGTTAGAAAAAGAGGGCTATCATGTTATCATCGATTGTTTTACCGTTGATCAGGCTATACTTCTTATTAAAAAAGAAAGACCAGATTTAGTCTTGATAGATATCAACTTAAACGACCAAAAAACGGGAATTGATTTAGGGGAAATTCTTCTAAATGAGAATGAAGTACCCTTTTTGTATTTGACTTCCTATTCAGATAAATTAACCTTAGAAAAGGTTAGAGAAACGAGACCTTACGGATATGTAGTTAAACCTTTTAATGCAGAAAGTCTAATTGCGGCTGTTTTTGTCATTCTAAGTAATTTTGAACACCGCAAAGTTGATATTGAACGCTCAAATGAACCTGTTGTGAATGAAATACCTTTTCATATCAAATCGGTTTTAAACATCATCAATAAAACAGTCACTGAAAAAATCAGCATCGTTGATTTAGCAAAATATACTCCTTGGGAATCGGAACATTTTAGCCGTATTTTCAAGGAGTTTTTAGGCTTAAGCCCTTATCAATACATTTTAAAACGGCGCATAGATTTGTCAAAATCGATGCTATCTGAAACAGACGATTCTATCATTGGGATTTCCACTTCGGTGGGTTTTAGTACTTATAGTAATTTTTATAAAGCTTTTAAGAAAATTACTGATATTACCCCTGAGCAATTCAGGAGCATTGAAAAGGCGAAAAAAATAATACGAAATCAAGTTTAAAGGCTTTATGACCTCTTTAACACAAGGATACGAATTATTATAATTGGATACTACCCTAAAAATAAAAATGCCAGCTACATTGTAACAGGCATTTGTTGTACTACATGTTCTAAATTAAATATCTATATTGTTTAACCTCAAATTTTTCTTTTTATAACTTTCAAAAATATGACCATAAATGGAATATTTGATTGTAAAAAAAGATACGATGTTTCAAAAAATGATATTTATTAATTGGTTAGCTTTTATGAATCTGAACAGTAAAGTTCAAAAAATGCAAAGCTCGGTTTTTCTCATTATTTTGTAATTTCATGTTGTCGTTTTTAAGTTCGTCCACTATTTATGCCTAGATTGTTATTTTTCTTATTAGTAACTCTCCAATGTGTAGGCCAAAATATCATCCGTGGTCCTTATCTGCAAATGGCAGGTGCTACACAAATGACCTTGCGATTCAGGACGGATGTGTCCGCGCCCATGAAAGTCCTTGTTAGATCAGGAACGAATACTAAAATGTTTACTCATTCTAATCCTGCAATAGACCATACTTTCTTGCTGGATTCCTTGCAATCGAACACCAAGTATTATTACCAAATTGGTTCGTCAATTAATGTAGCATCGTTAGATTCGACCCAATTTTTTGTCACAGCACCTAATGTTGGATCCAAAGAGAAAGTGAAATTTGCTGCCATTGGCGATATGTATCCTGGCGCAACTCAATTAAAAGTTTTCAATGCCTTGAAAAAATATAAAGGTGGAAACGATTATCACTTTTTGTTGACTTTGGGGGATAATGTCTACTCAGGTGCATCTGATAATGATTATCAAAAGAATTTTTTTAATATATATTCCGTAGGTAATTTTTTAAAGCAAGTCCCTATTTTTACCGCTTTGGGTAATCATGATTACGACGGCAGTAGTCGCATTCAAGATGCCAAAACCATCGCATATTTCGCTAATTTCGACCTGCCAACTAAAGGGCAGTTGGGTGGAATTTCATCTAATTCGGAGGCCTATTATTCACACGATTATGCCAATATTCATTTTATTAGTTTGGATACGGAAGGTTATGGACAAGATGGTAAGCGCTTAATTGATGATAATTCTGAACAAGTAAAATGGTTGATCAATGATTTAGCCTCCACCAAAATGCCTTGGAAAATCGTTTATTTTCATCATCCGCCTTTTACCAAAGGGACTTATGATTCAGATAGTGTTTCAATTTTGACCTCAATCCGCCAAAAAATAGTTCCAATTTTTGAAAAGTATAAAGTGGATTTGGTTTTAAATGGTCATAGCCATGTTTATGAGCGTTCAAAACCTATTACTAATTTCACAGGGACATCCAATGAGTTTAATCCTAAAAATAATTGGACACAAACGAGTTCTGGAAAGTATGATAATAGCCTTAATTCATGTCCGTATTTATTTTCTAGTATAGACAGCACCAAAAATGGAGTTGTTTATGTGGTGAATGGAGTTGGTGGTGCTACAGGAACGCGACGTCCGAGTTCTCCGCACAAGGTAATGCATTATTCGGTTGATCAAATAGGAGGATTTATGTATTTTGAAATTCAGGATAATCGATTGGACGCCAAATTTTTGACTGAAGTTGGAGTTAATTTGGATCGGTTTACCATTTTTAAAGATTTTCCTAATAACATCACGCTTACAAAATCAATTAATTACTTGGATAAAGTGATTTTGACAGCGCCATGGACAGGAGATTATTTGTGGTCAACTAGCGAAAAATCTCAAAAAATTGAAATTCAGCCCAAACAAAATGGAATTTATAAAGTGACGGATGTCAATAACTGTCTAGCATATTCGTATCAAATCAATGTCATTTTTCCAGATACGGATGCGGATGGAGTTTTTGACAATATAGATCAATGTTTGAATACTCCCAAAGGACAAAAAGTGGATGTTAATGGTTGTGCTGATTCCCAAAAAGATACGGATGGAGATGGTATCACGGATGATTTGGATAAGTGTTCGAATACTGCAAAAGGGCAAAAAGTGGACGCTCAAGGTTGCGCTGATTCCCAAAAAGATACGGATGGAGATGGTATCACGGATGATTTGGATAAATGCCCGAATACTGTGAAAGGACAAAAAGTGGATGTTAATGGTTGTGCTGATTCCCAAAAAGATACGGATGGTGATGGTATCATGGATGACAAAGATGATTGTCCGACAATTGTAAATCCTAAGGCTCCCATCATTACTCAAACGAATGAAATTAATTTGTCTGCGACTGGGGGCTTCGTTTATCAATGGTTTTTGAATGGAATGCCATTATCGAATTCCAATGCTGGAAATATTCAAGCCATTCAAACAGGGAATTATTCGGTACAAATTAAAACAGATAAAGGCTGCACGAGTCCCTTATCAAAAGCGGTTATGGTATTGATAACCGAAATTTCAGAGGAGATTACACCTAAAATTTTCCCTAATCCTGTGAAGGAAATCTTGCGCATTGAATTTCCAAAAGTCTTTGGTCAAACCGCTCAGCTCAGTATTTTTGATGTCAATGGACAATTGATATGGCAGGAAGGAAATTTGGTAAATAAGTCGTTGATTGATTTGCGCTTTTTACCTAGTGGTACATTCCTGCTTCAATTGCGGTCGAATGAAAATGAACGTCTTTATACACAAAAAGTACTAAAAGAATAGGAACAGGTTTTTACCTAAATGGTGTAACGGTAGTGTATATACGTTAATCAAAAGCTTTGGAACAATTCTCTGATAGGGATTTCTAAACCAAGTGATATAGCGTGTAAGGTGGTAAAAGTAGGGTTGATTTTCCCCTTTTCGATGCGATAAATTTGACTTATTTCCACATTGGCATCATAAGCTAACTGTTCTAAAGTCATTTTTTTTGATTTTCTAGTGGTTCTAATATGGTTTCCTAATTGAACTAGCAGCTCTTCCTTTTTAGCATTATTCATTTGATGATATTAATTTTAATCACTTTCAACGAATGTTGCATATTCTTAAAAAAAATCAGTAGGCACTAATGCTCAAAACATTAATTTTCTTATAATTAGGTGTACTAAATTGTCCTCTTTTTATGAAGATTGCAAAAACCTAATATAGATCTTTTGTCTATTTTTTTTAATCGATACTTCTTCCGATGAACTATTATTGGATAGTTTTTCATCATTTGATTTAGAGTATTAAATTTTTTAGAACATATTTCTTAATCCACACTTTAGTATATTATTAGTAGGTTTTTTTTATTTTTATTCGTCGTATGGGAAATAATTGGCAATCGTTTTGTACCTACTTATCTGGAGATCATTTTTTGATAAGTAGACGATAAATGGATAAAAATTCAAGACTTTTAATGTGAAAAATCCAGAACTGTTTAATAGAGCAATTTTGAATAGTTTATTTATGCCAATTGATAAAAAATGGCTAATGAATTGGTTACGCTCATTAGCCATTGATTGAAAAATTGGGATTTAATTTTCACTACTAGGAGTAGTTTTTTTAGCAACTGTGGTTTTTGAATTCAAAAGAAGATCTAATTTCTTTTGAACCGAATCCCTCCTGGCTAATTTATCGTTTTTTTTTGCTAGTTTTTCAGCTACTTTTTTATCTTTTTTTAGGTCTTTTGCCTTCTGCTCTTTTTCTTTCTCAGCTTGATCATTTAGCAGATGATGGTATTTTTTAGCGATTTGACCGAGAGATTTTTCGCTAACTGCCATGATTTTTTTTGCATTTTTTTCTGATAATCCTTTCAGCTTCGGAAGGACAACTGTAGATAAAATTTCTACCATTAATTTATTTTTCTCACTCATGGTTGTTTCAAGTTTAAATGAATAATAAAGCTATAAAAATAAATGAGTATTTAAAACATAAGTTTATTAAGTTTTTGACTGAAAAGAAAAATTTAATATTGAATTTTTTATCAGTAATTTTTCAATTATTTAGAATCTTTCATTTAAATGGTCTTAATTCCTTATTTAATCCTACAGGTTTATTTTTTTAAACAGTAAGGAGTTAAGAATTATGTAGTCTCATTGTTCTTGATCCTTTCAATTTCTTATTGGTTAATTTGTTTAAATAGTAAGGAGTTAAGAATAATTAAGTCTGTTTGTTTTTAATTCCTTCATTTTCTTACTGGTTTATTTTTTTAACATTAAGGAGTTAAGAATAATAAAGTTTCTGACTGCCCTTAATCCCTTCATTTTCTTAATGGTTATTTTTTTAAAACCATTTCCGCTAATCGGGTAATTGACTATAATATTCATTTACAAATGGTTTTAAAGATTTCGTAATATTAGTTGTAAAGAAATTAATTAATAGTCCTTGGGGTTTTTGTAATAACTTCATATAAGTTAATATTTGTGCTTCAAAAACAGGATGTATGGATTCCGCCGCTTTTATCTCTACAACGATTAGATCATTTACCAATAGGTCCAATCTTAATTCTGTTTCTAGTGATAATCCTTTATAATAAATGGGAATTGAAATTTGCTGTTCAACTTCAAATCCACTCAAATGTAATTCATGCTTTAAACATTTTTCATAAACACTTTCCAGCAGTCCTGGCCCTAATTCTTTATGAACTTTAATAGCACATGATACAATATCGTAAGAAAATTGAGTGATGACTTTTTTGCTTTTCATAGTTAAGGTATATTAGAATGATTAGTCTTAATGGTTATTTGTTTAAATAGTAAGGAGTTAAGAATAATTATTTACTGATTGCCCTTAATCCCTTCATTTTCTTAATGGTTATATTTTTAAATAGTAAGGAGTTAAGAATAATTATTTACTGATTGCCCTTTAATCCCTTCATTTTCTTAATGGTTATATTTTTAAATAGTAAGGAGTTAAGAATAATTAAGTCTGATTGTTCTTAATCCCTTCATTTTCTTAATGGTTATATTTTTAAATAGTAAGGAGTTAAGAATAATTAAGTCTGTTTGTTTTTAATTCCTTCATTTTCTTAATGGTTATTTTTTTAAATAGTAAGGAGTTAAGAATAATTAAGTTTCTGACTGCCCTTAATCCCTTCATTTACTTAATGGTTATTTTTTTAACATTAAGGAGTTAAGAATAATTATTTACTGATTGCCCTTAATCCCTTCATTTACTTAATGGTTATATTTTTAAATAGTAAGGAGTTAAGAATAATTATTTACTGACTGCCCTTAATCCCTTCATTTTCTAGAAGGTAAAATTTTAGGTATTGCAATTAGTTGAAAGAACGATTTTTATTATTAATGTAGGACCCAATTTATTGATAATCTAATATTACCAAATTGTTAATCAATACATACGTTTTTAACAATTTGATAACACAAACTCAGCCATTTTTTAACAATTAAACAGAGCAGGCAGAATAATTTTGTGTCACTAAAAAACACCATTTATTTATCCGATGAAATCAATTATTATTTACACTAATTTTCTATTCATTTCTCTACTATTTTCGTTTGCCTCTTTTGCACAAGATTCAGGAATTTTAAGGGGTACCATCAAAGACTTCAAATCAAAAGAAGACATCATTGGCGCTACCATTTTAGTTCAAGGCATTAATAAAGGCGCGGCTACTGACATCAACGGATTTTTCTCATTTAGTAAATTACCCGTTGGTTCATATTCTTTAAAGATTTCTTTCGTTGGCTATCAAACAAAAATTTATGAGAATGTTAAGGTTACTTCTAATCAAGTAACAGAATTAAACCTGACTTTAGCAGAAGAGTCAACTAACCTTGCTGAAGTAAAGGTAGTTGCACAACGCTTAACCAATACCGAAGTTTCTGTTATATCAGAAATTAAAGCTGCTCAACTAATTGTAAGTGGTATTTCTGCTGCTCAAATCACCAAAACCTTAGACCGTACCGCGGCAGAGGTTGTTAAGCGTGTTCCGGGTGTTACCATTTTTGGGGATCGATTTATCAATATCCGTGGTTTGAATGAGCGTTACAATACTGTTCAATTAAATAATACTTTTGCCCCTTCGATGGAAACGGATGTTCGATCTTTTTCTTTCGATATCATTCCTGCCGGACAAATTGACCGTATTTTGGTTTTCAAAAGTCCGTCTGCTGAATTACCGGGTGAATTTGCTGGAGGAACTGTGAAAATTTTCACTAAAAGTATTCCAGAGCAAAATTTCTTGAATATTGATTATTCTAATTCGTATCGAGAGGGTACTACTGGTGGTGACTTTTATGGACCTCAACATGGATCCAATTATTGGACTGGATTTAACAATGGATTTTTCGATTTGCCAAAATCATTTCCTGCAACGAAATCAGAGTTATTATCTTCAGGTGCTGCACGTTTGACTCAAATTGGGCAATCATTGAAGAATAATTGGGTTCCATTAAAAGAAAGTGCTTTGCCAGATATGCGTTTGTCTATATCAGGAGGTTTGAAATTGAATTGGGGAGATATCAAAATTGGAAATATTAGTTCGGTCAATTATTCCTCCTCAAGAACCAATTTTTTAATGGATCGTAATGACTATGGTTACAGCCAAATTGGAACAACCGGCAAACCAGATTTTGTATTCAATTTTGCAGATAAGCAATATTCTAGCGCGATTCGTTTTGGTGCAATGCACAATTGGACCTTCCGTTTCAACGACGGTTTTACGTTGGAATTCAAAAACTTGTTTAATCAGTTAAGTAATGCTCAATATGTAGATCGTACCGGTATTGACAATGGAGCTAATTGGAATATTAAATCATTTGATCAGGTATATCGGGGTATTTATACGGGGCAATTGGTTGGAAAGCATGAGTGGAACGATGGTTTAACCAAAATGGATTGGGTTGTGGGTTATAATTCTTCTTTCAGAGATCAACCAGATTATAAGCGTTTTAGATATAGTTTAGATGGATCAAATGCCACTTTATTGGTACCAATCGGTTCTGCCCAAACGTTTAATCTAGGCCGCACTAATATTATATTAAATGAAAATGCTAAAACCGGAGCAATCAATTTTTCACATAAATTCCAGTGGGATAAAAATTCCAACGGAGATTTTGGTAAAGAATTGGAATTGAAAAGCGGAATGTATTTTGAAACAAAAAATAGAAGTTTTTCTGCTAGAAACCTTGGATATGTTCAATCTAACAGTGCTTTGTTCAATATTGGTACATTACCCATTGATCAAATCTTTTCCGAACAAAATATCAATAGTACGAATGGGGTAAAAATTGATGAGCAAACTAATCCAAATGACTCGTACACAGCATCCAATGTTTTATCAGCTTTTTATTTGTCGGCCAATTTTGCTTTAGGATCTAAGTTCAATGTCGTTGCTGGTGCAAGAGCCGAAAATAATAGTCAAAAATTGGACTCGTATGATTTAATTGGAAGTCCTTTGAAATACGACAACACCGTATTAAACATTTTACCTTCCATCAATTTAAGTTACAACTTCACAGAAAAATCTTTATTGCGTTTAGCGTATGGACAAACACTTAATCGTCCAGAGTTTCGTGAAGTTGCTCCTTTTTCATTTTATGACTTTGTAAACAATCGCAATATCTCAGGTAATCCTAAATTGAAAAACGCATCTATTCAAAATGTTGATTTGAGATTTGAGAAATATCCAACACCATCAGAGGTGATGAGTTTAGCCTTCTTCTACAAACATTTTACCAATCCAATTGAGGTGGTATTCGCTTCTGGGTCTAATCCAAATTTAAATTTTGAAAATGCAGAAAGTGCCTATTCTGCTGGAATTGAAGCAGAAATTAGAAAGAATTTAAGCCCAGATAGTCCAAATAGCTTTCTAGGTAAATCAAGTTTGGTGTTTAATGCAGCTTATATTTTAAGTAAGGTAAAATTGAATCAAAGTACTTCTTCTAACCAATCAGATAACAGACCTTTACAAGGCCAAAGTCCTTACATCTTGAATGCCTCATGGAATTACAATGACACTCAAAAAGGGTTACAAGTGAATCTTTCTTTCAACGTAATTGGAAAAAGAATCTATGCGGTTGGTAACAACTATGGCTACAATTATCCAGATTGGTATGAAATGCCAAGAAGTATTTTAGACCTAACATTTTCTAAGAAAGTCGCTAAAAATGTCTTAATCAAAGGAGGTATTACAGATTTATTGAATCAACAAAATTATGTATTACAAGATGGAAATCAAGACGGAAAATTTGATCGCGTTCAAGATCAAGTAATTCAATCCTATTATCCTGGCAGAGTCTATTCTTTGGGTTTAATTTTTACACCTTTTGGTTATAAATAAATTGTATAAACATTTCAATCTTAATAAAACAAAATCACAATTAACAAAAACAAAAAATGAAACAATTAAAAACAAATTTTTTCAAAGCATTTATGATGATATCATTTAGTGCTATGACTTTTGTAGCATGTCAAAAGGATGAGGAAATTTTTCCAATTCCTACGGTTACTGCTTCAAGTACACTTGCTGGCACGATTGGTGCAACAGTATCGGTTAAAGCTACCATTAATGCTCCGGCAGGTATCAAGTCGGTCATTGTATTAAAAAATGGTGTTTCTTTTGATTCGAAAACTTACGCAGGAGAAAAGACTGCTGAATATGCTAAAGATTATGTTATAGAAAATTTAGCAGCAGGTTCAGTAGTAAACTTTACTTTACAAGTAGTTGATTCAAAAAATCAAGTTTCTAACTTGACTCCAATAGTTGTAACAATCACGGCTATTCCTCGTAAAGAAATTGTTGAGGTAAAAGGAAATCTTGAAGGAAATATCAATTGGACGGCCGATAAAATTTACAAATTAGTAGGTTTTGTACGTGTTGGAGAAGAATCTGTTTTTGGAGATATTAAAAAAACCGGTGTTCTTACTATTCAACCAGGAACTACTATCATCGGTGATAAATTAACTAAAGGCGCATTAATCATTCAAAGAGGAAGTAAATTAATCGCTGAAGGAACAGTTGATAAGCCAATCGTATTCACTTCTGAAAGAAATGTAGGTGAAAAAGAAGCTGGAGATTGGGGTGGTTTGGTTATTTGTGGTAAAGCACCTAATAACTTACCTGACGATGCTAAAAACAGAGAATTAGAAGGTGCTTATGGAGGTTTCCATGGTGGAACAGATCCAAAAGACAATTCAGGCTCATTGAAATATGTTCGTTTAGAATATGCAGGTATTCCAATTAACCCAAATCAAGAAGTTAACTCTTTGACTATGGCTTCTGTTGGTTCAGGAACAACGATTGATTTTGTTCAAGCATCTTTTGGTTTAGATGATTCATTCGAATGGTTTGGTGGAACAGTTAATGCAAAGCATTTAATTGCTTACAAAGGATTAGATGATGATTTCGATACAGATAATGGTTTCTCAGGTTATGTTCAATTTGGTTTAGGTATTCGTGGAACTACTCAAGCTGACCAATCTGGTTCAAATGGTTTTGAGTGTGATAACGATGCAAATGGTTCAGCTAATACGCCATTTACTTCAGCAGTTTTTGCTAACATGTCAATCATTGGTGCGAAAGGAGCTGCTTCAATTGCGATTTCTCCATTATTCCAACACGGTGCTCAATTGCGTAGAAATAACAAACAAAAAATCTACAATACGGTGATCACTGGTTATCCATTCGGAGTGTACATTGATAGTCAGAAAGGTAGTGCAAAAGTGAACGCAGCTAATGGAGATATCGATTTACAAAATGTGATTTTGGCTGGTGTTGATGCTTGGGGTTCTAACGGCTGGGGAACAGGATTTTCAGCTAATCCTAAGGGAGTTCCGGTTCCATCATTTGAAGGTATGTCTTCGGGAACTAATGGTGCATCTATTTTAATTGGAGATAAAACACCAGAAGAATGGTTCAAGTCATTGACTGGTAACAAAATTGTAGCTAATACAAGTAATTTGGGACTTTCTACTACCATCTGGTCTTCAGGCCGTCCAACTTTAGCATTGACTACAGGAACATCTGAGTCATTAATTGGACCTAAGTTAAATAGTGCATTGCCATCTTTCTTTGAATCAACTGATTACGTAGGTGCATTCAAAACAACAGATTGGACTTTGGGTTGGTCTGAGTTCAGTCCTCAATCAGTAGTTTACATCAAGTAATTTCATTTATTGGAGCCTGAGCAATTGGGCTCCAATTTTTTCATATGAGAATATTCATTTGTTTTTTAGCCTTTGTGTTTTTTGCTTCATGCGAACCCAAGGACTCTCCTAAGCATTATTTATCGGATTCTGAACGCGACAGTCTTTTAGTGAATATCATCACCTTGGTAGCTGAAAATGCAACTTATGCCAATGATTCTACTCGTTTTAATCCAGAATTCCGTTCCTATTATGTTCAATTACTTCCAAAGTATACCTTGGAAAAATTGGAGAAAACAGGTGAAGGTCAATTTGTTTTTTTATTGAATAGACCTGTGGGACATTTAACTAAATACCGTCGTTCAGTGATTGGTCAATTTCAAATGAAGGAAGGAAGTTTACATCCAGAAAATTTTGAGGAGGTGGTAAACACACCTCATTTAGATCCGGAAACAGCCCTTAAAAGAGGTAAATTTTTATTCAAGGAATTAGTTAAGAAAGGAAATTTAACAGAATATATTCCTTTAAAGCATTATGTAGAATGGCCAGATAGTACCCTGACTTACCATAAAAAATTTAACCGATGGGCATTTCATGAATAATTCTATCAGATTTTATATTGGTGTAATGCAGAAAATGTCGATGGGCCTCCTCTCGACATTTCTTTTCTTTGCTTGTGCAAAAAAAGAAGAAGTATCACCGAGTGGATGCAATAAAAGTCCTAACAGCATTATCAGTTACAAACAAGATGTTTTGCCGATTGTTCAAAGTAATTGTTTGAGTTGCCATAATGATATTAATCATTTCGGAGGAATTGTTTTAGAAAATTATCAACAACTATCAGCCTCAGGTAAATCTGGAGAATTATACAATTCTATTTTCATCCAAGCCAGTGGTTTCCCATTAATGCCTAAAGGGGGTAAATTGAAAGATTGCGAAATTTCTCTCATCCAAGCGTGGATAAATCAAGGTTCCTTGAATAATTAACAATTTCATTATCGTAAATCCTTTTTTGCTTGGAATTTGTTTTTCTTATTTGCATTAATTAAATCTAAATTATATGTTGAAAAAACTATTATTTCTAGCAATCTTTTGTAGTTGCTCTTTTTTATTATTTAGTCAGAAATCAGATGAACATCGTGTAATAGTTATCATGACTGACGGATTCCGTTGGCAAGATATGTTTGGCGGTATGGATTCTTCCTTGGTTAAAATGAAACGTTTTCACAGAGGCGACAGTGCGGCTATCGTGGCCAAATATTGGTCCAATGATTTGAAAGAGCGAAGAGAAAAATTATTGCCTTTTTTTTGGAAAACCATCGCTCAAAAAGGTCAAATTCATGGGAATCGTCAACTAGGAAATTTGGCAAACGTATCTAATCCTTACTGGTTTTCTTATCCAGGATATAGTGAATTATTGACTGGCCAAGTTGACACGGCTGTTAATTCAAATGATTACAAACCGAATCCAAACACGAATTTTTTTGAATACCTAAATAGTCTACCGAACTACAAAAATCAGGTGGCTGCTTTTGGAGCTTGGGATGCTTTTGATCGCATATTAAACGAAAAAAGAGCTGGATTTCCTGTGATCAATGGGTTCGAAGATTATTCCACTGTTTCAACTTCCCCTCAAGCAAAACTATTTTCATCCATGACCAAAGAATCATTTCGAGTTTTTG
>Ga0114962_10001422_pt1 | contig 20662 bp, 21 predicted proteins | sample C_130820_MF_Meta_FD_87017 | JGI IMG/M metagenome (GOLD analysis project Ga0114962, IMG submission 87017) | Freshwater microbial communities from Lake Croche, Canada to study carbon cycling - C_130820_MF_MetaG | ecosystem: Environmental > Aquatic > Freshwater > Lake | place: Lake Croche, Canada... | reverse complement strand
GAGCCTGCACCTTGGTGCAAAGTTGGCGATAAGATCATCTTCGCCAAATATGCTGGTTTACTTTACCGAGGTAAAGACGGCAACCAGTATCGAATGATTAACGACAAAGACATCACAGGCACATTGGATGCTGATGTTGATTTAGTTGATCCGTACCTAGCCAAAAGCTAATCAGTTGACATGTATTTAAACACAGGAGTAAGATATGAGTGAAGAAGAAAATGTTATTAGTAACGAAATTGCCCCAGAAGTCCGTCACGAGGCTGAGTCTCAAGGATGGGTTCCTAAAGATCGCTTTCGTGGAAACGAATCTGATTGGGTAGATGCTGATACGTTTGTAAAACGGGGTCGTGAGATTCTCCCTATTCTGAGAAAGAATAATGAGAACTTAATGAAAGACCTTAATGCTACAAAAGAACAGCTCCGAGATTTTCGTGAAGCTGCTGAAGAATTTAAGAAGTTCCAGAGAGAATCTTACGAACGTAAGGCCAGTGATTACGAAAAACGTATTGCTGAAATTAAAGAGAGTCGTGCCCAAGCCATTAGTGATGGTGACGGACAGAAAGTAAATGCGCTAGATGATGCGCTAGACCTTGCTAAGGATGAACTTAAAGAAGCTAAGCAAGCCGTTAAAGATGTTGTTAGTACGCCGGAGATTCCAGAAACTCCAGCAAGTGTTGACCCTAACCTTCAAGTGTGGTTAGATCGCAACAATTGGTTTGGGCAAGATAAGCGTTTAACAACTGTAGCTAACGGAATTGGTGAGAGCCTTCGATTAGAGTTTCCGGGTCTTAAAGGACAACCTTTTCTTGATAAGCTAGATGAAGTATTGCAGGAAGAGTTTCCTGATAAGTTTGGTAAGAAGAAACAAAGTCCTAGTAGTAGGGTGGAGTCTGGATCAGGTCGGCAGAGTCGCAGTGGCGGCAGTGCTCAATCCTATGACAACTTGCCACCTGAAGCTAAGGCAGCGTGTGATCGTTTTGTAAAACAAAAGCTGATGACTCGTGAAGCCTATGTAGCAGATTTTGATTGGTCTTGATTAACAACTTAAAGGAATACTAAAATGCCAGCAGCTTTAACTTATGAACAAAAGCGTGACCGTAATATAGCGCGTCAAGAAGCAAAACAAGATGTACCAACTACTTCGGTAGATGGTACAACTCGTAAACGTAGAAATACATTTAATGGCACTGAAACAAAATTAAGTGTCAAGCAACAGATTCCGGGGTATCATCTCTATATCTTCACAGATACTGGGAGCCGTATCCAAGAAGCACAAGATAGCGGATATGAATTTGTAGCCCCTGCTGAGGTGGGTGGTGTGAGCGAGAACGTAGTCAGCCGTAATGGTGACTTAGGTGAGAGAATTAGGTATCTAGTAAACCCTCGTGCTGAAGGTACGGAGCAATACGGATACTTGATGAAGATCAGGCAAGAATGGTACGAGGAAGATCAAGCCGACCTTCAAGCTAAAAACAATCGCATTGACGCTGCAATTCGTAAAGGCAAAGTCACTGGGGAAAACTCAGGGTTCTATGTCCCGAATGGTGGTATCAAAATCACATGACCTTTTATTAGGAGTTTTAAATGGCAAACGCAAATCGTCCTTCTGGACTAAAGCCTGTCAGTTACCTCAACGGAGCACCCTACACAGGGCAAGCTCGGTTGTACTCGGTAGGCGCATCTGAATCTGCAATGTATATTGGTGATCCCGTTACCTTAAGTGGTACTGCTGACACCAATGGTCTTGCAGGTATTTCCATCGGTGTTGCTGGTTCAGCGATTATCGGTTCTCTGGTTGGTTTCCTAGTTGCTAAACCCGGCGTAAGCTTGGTTGCTACTAACTTGGATCTGACTGTTCGTAGTCTTCCTGCTAGTACTGCTGGCTTTGCTTTAGTTGCTGATGATCCAAACTTGATCTTTGAGATTCAAGATGGTCAGTCTACACCTACTGCTGTCACAGATATTGGTCGCAACACTAACTTCCTTATCGCTGCTGGTGCAACAACCTACAGTGATTCTGGAACAACTACTGCTGCAACCCTTACTGACAGTACTACCGCCAACTTGAAGCTTATGGGCTTTACACAACGTATTGATAATACTGTTGCTGCTGCCTATGCTAAGCTACTGGTTAAGATTAACAACCATGTCTACGGTGCTTCTACTGGCACTGCTGGCATTTAATAGGAGAATAGATCATGGCTGGAATTATCACAACCAGTTCCCATCCCAAGGCCTTATGGCCCGGCATTAAAGCTTGGTGGGGACAAACTTACAATGAGCATCCTGAAGAGTATACAAACCTCTTCGACAAAGATAGCTCTACACAGAACTACGAAGAAGATGTCCAACTGACAGGATTTGGTCTTGTACCAGTCAAGTCTGAAGGCTCTGGCGTTCAGTATGACTCTGAGATCCAAGGTTTCACAACCCGCTATACGCATATAGCGTATGCAATGGGTTACATTGTTACCAAGGAAGAAATGGACGACAACCTCTATGAGCAAGTCTCCAAGAAACGTGCTGCTGCATTGGCTATGTCTTTCCGTCAAACGAAAGAAAACATTGCTGCTAACGTTTACAATCGTGCGTTCAATAGTACCTACAAGGGTGGTGACGGTGTTGAGCTTTGCTCTACAGCGCACACCAATACCACTGGTGGTACTTGGGCCAACAAGCCTACAGTCGATGTAGACTTGTCAGAAGCCGCTTTGGAAGATGCTGTAATCGCAATCATGGGAATGCAAAATGACCGTGGTTTGTTGGTTGCTATTCAACCTGACAGCTTGCACATTGCTCGTCAAGAAGTATTTAATGCTCAACGCATTCTTCACTCTAGCTACCAAACAGGTAATACCAACAATGACATCAACGTCATTAAGTCTGGCAACTACTTGCCCGGTGGTTTCAAAGTGAACCATTACTTCTCTGCACCTCACGCTTGGTTCATTCGGAATACTATTCCCGGTGGCACTGGTATGAAGTACTACGAGCGTCATGGCGTTACGTTTGATCAAGACAATGACTTCGATACTATGAATGCTAAAGCCAAAGGCTACGAGCGTTATAGCTTCGGATGGTCTGATCCTCGTGCCGTCTGGGGTGTTAACGGCCCCTGATTGTTCTTAGTAACAAGCCCTCTCCCAAAAGGAGAGGGTTCTTTTTAATAGGAGTTCACTATGAGCTTTGAGCGACAAAAAGAAAAGGGCAAACGCCCTGATCCCGGAAAAACCCCACGCAAATGTTAATTTGTGGTTAGAATGTAATCACCCAATGACGCTCTTAGCTGAGCGTTGTTTAACTTAAACAACGTCAAAGGAACTTTTATGTCAAATCCAACTAGATTTTATAGCGGTGTATCTACCGCATTCCCTAACGAGCCTTTGTACTCGTATCCTTTTCCAGATCCATTCCATACTGGAAGCAATCAATACACAGGTAGCTCTACTTACTCCAATGACTTTAATACGTTAATTGGTACAGACTACACAGTCACAGGCACATCATCTACCTTTGCTGTAACCAATGGTATTGGTGGTCAAGCCCTACTTACTCCCGGTGGAACTACAACTGCTACTGCTGCTTACAAAGCCGGTACTTTTATTCAGTTTGTAGCTGGCTATAGAACTTGGTTTGTTGTACGTTTTAAAGTATCTGCTGTATCAGGCAACGTAGCCTACTACGCAGGTCTACGTGCAGGTTCTGCTACTACAGACGGCTTGTGGTTTGCTAAAGCTGCTGCATCTACCTCTATTAACTTAGTATCTACTGTTAACAGTACTGCAACTACATTAGTAACTGGTGTTGCTACTGCTGTGGCAGGTGGTTGGGTAGAAGTAGGTTTTTACTACGATGGTACAGATTTAATTTGTTTTTCTGGTACAGGTTCTACTGACATGGGGCCAGACGCTCGTATCTCAGCAGTCACTATTGGTACTACAGGTACTAATTTAACCAACGCTTTGTTAAGCCCTGTGTTTCAAATTACTCCTGTAGCAACTGAAACAATGACTACTGACTTTGTTTTAGCTGCTCAAGAAGTTGCACGTTAATAGTTATGCCCAACACTAGCTTAGTAGACAAAAATACAAAAGACAGTATTAGCATTTCTGTCGTAAGTGATGGTGGTAAAAATACTGTCTTCTTAATCACAGGCAAGATTGAAAATGAAACTGATTCTGTCTTTGATATTATTGATGTCACTAAGTTAGCGGGTAATCCCACTAGCGTTCGTCTTGATTCAATCCTATTTATGGTTGAGACAGGACTAAGGGTTATTACTAACTATCGTAACCAGCCTTACACCATCCCCTTAGAAGGACGAGGTAAGACTGATCTTAGTTGGGTAGGTGGGCTTACTGGGCATGAAGTTGATATGGTCTTTAAAGGCGTAGGTTCATTCTTCATCGTTCTAGATGTAAGCAAAATGGGGGTTTGATATGAGTGATGTATTTATTAAAAGTGGTGAGCAACCTCGCTACTTTTCTTTTAGTGGAGTAAATTCAACAACTGCTGTTGCTGCTTCTTATCCTATTTATAAAGAAAGTCCTTATAGTTCTTTTCAAGCTATTGTTACTGGCACAGGTGCTGTAACTGCTGCTATTGATATTCAAGTTTCTAATCAGACAGACACATTAAATGGTGTTAAGTCTAACTGGATAACTATTGCTACTATTAGTTTGTCTGGTACTACAACTGCTACTGATGGTTTTACAACAGTATGTCCCTGGAGATATGTCCGAGCTAATGTAACTGCTCGTTCTGGAACTGGTGCTACTGTTGAAATTATTATGGGAGTGTAATCATGTCAGTTGTAGCAGACAGCACTTATGGGGGGTTTGAAGAACCTAGACCACCTACTATCACACAGTACGGTGTAGCTACAGATCTATATGGTGTAACCTCTGATCCATTTACAGCTTCACTTTTGTTACTAGAAACAGAAGACTTGTTGCTACAAGAATCTGGCAGTAATATTTTGTTGTAATTAAGAATACCTATGACTACAACTGTTTTTACTAGTGGAACTGTTATTGAGTCCCCTTGGCTTAATGACGTTAATGCTGCTATCTATATAGCTATTGCAAATACAAGTGGTAGTCCACCAAATACTACTGCACAGGTAGTAACAAACCTTAGTCAAGCTGGTGGATTAGCTACGCAGAATACAGCACAAACTTTAACTAATAAAACTTTAGTTGCTCCTATATTAGGTACACCAACATCTGGAACATTGACTAACTGCATTGGTTTGCCAATTGCAACTGGCATATCTAATTTAGGTACAGGCGTAGCAACATTTTTGACAACTCCAAGTAGTGCCAACCTAAGAACTGTACTAACTGATGAGACAGGTACAGGGGCGGCAGTATTTGCCAATACCCCAACATTGATAACTCCTGTCCTTGGTGCAGCTACAGGTACAAGTCTTGTATTAAGCAGTTTTAGTGCAACAAATGCCGCAGCTCCAACCATTGCAAGCGCAACAACAATTGCCCCGACAACACCAATTGTTTTTATTTCGGGAACAACGGCGGTAGTGACTATTACAGCAGCCGCACCAATTTCTACTGGTGGCGGTACGATTACATTAATTCCAACAGGCATATTTACTTGGACAACAGCAGGAAATATTGCTTTAGCGGGTACAGCCGTAGTTAGTAAGGCATTAACAATGACTTATGACACTACAACTGCTAAGTGGTATCCAAGTTATGTTACATAAAAATACCTGCCATTGGCTCAATCTATGTAACAGTGGCGTTGTTTTTAATTGACAACTCTTATACTATATAAAGGAATTAATCATGGCTGACAAAAAAATTTCCGCGCTAACTAGCGCATCCACGCCTCTTGCGAGCACAGAAGTATTGCCAATTGTTCAATCGGGCGCAACTGTTAAGGTGGCTGTATCTGATTTGACAGCAGGCCGCGCAATTAGTGCCACTCAACTTACATTAACCACAGGCAATCTTATTGTTGCAAATGGTCAAGGTGTTGACTTTTCTGCCACATCAGGCACAGGCACAAGCGAGTTGTTTGCTGACTATGAAGAAGGCACTTGGACTCCAGCTAATCCTCAAGTGACCCTGTCTATTACTTCAGCAGTCTACACAAAAATTGGAAGATGCGTTAATTTTGAGTGTCGAGTTGCTTGGCCTGCTAATGTTGACGCTACTCAAGCCTCTATAACGGGTTTGCCTTTTACCCCATCAGGTCAAGATTACCCAGTGCTTGTTTACAGTAATTCGGGTTCGGGCGCTTCAGCCCTTATTCCAGGCTCCGCAGTAATAAACATTGTAACTATTAACCAAAGTGCTGTAATTACCAACGCATCACTTGCGGGTGTTACGTTGCGTATCACTGGCTTTTACTTTGTTTAAAGGATCTCTATGACTAATTATGTATGGAGAATTATTGCACTTGAAGCCACAGGAGAATCTAATGTGGTTACAACTGCACATTGGGCGCTTGAAATAAAAGAAGGCAATACATCTTTAGCATCTCTACAAGGCACTAGCAAATTTGGCAACACGGTTAGCAACAACGGAATTATTCCAGTCTCTGTCCCCGTCTATCCCAATCCAAGTACTTTCATTGAATTTTCTTCTTTGCAAGAAAGCGATGTTATTAGCTGGGTAGAAAATGAACTGGGCGATAGTGTAATTAGGGCTATGAAAAATCAACTTCAATCTCAAGTTAAACAACACAGCCAGATAAATGTTTCTAATTTGCCTTGGGCATAAAAGGGTAAAAAATGAGTTTAACAAAAGCATCCTATTCAATGATTGCTGGTGCAGTAATCAACGTATTAGATTTTGGCATGGTTTCTTCTGCTGGTGTATATAACGCAACCACAAATAAAAACGCGCTTCAGGCTGCCATTGATTCATTAGGAACTGCTGGAGGTACAATTTTTATTCCTAACGGAACATATTTTGTTGACCCCGGAATCATAATTGGGCCTACAAAAAAATGTATTTCTATCATTGGTGCTGGTAGTGGCATTGCTTATGATGACAATGAGGGCGGTACTACTTTAAAGTTTTCAGCACAAACTGGTGCAGTTGTTGCAGCATTTGACATTTCAACAGGAAGCACAGCTACTGCTGGCCCGTATGCAAAACTGTCTAATTTGTACTTGGTTGGATCAAGTCAAGTTGATTACGGCGTAATTATTAGCGGCAACGTGGAACTTGACCATGTTGTTTGCACATATTTTAATGTTGCTGGTATATGGCTTAAATCTTGGGTAAATTCAACTTTATTAAATAAAGTGGCTTGCATTGCCAACACTACTTTTGGGCTGTTGGTTGGAATTGGGGCTGTGGTTACTGCTGGTGCTGCCAATACTATTGCGTACATTACAAACTCAACATTTAGAGGCAACTTAGTAGGTATTCGTTGTGAACAACTATCGGGTTACACATTTTCAAATTGTGTTATTGAAAGTAATCAGCGTGAAGGCTTGGTTCTTTATGAATGGAATGATGCCTCTGGTGTTAGCGCAAATAATGAAGGTCTTTTTAGCACTTGTCACTTTGAAGCAAACGGGGCTGTAGACTTTACACGCGCCAATTTATTGTCAGATGCTGAAGTTAGAAGCTACAACACGTTGAACACGCCTTCCAATATGTTGTTCCATAATTGCACGTTTGTATCGTACATGACTGCAACACCAACTGTTTCCAAGCCAAACATATATGTTGATTGCGGCAATAATTTTGAATTTAGAAATTGCTATATTTGCACGGGTGGCCCGTCAAGCAGCATATCTTACACATCCCCTGTATTTCTAAATACATACACATCGGGATTTAGGTTTTATAACATCATAGGAAACCCTGCATATACAAATAATGGTGTTAATAACGCTACAAATATCAACACTTATTATGAACAAGGTTCTCTCACCATGTCTTTGAGGGATACTAATAACGCTGGCGCTGTCATAGCAACAGGAACTGCAAAATACACTATTAATGGAAATCAAGTAACCTTAGATTTGCCTAGTTTGTCAGGAACTAGCGGTAACGTAAATAAAGTAATCACAGGTTTACCTAGTTCTATGTTCCCTGTTAACACTAAATTTTTTCCGATTACAGGATACGTTGGAGCATCAACATCTTTTAATGGGTTTTCCAGTTTAGATTCTGGCGGCATATTTACGTTGTTTTCAAATGGCGCTGGCTCTGTTTGGTCTGCATCAGGAGCAATTCTTGTTAGAGGCCCATCTATTTCTTACACATTGGCGTAATCATTTTTTAAGGAAAAAACATGTCTATTGAAAACAATGTATCTGTTGATTTGATTGAAGTTGTTAAAAACGGCTCTATTCAAGTTCGCACTAAAACTGCCATTATAGAAAACGGTGAGCAAATCAATTACACATTACACCGCCACATTGTTGTGCCTGGCGCAGACGTAAGTGGTGAAGATGCCAAGGTGCAAGCTATTGCAGCATCTATCCATACACCTGCAGTAATTGCTGCTTATGTGGCTGCACAGTCTGCACAGTTGATGTAATAGACTATGGAACCACAAAACCTTATTGACACAATTCTAGGGATTGGCTTCACTGTTCTTGGATGGTTTGCCAGAGAATTATGGTCTGCTGTTAAAGAGCTTAAGTCTGACCTGTCTAATCTTAAAGAAGACTTGCCTAAGACTTACATAGCTAGAGATGATTATCGACAAGACATGAGTGAGATCAAATCTATGCTTAGTAAAATCTTTGATAAGTTAGACAACAAACAAGACAAGTAAGCACACATATATTACTTAATATGTTATTAGGAACAAGCAATGGCAACTACTTACTTTATAGACAACTCTACCCCTATAGTTGCTGCATGGCTTAATGATGTAAACAACTATGTATACCAAGGTAGACTGCGTGGAACAGTTACAGCTACGTCTGGACAAACTGTATTTACAGTTCCTTTTACATATACTGTTGGTGCTAAAACTTTAGATGTATACATCAATGGTATACGACAAATACTAAGTTCTAGTTATACAGAAACTACATCAACAACTATTACATTTAGTGAAGGTGTTCCTATTAATGCTCTTGTAGAGTTTATAGGTTAAGTACCATGTCTAAACCAAGATTTGATTCAGGGTCTTGGCTTGTAATCTGTGATGTCTGCGGTAGACAGTACAAGTCTAACGATTTACGATTGCGTTGGGATGGATTGATGGTGTGTGATGGGGACTGGGAACCTAGACAGCCTCAAGACTTTGTACATGGTGTAGCTGATAAAATAGCCCCACCTTTTACTCGTTCTGAACCACAAGATACTTTTCTGTTTGTATGTACTCCCTTGACTACACAGGGTATAGCAGACTATGGGGTAGCAGACTGCGCTAGAGCAAACATAATTAACACAGGTATTCCTGTGTGTACCCTAGAAGGTACTCAAGCTATATCTTTTCAAGCTATTGCTGGCTGTGCTATAGCAGGTAAAACAGCTCCTAATTTAAATGAATTTCTAATAGGATAAAACAATGAGTTCTACCTACACTATTTCTCGTGATCAAATTATTGCTTCTGCACTTCGTAAAGTAGGTGTATTAGAAATTGGAGCTACGCCTGATGCAGAGACTATTGCTAATGCAAGCATGTCTTTAAATTTGCTTGTTAAACAATTAAGTACTGAAGGTTTAAAGTTGTGGAAGAATGCTGAAATTATTATTCCACTAGTTACAAATAAGACAGCTTACATTTTAGGTGGGGCTACTTCAGTAACTATGTACAACTCGTTAGCCCCTACAGTACCTATTACAGACAGACCACTTAAAGCTATTCAGGGGTTTTACCGTAATTTACAAAGCACACCATATATTGATGTGCCTGTAATGCTAGTGTCTAAACAAGAATACAACGTACTAGGTTCTAAGTTTTCTACAGGATCTACTAACACAGTATTTTATGATCCTAAAGTTAACAACGGTATCTTGTATGTGTACTTGACTCCTGATAGCAGCACTAGTACTAATATGGAATTGCACCTTGTTGTACAGCTTCCTTTAAATGATGTGTTAACTTCTAGCGACATTCCAGACTTTCCTAATGAATGGATGAATTGTTTGGTGTGGAATCTTACAGATCAACTAGCTCTTGAATATGGTGTACCTATGAACGCTAGGCAAGAGATTGCTCAACGTGCAATTATGTATAGAACTATGTTAGACGATTGGGACGTTGAAGCCTCTAGCACTTTTTTTGCCCCAGATTTTCGTTCTGTAGGTAATAACTCTTATGCGAGATAAGCATGGCTACAGAACGTATACCGCTTACTCAACCTATCGAGAGTCGTAACGGAACCTTTGCTAAAGATTCTTATTCGTCTAACTGCGTCTTTGAAACTAGAGATCAAAAACGTGAGTTTATAAAACGTCCGGGTCTAATAGCTAAGACACAAGTTACTCCTGTTACTCCCCCTGCTTATCTTAAGAGTCAAGGTCTAGCCAGTTTTAATGGCAAGATTATGTCTGTTATTAGTAACACTTTATACCAAACTAATCCCAGTGGATTTGCAACTACTACTATTGGAAGTACATCTGTTTCTACTAGCCAAAGTTATTTTACTAAAACTTTTTTAGAAACATATTTGTTTATTCAAAATAAAGTTAATGGTTATCTTTATTCTAATACCGGAACATTTAGTACACTAGGAGGAACATTTCCTGCTGGGCCATTTGTATCAGGAGCTGTATTTTTAAACAACTACATCTATATAGGTACTACTACTAATCGTATTTATAACTGTGTAGTAGGAGATCCTACTACTTGGAACGCTTTAGATTTTGTTTCTTTTGAACAAACTAATGACAACCTAGTGGGCATTGTTAAACATTTAAATTACATAATAGCCTTTGGTACTACTAGTTTGCAATTTTTTTATGATGCTGGTAATCCTACAGGATCTCCATTAGCTGTGTCTCAAAGCTATACTTCTGAAGTAGGTTGCGCTTCAGGAGACAGTATAGTAGCCACAGACAATACAGTTCTTTGGGTGGGTACTAGCAAAACTCATGGTCGTAGTGTGTACCTTATGGACGGTGTTAGCCCTACTAAGATTTCTACTAGCAACATTGATAAACATTTAGAGGCTGATAACTTAAGCCAAGTATCTGCTTATTGTTACAAATTTAATGGGCATACTTGTTATATATTAACTTTGCATGGCACATACCATAAGACTTTGGTATACGATTTAAATTCTAAAATGTGGTATACATGGACGCAATACTCCTTGCAGTCTAATGACCAACCTAATCCCGGTACTTATCAAGAGTCTTATTTTCGACCTACTTACTACGCCGAAGTAGCTAATGAAGCTTATTTACTTGATGATGATACCGCAACCATATATACTCTAAGTACAACAATCTATCAAGATAATGGACAGCCTATTTATTGTAGAACTGTTACAGACATCGTAGACAATGGAACTACTAAACGTAAGTTCTATGGAAGGTTAGAGATCATTGGTGATAAGGTTTCCGGCACTATGTACGTTCGTCACACTGGTGACGACTACAACACTTGGTCTAGTTACAGATCTATAGATCTTAATGCTTCTAGATCACAGATATATCTTAGTGGTGCTGATAGACGTAGAGCTTGGGAATTCCTTGTTACTAGTAACTGCGCTCTTAGATTAGACGGTGCTGAAGTAGACTTCAGAATAGGTGAGATGGATCAAGAACAATCCGTTGGCGGTGGACGCTATAGAGGATAAAGGAAATAAAAATGGCTGAATTTGATAGACCTGAAGTAGCCCCTGTTGCAGACTACACAAAACCCGGTTGGTCTTACCAAACCCAATCGTACGGACGAGAAAGTGACTCAAGTCCCGGTTGGAACTACAGTCCAGCAGTAGCTATGGCTGCACAACAAAAAGCTGATGCAGACTATCTTGCTAAAAATAGAGACACAACTATAACCGCTAAAAACGGCCCAATGTCTGGTCAACAAATTAGACCTATATTTACCCAAGGTGCTAGCTACGGTGGAAAAGAATCAGGTGATGACAGCTTGACTCCAAAAACTATTTCTGGGTATGGCTTTATGCCAAATGGTGAGCATAATTATTTTTATGACACAGAGGGCAATTATAAATTTGATGATGGCAATACTACGGCTAGATTTAATCGTAGTATGGCTACAGGCTTGGGTGCTTTTCTTGGCGCAGGTGCGTTAAGTGCCTCTGGTGGTTTAAGCGGTTTGTTTGGCGGTGGTGGTGGTGGTCTAGCTACTGAAAGTGGAAGTCTGTTGGGCACAGGTGGTTTAGGGGGTGCAGGAGCTGCTGCTGGTGCAACTGGAGCTGCTACCGCTGCTGGAGGTGGATCACTAAGCAGTTTGTTTTCTTCTATGCCCTCTTTATCTAACATAGGCTCTATAGTAGGACTTGCTAGTAGTCTTGGTAAAGTTTTTGGTGGGGGCGGCAGTGGTGGTGGAGGTAGTGGGGGAGGTGGTGTTTCTGGTACACAATCTTCTGCTGACCCTTATGCTGCATATCGACCTGCTGCTGCGGCTGAATATGCTCGTGCCTTAACTCCCGGAGCTGCGGCAAACATAGAATCTATGCCGGGCTACACCCAGTACAACACTGGTGTTATGCAACCTGCTTTGGAAGCTTCCCAAAGAGCTGCTGCAAGTAAAGGTCAATTGTATTCTGGTGGAGAAATGCAAGCTCTTCAAAAGACTGGTCAAGCAGGCTACACAGACTTTATGAATAACTATTTAAATCGTCTTGCTACAGCTTCAGGTGCTGGTGCTAGTCCCTACAATGCTGCTTCTTTAGCAACACAACAACAGAACTTACAAGACCAATCACAAGCGCAAGCTATAGGTGCTCTACCACAGCAACTACAAAATCTAAGTAAGATGTTTGGTGGTAGCAGTAATAATCCTACTGGGTATGTGTCTGGAGGAGCAGGTACAAATTACCAAGGATATGACTACTCTACTCCTGTCTCATACGAAGACATGACAAGAGAAGGATCCTAATTATGCCGTTCTTAATGACAGACATGGCTGCGGGCAGCACTGCTGCTCGTACCATGCAACAAAACATGTATGGTGCTCAGTACGATGAGGCCAATGCTGCGGCTGCTGCACAAGAGAATCAAATCAAAGTTAAACAAGCTGAAGCTACTTTACAGAAGACTAAGCTTGGTAACATTGTTTCCGAGAACGACATTAAAACAGATGACGATTCTAAACTTAAGATAGCAGCATTAGAAAGAACTCCTGAGTTTCAAGCTGCTCTTAAAGAGAATGATACTGGCAAGATACTTACTATGATGGGGACTGCAAAGTCTTTGGCTGGTAAAGTTGAAGATGGAGCTAAGCTTTTTACTCAAGCAGAAGGAATTGATTTTAAAAAAGCACAGACTGAAGCTAAACAACTTGACAACATTCGTGCTCACATTAGCGACGCTGCTGCTGTATTAGAGTCTATACCCGAAGCACAGGTTGCAGAAGCTTTTAAAAAACTTCCCCAAGACATTCAAAAAGATGTTATTTCTAAAGTAGGGCCAGAAAACTGGGCTGCAATGACTGGTGAGCAACAAAAAAAAGTTGTACATGAGTTGTATTTAAATGCTAATGGAAAAATACGTGAAGCACAAATAGCTCAACAAGCACTTCTTGCTGAAAAAAGACAACAATTAGAATTGGAAAAGCTAAGAGAACGAAATGCTCACGCTGAAAGAATGCGGGGTATGACACAAGATTCAAACACTAAAATGTGGGGAACTGTTACTAGTGCTTTAGACAGAATGGCTCGTGATCCAGATTACATAAAAAAGATGGAACGCTTAGACAACGAAGTCAGTGATGCAGAATTAGCTGCTAAACAAGAACCTACAGGTTGGTTTCCTGCTGCTCCTTATAAAGCAAAAGATGCGTCTGGTGTAGAACAAAACTTTTTAGATAAGAAGTCTTATCTTAAATGGGAACAGGCTAAGAAGCGTAGAGATACTGAATACAGTAAGCATCTTGACGAAGAAGAAGCTCTTGTTAAAACATTACCTGCGTCTGCTGGTACTCTTAGAGATAGTCAATTAGAAATGATTGCTAAACAAAGAGCAGGGTTAATGCTGGACACTCCTCCTCCTAAAAAAGAAGTTCCACCTCCTTCAAAAGATAAACCTTCTGAAGATGCTTTGCCACTACTAGCTGATCCTAAGCAAGCTGGTAAAGAACCAATGTCTACAACTAATCTTAAAAAATATGCAGACCAGTATTTTAAAGGGGACACTAAAGCTGCAATTGAATACTTAAAGAAAGAAGGTTGGGTAGAAAAACCTGCTGCTGGTAAAGATGTTCCTAGTAACAAAACTGGTGCACCAAAGTTCGTGGAAGGTAAAGTTTACACAGATGCTAAAGGCAATAAAGCTAAGTATGTAAGCGGTAAATGGGAGCCACAATAATGGCGTTTGATCCTACTACAGCTTCTTTAGCAGAAGACAAACCTTCTACTGGAGGCTTTGATCCATCTACAGCTTTACCTGTTGAGTCTGAAACTCCAAAAGAAAAACAAGTTGGTACTAAACCTCGTCTTAGCATAAGCGAAGAGATGGCTGCTTACCAAAAAGATGAAGCTAAGAATGTTAAAGCTTCTGAAGCCTTTTTAGCCTCTGGTGCTGAAGCTGTTGGTGCTACTCCGGGTGCTTTAGCTGGTGCTAGAGCTGGTATGGCTATCCCACAACCTACTTGGACTAAACCAATTACAGGTATTGTTGGTGGCTTTGTAGGTGGCTATCTTGCTTCTAAAGGTATCACTAGCCTTGAAGGTGCGTTTGATTCTGTGTTTGGAACCAAAGTAATAGAAACACGACAACAACAACAAAAAGAATACCCCGGTTACTCTTTAGCTGGTCAAGTAGCTGGTGGTAGTGTTAACCCGTTTATGCGTCCGGGACTACCTGAATCTATTAAACAAGGTGTGTTTGGTGCTGGTGTTATGACTGGTATTGGTGCTGGTCAACGTGCTATATCTGGTGAAAATGTATTTGACCCGAAGAGCATGGTAATAGATGCTGCTACAGGTGCATTTACTAAGCCTACTAAGTTAGGCGAAAAGATGTTAGGACAAGTTCCTACATCAACTACAACTAAACCAACTACTGAAAAGACTTCTGTCAAAGAAGCAACTACTCCTGAAGAGAAGACGGCTGTCATCACTAAGCTTAAAGACATTGTTGCTAAGCGTGATGCAGAGTCTCCTATTGTTGAAGCTGCTATTAGGAACAAAGAGACTGGTGAAATAGAACGCATGGGTCCTAAACACAATGAGGACCGTAAAAAAGAATTGGGTTTAATGCCTATAGACAAAAAGACTTTAGAAGAAGCTGTAGCTCCTTGGTCACATTTACCTCAAGAACAACAAGATTTAATCCGCAAATACGTAGAATTAACTCACGAAACAAGTGCTGCTGAAAAATCTAGTGATCCTAAAACTTGGACTCCAGAACAAAAAGCTGCTTATGAACGTGGTGATTCTGCTGAATTTTCTAGATTACGTGGGTATTCTAAAGAAGACATTGCTAAATATAAAGAATGGCAAAAGACTACTGCTGATGTTATTAAACTTTTAGGTGAAGATGAAGCTTTTGGTATTGTTCATTTTTTAAATAATAAACACAGCTATTCTCATGAAGCAGGTTTTATAGATGAACGTGGTAACTTTCACGAACGTAAAACTGCTGTAGACCAAGCTAAACGTGCTGGTCAATTACCTGAAGACCATGCGTTAGAGATTCCTGAAGACGGACTACACAGTGGTGACTTACGTAAAGTTGGTGACAAACGTTTTGCTATTACAGAAGATCAACCTGCTGGTCAGCCTAAGCCTCCTATTGAAACTACTGTTCCTAAGACTCGTGAAGAGTACAAGACTGCTCTAGATGAGAATGAGTATCAACGCGCCAAACTAGAAATTGAAGCTAACAACCTTGCAAAACAAGGCAAAGATGTTACTAGTATCAACGAAAGAATTAAAGCTTTAGAGAATGATCAAGCTCAACTACGTAAAGACATTCCTGAAGTTCAGTTCTCTAACAAAGTAGAACCAACTTGGGATGAACTACATGACCACCTATGGGGTGCAAAAACAGTAGGTGAAGCCTTTGATCGTATTAAACAAGTTGGTGTAGGCTCTAGATCTCAAAAAGCTCTGCTTGCTGTTCTTAGTAAGTCTAAGTTTATTCGTGATGCTTCTATTAGTTTTAGTAACGATAGCATACCTTACACAGACAAATACGGTGTAGATAAAAACGATGCTGCTGGTTTGTACAGTGGGGATAAACACCACATTGACTTGGGTAAAGAAGGAAACCTACAAGTATTCATGCACGAAACTATTCATGCAGGTACTCATGGACTTATAGAAGCTGGCAACTCTAAAGCCGCTATTCAATTACAAAGATTGCTTGATCTGCATAAAGATGGCCTTGCTATGGGTACTGATGCAGCTATGGAAAAGTATTCGCAGGTATATCCTAAAGCCACAATTAAAGAAATTAAAGCTTATAGAGATTACCTTGAGTACGGTATTACTAATTCACACGAATTTATTGCTGAAGCATTTACTAATCCTCAGTTTATGAAGTTGTTATCACAGCTTCCTGCTGATGCAAATACCCCTGTCTCTAAAACTTCTAACATGTGGACTGCTTTTAAGCAGATTATTTTTGATGGTTTAGGTATCAAAGAGCGTACTGCTCTTGATGATGTGCTAGATCAAGGCATGAAGATGATTGAGAAGAAGCAAGATAAGAAGTTTACTGGCATAGGTACTACTGGGCACAATCAAGTAGCTTCTAGGCTGTCCCAAGAAATACATGACCAACTAAAACAAGAGGGAATACCTGTTGCTCACAGTAGTCCACACAAATTTGATATGTTTAACTGGGTTAAACATGCCCTATCTGGTGAGGGCAATATGGTATTTGGAGCCGGTACTTACCACTCTACTGCTGATGGTAGTGATATAGGCTACCACTTGATGTCTAAAAACATAGCTAGAGAAAGCTACATTAAAAAGAATCCCATCATAGCTTCAGAAATAAAAAGCTTGTCTTCAAAAATAGATTCTTTAAATACTAAAAAAGCAAAAGTAGGAGAACAAATTAAAAACTACTACGATGAACCAAAAGTAAAGAAATCTATTTTTAGTTTTAAAGAGGAAAGCGCACTAGATTCGTACAAGAAAATTAACAAGCTGTACGCAGAAAACAAAAAATACTCTGACCAAATAAAAGAACACAAAAAAGCTCTTCAAGCAATTGAAGACCGCATTGACTCTAAAAATAAAGTGCCAACATACCACTCTACTATTGATGCTAAGCCAGAAGAATTTTTAGATTGGAATGCTTCTAAACAAAGTGATTTAGTTAATAAAGCCTTTAAAGCCTTGGGTATTGATACTAGTACTAACAAAACTGGTGAAGAACTTTATGTAGAATTGTCTAATAAGTTTTTAATTAAAGGCAAAGAGTTTTCATCAAAAAATGAAGCAGATGCTAAAGCATCTATAGCTCTTGCTGAACAAGGAGTTGTTGGAAACGTACACAACTCTCAGTTTGGAAAGAATGAAAACCAAAGAAACTACGTTACGTTTGACGACACACGTATTAAACAAAACTTTGTATCGCTAGCTTCTAAAGGCTCACCAGAAAAACCCTCTTCTGAAGGGACTAAAGAACCTGTTGTTGATCGTACTAAAACTGATCCACGAGATGTTAGAAGTTTAGAAGAGTTTGAACAGATTGCTGCTGACATCTACGAGAAGCATGGTGAAGTAGATGCTGTTAAGTTTTACGAAGGCTACAAAGAATACAAAAAAACTTGGCTAGAACCTATTGCTGAGACTGAGAAGTTTGTTGGTATGAACCTTAGAGGTAAGGCTGCTAACGAACGTATTATTCACAATGACACAGCAGATATGAAGTCTGCTATCACTGATCCTGCTCGTAGAGAAGCTATTGCTTTAGCAGTTGATAGTGGAGATCTATCTGGTTTAAGCCCTCAAGAAAAGGCTGTTGCTAACAAGTACTCTGAGTTGGTTAGAGACATTGGTGAACGTGCTGTTGAAAAAGGTGTGGTCAAAGGTCTGTTAGAAGACTATGTAACTCACATTATTGATTGGACTGGTGCTCCTAAGGGTGCTCGTGAAGAATTCTTACAAGCGTTACTAGGAACAGCTAGTCGTGATCCTGCTATGCGGGGCATGACTACAGAGTCTAAATTTGGTAAAGAACGTAAGTTTAAAACCTTTGCTGACTTAGAGTGGTATATAAACGAAGCCAATGATCGTATTGCTGCTGCTGGTAAGAGCGACTACCGTCTTCAAATTAAGACTAAAGACATTGCAGAGATCTATAAAGAGTACGCAACCTCAATGGAAAAAGCCATTGAGAATAAAAACCTTGTAGACAGCCTTAAACAAGTTCGTAACGAAAATGGCGAATCTTTAATTAAAGAAGTTAACAAAGAAAACCCATTGCCATACGGTTGGAAGATGATGGATAGCCCACAGTTTGCTGGCTATGCTGTTCATCCTGACATGGAACCTGCTTTAAAGTTTGTGTTTGATGCTGGCCCCGGTGACTTAATGAAAGCACTTGGTATGGTGTCTCAAGTTACTAAACGTATTAACGTTGTTGGTAGCTTCTTCCATGCTAAGTCTTTGATGGAAGTTATGTCTAGTGCTCAGATACCTATTTGGACTCCAATTAAAGAGGCCATTGTATTGCCACTAGTTGAGAAGAGTGTCAAAGCTGTTACTGGTAAAGAGTTGCAGTTGTCTGCTATTTCTAAAGCTGTTGACCAATATAAAAAAGGTGGAGTAGGTACAAACGTAGACAAGTGGATTAGAGAGGATGGTCTTCAGTTAGAAATTCCTGAAGATGTGGCTAAAGGTATTCTTTCTGCTACAGGTAAGTTTGCTGACTCTATGATTGGTAAGTACGGCCCCAAGACTCGTGTGCTAGAGAAATCTTTGTCTGCTGTTGAAAAATATACTTTAGGTGTGTTTGATAAATACACTTGGGACTATTTGCATACTGGTGGCAAGATTATGGTTGCTGATGCTTACTTAGACAAAGCAAGATTAGCTGCTGCTAAAGAGGGCAAACCATTTGATGAAGCTGCTGCTCGTAAAGAGATTGCTGGTTTTGTAAATAATAGCTTTGGTGGTTTGAACTGGTTTGATGCTGCTACTCAAACACAAAATCACTTTGCTAAACAGATGGCTATGGCTGCATACAGCCCTCAAGGTCGTAGAGGTTTACAAGTAGCTTTGTTTGCTCCTGACTGGACTATATCTACCTTACGTGCTTTTACTGACGCTCTTCCCAAGGGTCTTAACCCTACTAAATGGAGTCCAGTAGAAGGCATTAAGGGCATGATGACTCCTACAACTAAAGCAGACTACGCTAGGTTGTATCAGTTTAAGACTGCACTGACATACCTTACATTGTTAAACGCTATTAACCTAATGACTGCTAATCGTCCTATCTGGGACAACAAAGACCCAACTCGTATTGAGTGGCCTGACGGTACGTCTATGCAAGCTATGAAGCACGCTATGGAACCGTACCACTGGATTGCTGATCCAGATAAAACCCTTGCTAATAAGATGGGGTTTATACCTAAAGCAATTATTGTTGCTGGTGCTGGTATTGAATACGCTAGTCCTTCTGCTGAAAAATTAGTTGATAGAAGTATTTTAGGTAGAGCAGAAGCTGTAGCTAAAATAGCTTTGCCATTCCAAGCATCTGCGGGTATGTCTGCTCCTAAAGGAGAAGGTGTTAAACGTGCTATCTTGGGTACTGCTGGATTCCCTATTTATGGATCTGACAAAGGTCAAAAGAAAGCTGCTAGAGCTAATAGAGAATTAGCTACTAAAGAACAAGCTTGGGAATACAGAGACAAAGAAATAAAATCTGGAAGAATGCCTATGACTTCTAAACACACTCAAGAGGGACAGATGCTAAAAAGACGTAGACAAAAAATAGAACAAGAGGCTAATAAATAATGGACATCCTAATAATTGATGCTAATGGGGTTTGTTTAGACTTTGCTCTACGCTGTACTGCCTATGGGCACACAGTCCGTGCTTACATCCGTAATAACAAAGATGGTTCTCGTTCTCAAGTAGGAGATGGTGGGCTGCTTACCCGTGTCCCAGATTGGGAAAAGCACATGAACTGGGCAGACTTAATTGTATGTACAGATAACACCTATTACATCCACCAATTAGAACGCTACCGAGATAAAGGCTACCCCATTCTTGGGCCTAGCATTGACACTAACCGTTGGGAACAAGACCGACAACATGGTGCAGCTATTTTTGAGAAGGCTGGTATTCCTGTTATCCCATCTACAGAGTTCAAGAGCTACGACGAAGCCATTGCATTTGTTATTAAGAACAACAAGCGGTACGTTTCTAAGCCTCTAGGTGATGGTGACAAGGCTCTTAGCTACGTATCCAAGTCTCCTGCTGATATGGTATTTATGCTTCAGAAGTGGAAGAAGAGTAATGCTTACAAAGGTTCTTTTATTCTCCAAGAGTTTCACGGTGGTATTGAGATTGCTGTTGGAGGCTGGTTTGGTAAGGGTGGGTTCTCTAAACATCTT
>Ga0114962_10001420_pt1 | contig 20671 bp, 12 predicted proteins | sample C_130820_MF_Meta_FD_87017 | JGI IMG/M metagenome (GOLD analysis project Ga0114962, IMG submission 87017) | Freshwater microbial communities from Lake Croche, Canada to study carbon cycling - C_130820_MF_MetaG | ecosystem: Environmental > Aquatic > Freshwater > Lake | place: Lake Croche, Canada... | reverse complement strand
GCCTGCCCTTTCCGGGCTTGGGATTGACCGTACCACGTCGCCGGACGTTCGCTCCGGGACTGAGGCCGGTTTCGAGTACTGCCTGCCCTTTCCGGGCTCGGGATTGACCGTACCACGTCGCCGGACGTTCGCGTCGGCCATCCATGACCTCCGCTCTCTCCGCGCCGCCTGCGCTTTCGCCCTCCGGGCTTCGCTTGCCGTCGAGGCCGTCTCCCGTGGTACGGCCAACCCCTCGCAGAAGCCGTTGATGATTCAAGGGCAGCCGATAGGCCATGGACGGCGTATTGCCATTCGACGAGGCGTCGCCGGATGCGACGCCCACCAAGCAAAAAAAGGCCAGGGATGGCTTTTTTTGCGATCAAGTCAGTGCGGGAGGAAGGTGTGGCGGATCGTCACTTGGCGGACCTGACGGCTCGTCGGCTCGTAGCAGCGGAGGCGGATCTCGATGCCGCGGAGGGGCGCCGAATACGGCGGAGAGGTCTCCCTTTCCCCGGCGTCGTCGACAACGCCGTCTTCGGGCCAGAGGGGCACCGCGCCGTTGGCCCGAGGGGGGACTTCGTCGTCGAGATCGTTGCTCCCCTGATCGACACCGGCCTCGCCATCCTCGTCGAGGCCGTTCGATTCGTAGTGGGTGCTCCAGGTATCGTAGGTGCGCCGGGTCGAGGCCGAGCCCGCGAGCTTGCTCAACGGGTGGCCCTGCCCGGCGAAGCGCGGGGCGGAGGGGGGAGCGGGAAAGCCCGCCGCGGCGTTGATGCCGTTGCCGAGATCGACATAGGCCCCAGTGGCCGGGCCCGGAGAGATCGCGACGCCGTCTCCCGGCGCGACGACCGTGCCGGAGGATTCGCCCAGCGGCGCCGCCGGGTCGAACACGCGGACATCGAAGGCAACGACGTTGGTGAGCATGATGTCTTCCCCCCGCCGGGCCGATGGACCGTCGAAGATCAGCCCCGCGGCACCGGCTGGGAGGGTGTCGCGCGTTGGTTCGGTCGAGGCGATCTGGTGATCGGCGAGGAACGGGTAGGGAAAGCCCGATCCGGTGAGGTCGCCGGCGACGTTGTGGAGGAAGCGGCGTTCGCGCCGGGTGAGATCGGAGAGCGTATTGGGGACGAGATCGCCGCCGAGCCGGGCGACCGAGAGGTCGAATTGATCGAAAAACGATCGATAGCCGTCGGCAAACGAGCTCAAGGCCACCCGGTTGCCATTGGCGTGGAAGGGGTCTTTCCCGACGTAGCCGAGGACGAGCAACTGCCGTCGGTAGAGGGCGTGGGTCGGCGGCGCAGTGGCCGGCACGGTGGGGCGGAGGAACCAGGCCACTTCAGCCGTGTCGCCTTGGATCGTGCCGCCGGGGAACCGGCCGGTGAACGGGGCGCGGACATCGCGCGTCGTGAACAGCAGCACGTCGTCGTCATCGGCCCGGAGCTCGTCGGAGCCGGCGGCGGCGTCGAGGTCGCGGCGCGGGCCCTCGAGGATCTCGAAATATCCCGCCCCCTCCGACGGGCTCAAGGGGGGAAGAAGTGCCGCCGTCGCTCCCTCGAGATCGCGCCGCAGCCGGTAGGAGGTGGTGCGCAGCCGGGCCGACAGCTCGGTGAGCGATCGGCTCCCCGAGACGCTCGCGCCAAACACCGAGAAGAGTTGCGCCACCACCGCCATGACGATCATTGTCAGCGCGGTGGCGACGAGCATTTCCGTGAGGGTCAGTCCGCGCCGGTTCAACGAATCACCCGCTGCAGGAGGATGCCGTCGCGGACGTTGTGATCGTGGCCCGGCGCGAATCCGACCGGGATCGATCTGTCGTAGAGGAGAAACATCCGGTGGTAGCCGATCGCATCGCGGTCGATCGGCGCCGGCGTCCCCGCCCCGGTCGTCGGGATCGTCCGCAGCGTGATCCAGATCCCGAACACGTGCGAGCGGTTGGTGGCGATGTTTCCCAGCCGCAGCGCCGTGTGGTATTCGTGCATCGGATTGAGATTGGCATCGGGGATCGAGACGGCATCGTTGCGGATGATGAGCGGCTTGATGCCGTCGTTGCCGGAGAGATTGAGCAGCTGGGGCGTCGACTTGGCCGGATGGAGCGTGCCCGCGGTGCCGCTGCTGGCCAGCTCCGCGTAGCCGATGTCGGCGGCCTTGGTGCCACTGGTGCGGGCCTTCACGAGGCCGAAAGGGGGGCGCTTCGAGCGGACCGGATCGGGGTCGCGCCGCACCGATCCCTGTACGACCGCCTCCCAGACGGCATCCGATTGAATCGTGTTGATGTTCACCCGCCCCGGCTCGCGCCCGGCGGCGATCTGGTTGAACTCCGCCGGGGATTGATACTCCGCCCCCGCGCTCCCGTAGAACCCGACCCGCAGCCCCTTGACGGCGTCCCAGTAGTCGGCTGTCCGGTCGATCGTGTGACGCACGCCGGCAAACCGAGAGGGGACGGTGAACACATCCAGCGCGAGCATCCGATCGCCGGGGATGATGTCGGGGAGATAAATGCCGTCGTCGGTGGGAGTGAAGTAGTCGGCGAGCATCCCCTTGCCGTCGGTGCTCGTCTCATCGCGGACGCGGAACGTCCCGAAGCCAGGCACGAAGATCAGCTCGACGGGGCTCGTGATCGGGCGGTTGGGCCACATCATCCAAGGGGGGGCGCCGTCCCAGGTGGCAGTCACGGCCGGTGTCTCGTTCTTCTGGAAGGGGCGCTCCTCCTCCTGCTGGACCCAGGCGTTGCTCCGCTTGCACGCCGTCGGGGTCTTGTTGCGCTTCTCGAGCGGATTGGCAGCCGGCGGCGCGTCTTTGGCCCCTTCGCCCTCATCCTCCCCCGGTGCCGGCGGATCGGGCCGCAGATCGGCCACGAACACCGCCATGGCATCGATGATCAGATAGGGATTGGTGGCGGGGTCGTGCGGGAGGCTCGGGTCGGCGAGTCGTTCGAGGGTGACGGGGGTCTTGCGGGGATCGAGCGCCTCCGGATCGGCGGCAGGGAGCGTTGCCCGGCAGCCGGCGATTGGGGCGACGATGGCACTCGTACCTGGCTCGGGAGTGGCCCGGAATCCCTTTGCTGAAGGTCCGTCGGGCTTCACGTACATCCATTGATTGGCCTTCAGGGAAGACTTCCCCTGGGGAAAGGGAAACGTCCCGCCGCAGCGCAATCGCCAGATCGGATCCCCCGACACGCGGCGGCCGAGGTCGACGGCGTCGGGGGTCGCCCCGCGGAGATTCGCATCGACCGGCTCTGCCGAGCCCGCCGGGCCGTCGTTGAAGCGGGCATCCCAGGGATGGTGGAGAACGACGAACAGCTCCCCTTGCTTGGCGTCGGCATCCTCCCAGGCGAGCGTCTGCGTGATCACCACCTCTGGTCGCTCGGCCCCCCACACCGTCGCCGCGTCGGTGTCCTTCGTGGTCGGGTCGCCGTCGACATCCCAGCCGTCGAGCGGCTCGGAGTCGTATTCGTAGCGGCTCATCGTCGAGTCGGCATCCTGATACTCGATCACGTTGGCGGCCCACTGCGCGCAGTGGGCCGCGATGTCAGGCGGGGGGTTCATGCCCGGGAGCGTCGAGAGCGCCACTGCCGCCATGTAGAGATCCTTGAAGAAAAGCCGGCGCTGCCCGCGGCGCCCTTCCACCGGCCGGGTGACATCCATCCGCAGGCCCGCCGCGAACTCCGCCGGAAGGAGATTGTTGGGGAGGCGGGTGCCGTCAGCGACGGCGTTCCACGCCCCTTCTGGAAAGTGCTCGTGGAGGAGGTCGGGGGGGATGGCGGCGAAGAAGTCGTAGATCCGTCGGGCGGCGTCGCCGAGGAGGCTCGCGGTATCCCAGCTGTCGCTGGTGACGACCAGCCGCGTTGCCTCCGCCTGCGAGCCGAGCAGGGCCGCCATCCGCTGCGGAAGAAGCATCGTGTCGTCGTCGTAGGGGCGCAGAACGCGCTCCAGCTCCGCCGGCGAGAAGGGGTTGTCGGGGATCGGGCTCGGCCCTCGGCCGGCAGTGCGGGGATCATTCAGCTCGGTGCGACGGCGGTCGTAGTCGAGTTGAAGCTCGTAGGGATCGTCCTGAAACTCACTCGTCGTGTCGGCCTTGGCGTAGGCGAGGGTCGGTAGCGGCCCGCCGGTCGCCGTGGCGAAGGTCTGCAGACGCCCCTGGAGATCGACCGCCCAGCCGCGGTTTCCCGCCGGCACGGCCAGCAGTCCCGCTTCGTTGTCCTTGCTGGCCGGATCATCCTCGCCGTTGCGGCCCGGCAGCGGCACGCGCGTGACGAGATCGGCGAGTGTGTCGCTGGTCACAATCGGCTCGGGGGTGTCGTTGGCCCGCCACCCATAGCGCCCCTCGATCTCCTGGCCCACCGCGTATTTCAGCGGCAGGAGCCGGTCGCCGGGCCTGGCGGCAGAAGCTGAGAAGAGCGTGTCCGGAGTCCGACCACCGAGGAGGATATTCAACCAGGGCTTGTCGCTGGCCGGATCGGCGCTGGAGTCGGCAAGCGCGCGGAAGACCGTCGCGCCGTTAATCTCAGCCGTGCCGTAGCCGCTGCCGAAGGGGAGCGGCGAGGGAAAGGAGACAAGATCGCGGATCGACCCGTGGGCGTTGACATTCAGGCGGCCATCCATGTCGAGGATCAGGCAGGAGATGTCGACGCGGATCGGCAGCCCGTCGGCCCCGCGGATCGTGGGGAAGCCGGGATCGAAGAACCAACCGTCGTGGACGCCGTCGTTGTCGTTGTCGGCCCGGTCGTCGACGCCGTCGCCGTCGAGATCGTCATTGGATGGGTCGTCGTCGTGAAGCGGGGGCGTGGCCTCGATCCGGAACATCGACGGCCGGATCACCTTCGAGCGTGCCGGCTGCTCCGGATCGGGCTCGACATGGGCGAGGAAGGCGTTGGCGGGGAAGTCGTAGGCGTCCCAGGCTTCGTTGAGCGTGGCCACGCCGGCATGGGGCCGACCATTGACGAGGAACGGCGTGCCGGCCGGAGGGGCCTGGAAGGCAAGCCCCGCACCGGGGCGTTCGATCGGCGGCCCGAGCGTGCCGATGCACAGCCGCATGCGGTCGGTGCCGGACGGCTCCGCACGCAGAATCGGATGGCTTGTCGCGCCCCCCTGCTTGGGGCGAAGGGTGAGGATCCGACCGCTCAAGTGAGCGAAGGGGAGCGGTGAGGGGGGGGCTTGCGACTCGGAGCCGAGGGTCACGGTGAGCGTGCAGAACGGCCCGGCCACTTCCGCTGCCGACACGGTGCCTTCGAGGGGAGGCTCGTTGCCATATTGGTCGACGAGGAGCGACTCGAACTGGAGCGCATGCGTCGTGCCGCTCTTCATCAGGCTCGCCGGCTCGCGGCCGGAGAGGAGCGGATCGCGCCGGCCACGGAGGAGGAGGAGGGCCGATTCCTCGAGGAGGTGTTCGGTGGGGAGCCGCGCTTCGGCGACTCCGGCGGAGAGCTTGGCAAAGGCGCGGGCCGTTGTCCGCGCCCGGCTGGCGGTGACCACGTACGTGATCCCGAGGAGCATGAACAGCGTCAGCATGCTGAGCACGACCAGCAGCAGCACGCCCCGGCGGTGTCGAGAAGGTGGGTGGGGGAGAAGGTGCACGGGGTTCAGCGAGCGAACTCGTCGGCCCCCTGCATGGTGACGGTGTATTCGGTGGCCGAGATCGCGTCGGGCAGGAGATAGGCGTGTCGCGGCAGCGTCGTCGCGGCGAAGGGGGGATTGCCGTCGAACGCCACCGTCGCCCCGCCGCCGGCCCGATCGAGGTCGGCCTGAACGAGGCGGTGAACCTTCGGCGGGATGACCGGGTCGGTGGTTGTGCCGGCCAGGAGCAGCCATGCTCCGACCTTCACCACTTCCCTGTCGGCCCGGCCGGCGACGAGCGTGCCGGTCGACCACTGGAGCCGATCGGCAGCCATGAGCATGAGATCGGGGGGAAGCGTGCCGGCTGGCGGGGGCATCACCCCCGGCTCGCGTTTGTTGCAGACGACGATCGTCAGCGTCGCCTGCTGGGAGGGCTCGAGCGGCGTTGTGAACGGATGGGAAAGGAGCGCCAGCCAGGTGGTCCGGCCGGAGAACGAGCGCACCCCGGCGGTGAACTGGTTGCGGGGGAGATCGTCATCGTTTGAGGGGGCGGCGGAGGCGAGGTCGTCGCGGGTCTCGAAGGCATAGCCGGCGATGGGAAAGGCGCGGGGTTGAGCGCTGGCCGTGTCGGGGACACTGATCGGGCCACCGGCGCGGAGCACGGCCGGGTGGAGTCCCGATGCCTCTGGCCAATCACCGCTGGCCGAGCCGATCGGATCGAAGATCAACGGTGGCACAGGGCAGTCGCCGCCGGCCGGGCTGGTGAGGGCATCGATCCGCGTCAGGCCGAGCGTGAGGGCGTCGGCCCGGGCGTTCTCCGTCACCGTGCCGATCTGGTCGTAAACGATGCTGCGGGCGGCGGATGTCCGGCCGGCGACCATCAGGCCGAGGATGCACGTCAGCCCGATGGCGAGGATCCCGATCGAGATCAGCACCTCCAGGAGCGTGATGCCGCGGCGGCTCCCCCGGCTACGGGGCGGAGCGGACGAAGTTTTGTGAGTCGCGGGCATTGGTCACCGGCTGGTTCTGGAGGTGGAGCGCCGGGGGGACCGATCGCGCCAACCCGGTCTTCGGATCGATCGCGATCCACAGGGAGTCGGCAGACTGCCAATTGGCACCGGGGTTGGCCTCGGTCGGTGCCGGGTTGTAAGGAAGGCCGCAGCGGTCGACGCGGCCGACGAGCAACAGAATCGGACCGCGCACCGGCACGCTCGCCTCGGCCGCCCTCTCTGACAGCGCGGTGTTGAGAAACGCCACCTCCGCCACAGCACCGGCCGAATCAAACATCATCGCGAGAGCCTGGCCAGCATTGTAGCCGGCCGTGGGGGGGTAACCATCGTCCCCGGCAAGGGGGGCGGGGCCGAATCGCTCGGTCCCCACGCCCGACCAGGCAAGGTCGATCGCCATTCCGTTGGCGAGGGATTGCAGGGCACCCAGCGGGGCCGGCTTGCGGTGGATCGTGAAGCTGTGCCAGGTCGTCGATCCGCCGGCGCCGGACGGCGTCGGCCAGAGGGTGTTGGCGGGGGTCTGCCCCGCTTCGGGGCGGAGGCGGGCCTGATAGCCGTTGCTTGTGGGGCGGGCGTCGCTTTCAAGCGTGAACAGATCGGCACCGTGGCCGATCTGGATCAGATCGCCGTCAGAAACTAGTGGCCGGGAGCCGGTTCCCGGTGCTGAGAGCGCGGCCTGCAGGCCCGCCATCTGGGCGACGTCGGCCCCACCGCGCGAGAAGGTGAGCTGGACCGGGTCGGTGGGGCTCGCCGGCGGCGTGAGGCTGACCGCCGCGGTGAACGTGTCGCCGCGGTAGGGCTCCGGCCTCTGCGCGATCGAGAGATCGATGGCAGCCACCGCGGAGAGCGGCTCGATCCATAGCCCCGCGGCCGTAGCCCGCCCCAGCGCGGTGGCCTGCGACTGGGCGACGAGGCTCGACACCGCCGCTGCTGCGCGACGTCCGGCCCGCGCCGATTCGCCGTTGGAGAAGGCCGGGAGGACCGTGACAGAGAGGAGCGAGAGAATCGAGACCACCACGAGCAGTTCGACGAGCGTCATGCCGCGGCTGGTGCTGAAGCCTCCGATCTTTTGGTGATGATCCATCCGCCCGACTCCCGTTTTTGGTGTGCTTCGTCGGCGTTGTCCGCCGCGTCTTTGATGTCGCTGGTCGATCCCTACAGGCCGTTGGTGTTGATCGCCGGGAACAGCGGCATGAGCTTGGCCCCCGGAGCAAAACGCCCCTTCCAGGGGAGCCCGTCCGCGGTCGCCTGCCCGTTGGCATCGACCAGTGAACCCCCGAGCACCGGTTGGATCGGGGCGGAGTTGCCGGTGGCGCCGACCGCAGGAAGCGTGAGAAAATCGGAAACGGCCGTGCCCGGAAGCGCACTGTCTGCCGACAGCGCCGTACCGATCCCCTTGTGACCGTTGGGGATCTTCAGGCCGGGGTGATCGAACGGCGCCCGCTCGTAAGCCACGCGGGAATCGGTGAGCGACCGGAGGAAAGCGGCGACGGCCTGAATCCGCTCCCGATCGCCGTTGAACTCGGGGATCCCTTCGATGTCGGGATCCCCCTCGAAGCCATGGGCCCGGTTCCAATCGGCGAAATCACTGCCGCGGGCATAAAACTGCACCACCTGCTCGAGCGTCAGTTGGCCACCGTTGTGGAAATAGGGGCCGGTGAGATCGATATTGCGCAGCGACGGCACCTTGAAAGAGCCCTTTACCGACAGCCTCTCGCCCGGCTTGGGATCGGTGCCGGGGGTGATCACGAAGCTGCGGGAATCGAACGTCGGGCCAACTTGGTCGACGTCAGGGGAGACGCCCGTGGCCTGGGCTGAGAAGGAGAGGGGTTGGCCGAAGGGATCGGTGCCACCGACGCCGACATCCTCGCTCGCCGGCCGGACATTGATGTTGTAGAAGCCGGCGTCGTAGATCGCCCTCCCATCCCGCATGAACATCCGCTCGATGAGCTCGTACTTGGCGATCTCGCTGAAGCTGGCGAGCTCCTCGAGGTAGCGGATCGAAGCGCCGGTGAACTCGGGGCCGGAGTGGCAATTGATGCACTGTCCCTCGTGGATGAACAGCGACAGCCCCAGCCTCTGGCGGGCGTCGAGGGCGGTGTCGTCCCCTTCCATGAAACGGTCGAAGGGGGTCTGGTCGGAGACGAGCGTTCGCTCGTACATCATCACGGCCAGCCCAAAGAAGAGGGAGAAGTTCGCCTCGGTCTGCGTGTAGGCGACGCCGTTGACGAGCACGGGCGAGCCGGGGGCGGCCCACCACTCGGAGGCGAAGGCCTGCTGGATGAGATCCTGATACTTGACCCTCAATCCCTTCTTGAGGGCCGCCGGCGTCGAGAAGGCATAGGCACCGAGGACGCTGTCGGCGGCCGAAACATCCTGGAGCCCCAGTGGCGTGGAGCCGAGGAGCTTCCGGCCGAGCGTGCGGAAATCACGGCTCTGGGCCGACATCTCCATGACACTCAAGGCCGGCCCCACGGCCTGCGACGCCAGGCTCGCGTTGTCGATGGCGACGCGCACCTCGGTGAGTTTGCCGTCGGCAAACTTCATCACGCGGGCGTCCGGATCGCGATTTCCAAACGGCGTCACGCCATTGAAGATGAAGTTGGCCCGGCCGTCCCAGAAATTGCGGTGGGTGAAGATCGCATTGATCGTCGTCGGCGTGTTGCGTGGCTCGTTGCGACGGACGTTGAGTGAAGCCCCCTTGACCAGGGCATTGAAGCCGAGGGGATCGATTTCAGCGGCCTTCAAAACCTCCGGCAACGTCGTCCGTTTCGGTGTCGCGGGATTAGGGACGATCACTTCCTGGCCGTCCGACGAGGGGATCTCGCCACTGGCGACCAGAGCGCGAATCGTCGCCACATCCATCGTCGGGGCCTTCCGCTTCGGCGGCTTGACTGCCTGGGGCCCGAGATTCGTGAGCGTGACATTGAGCACACCAGCCGAGGAGACCACGTCGTCGCTGTCGAGCTTGACGTTGGTGCCGAGGTAATGCTTTGTGGCGTCGAGCTTTTGGTGGAGGGGGAAGTCTTCCCGCTTGAGCTGGTAGTTGACGCCGCCGCTGGAGGGACCCGAGGGGAGGGGATCGAATTTCCCGTTGCCACCGAGGATTCCCGGCGAGATCTGGTGCTTCGTCCGCCGGTCTGCACCGGCATGAAAATGGCAGCTCGCGCACGCCATCCCGTCGCTGCCGACTTGCTGCTCCCAGAAAAAAGCCTTCCCGAGGGCGATCGCGGCGCGCTGATCCTTGATGTACAGGCCGATGTCGCTGGGGATCGGCACGGCGACGGTCTTGAGCGAGTTGAGGCGGAAATACTTTGCCTCGGCCCTCAAGCTGCTGGGATCGATGGCGGGATCAGCGCGAAGTGGAGGGGGCGCTTGAACGAGGCCGAACCGGGCGATGAATCCCCCTTCCGGAAAAGCGTCTCCGCCGAATCCGGGGAATTGCCCCACCGCTCCGCGGGATCCGGCGACCACGGCGATGCCAGCGGTCACAAGGATTGCCGAGCCGACGATCATCCGGATCAGGCCACCCTGATGGATCGCACGGCCGTTGGAATAGTGTCGTGGTGGCATGGAGACTCTCTCGTCGCTCGTGAAGTGGGGGCGGGCAGCGACGAACGACGATCGAAGGGGAGGTCGACGAAACGCCGCCGACGTCTTTCGATACCCGACGTTGTAGCGAGCCTGCGAGCGAGCCGAGCCAATCCTGAAGGCAATTCAAGTTCGCTTGGCTTTATCGCGCGGAAAGATAACGCGACCGTGATCAACATGGCCGGTCTGAAAGGATGAGCCGCTGAAAAGTAAACAGACAGACAGCTTCTCGCAGGAGTCTGATCGAGCGATCCGAATCGCTGCGGGACGAACGTGTGCCTTGCGCTGCTGAAAGGAATCGCTCGGTTTCGTGGTAACAACTTAGACAGGAAGGGTGTTGCGCTCGGCACCAAGCGCAGCCTTGTGACAAAGCAAGGCGATGGGCGTTTCGTGTTGAGCTCTGGCATCGATAAGCTCCTGGCCAGGAATGCATCGAGATGACTTCCATCAGCCACACCCTCGCGGCCTGCTCGCGAGGAAGGAGCATTGGTCATGGGCCTCTTTAATCGGCGTACGGTTCCCGGGCGATTCCGTTGTGGGGCGCGCCCACGTGTGGAATCGCACGTGCGGGTCGAATCGCGTTTGGGGGTCGAGCTGCTCGAGGGGCGGATCGTTTTTGCGGCCGGGATCAGCTTCGATGCCAAGCAGGGTGTGCTCTCGCTTCTGGGAACGGAGCGAGACGACGTCGCAACGATCTCGATTCAAGGGGCAAAGGTCGTCGCGGATCTGAAGACACCGTCAGCGACCTATCACAAGCTTTTCAATGCCGCGGCCGTCAAGAGGATCGATTTCACCGCCTTCGGTGGGGATGATTCGTTTACGAATAACTCTGGCATCGCGAGCAAGGTAGACGGCGGGAAGGGATCCGACACGCTCATCGGGGGCGACGGGAAGGATCAGCTCATCGGCGGAGACGGAAACGACCAGCTCTCCGGTGGGGCCGGCGATGACACGCTCACCGGCGGCAGCGGCGACGACACCCTCGACGGCGGCGCCGGCAATGACACGCTCGGAGGCGGCCCCGGGATCGACACGCTTCTCGGCGGCCTCGGCGACGACACCTTGAGCGGCGGCGACGATGGAGATCTCCTCGACGGCGGCGCCGGCAACGACTACGTCGGCGGGGGCAAGGGGGATGACCAACTCTACGGCGGCACCGGCGACGACAAGCTCGTCGGCAGCCAGGGGGATGACAAGCTCTGGGGTGGAGCCGGCAACGACACGCTCGACGGCGGAGCAAATACCGACGTTCTCGACGGCGACGAGGGGAACGACATTCTCAATGGCGGGGATGGTATCGATCATCTCCTCGGCGGCCCTGGCAGCGACTGGCTCGACGGCGGCGCCGGGGATGACAACGTCGACGGCGAGGCGGGGGACGACGTCGAGTACGGTGGCGCCGGGAACGACGAAGTCGACGGCGGCTTCGGCAACGATGTCATCCATGGTGGTCTCGGCGATGATCAGATGATCGGGGGCCCGGGGGATGACTCGCTCTACGGCGATGCCGGCGACGATCAACTCGACGGCAACGACGGAAATGACAAGATTTGGGGAGGCGGCGGCAACGACGACAATTTCGACGATCAGGCGCTCCTCGATGAAGGCTCCGAGGATGCTGGCGACAACCTTCCCAGCGGCGGCGGGAGTCAATCGGGCGAGGGCACCGCGGCCGCCTCGGCCGGAGCGATCCGGTTCGGTGCTGACGGCACCGCCACGATCCTCGGCACCTCGGGGAGCCGGGCCGACAAGCAATATTTCGCCTTCTCAGCTGCCGCCAACGGCACCCTCGCCGTGAGCGTGGCCAAGGACGCCTCGGGGCTGTATGCGGAGCTCGAGATTGAGGATACGGCGGCCTCTCGTTCGCTTCTCGACCTCCGGCCGAGAAGCGACGCCACGAACTCCGGGCGAATCAGCGTCACGAAGGGGCACACCTACGTCGTCCAACTGCGCTCCCAAAACATGGACGCCGTGGCGTTTGTGGCAAATCTCTGGTTGCAGTCTTGATGGAGCGAGCTTGGTTCGAGTGAGTTCCTACGGTGATCTTTTGGGATTTGAAAGGATAGTGAGTCCATGATTCGTTCCCTATTGCTCTCCATGACCGGTAGTGCCCTCGTGGCGGTTGTTCTGACGACGAGCGCGTCGGCCCAATTTCCTGCCACCTCCAGCGGCGTGGTGACGTCGGTCGTCTCCAATGGCGCCGGTGGGGTGCTCGTTGGTGCCGGCGGAACGGTCTTCAATCTCCAGGCGGCGCCGCGCATGCCGGTCTTCACCGGCATCGACAACTACGTCGATATGCTCGACCCGACACCATTTCCAGGTCTCGTGGAGCCGGGGATTCACGGCTGCGTCCTTTCGATGCTCGGCAGCATCAGCACCGACGGACTGCTCGTGCCGGCGATCGTCGATATCCAGCCGCTCGTCGGGGAGCAGGTCGGCGCGATCACCGCCAACACCCTCGGGAAGCCCGGGGGGAAGATTTCGGTCAACGGCGCGGCCTGTGTGCTTTCCACCGACCCCCGGCTCCCGCTTGGCCGGCTCACAAACGACCTCGGTCTGCCGATCAACCCCGCCTTGGCCGTCCGCGGGATCCAGGCGACAGCGGAAGGGTATCAGAGCACCGATGGATCAAATCTTCTCTATTGCTACTCGATCCAGGCGATCGGCCTGCCGGCGGCGACACCCGGCCTCCAGGTGGGGATCGTGAGAGCCCGCTTCAAGCGGGGAGGTATCAATGCCGGGTTGGTCGAGGTCGTTGGCGGCATCTCCGGGCTCCCACTCACGCTGGCGCGGACGGCGGTCGTGAATGTCAACGTCTACGTCTCCGGGGCCACGCCGAAGGCCCCGCCGATTCTGCTCGGGATCGCCGCCTCGAATCCGGGAGCGCTCGTGGGAACTCGGGTCTTTTCGTTCCGCACGGCGAAGACCTTCAGTGTGCCACCGAAGACGGCGTTTGTCCGGGTGACGGTCGGCACGACGACGATTTCGTCAGACGTGGTGCCTGTTTTCTGACAGGTTCCGTCGGCACGCGATCCAAACTCCAGCCAAGAGACCTCCCGTCACTGCGGTGACCGGGAGGTTTTTTTGTTGCCGCGGGCGAGATGTCGGCGTGGATGATCGGCCGACTGTCGAGCGGCCCTGAGCTGTTCGTGGGTTCCTTGCCAGCGCTGCCGACATGACGCGGCATAGAGAACACGCAGTGGAGTTGATCACACCGGGCGCCAACATCGGCCATGGGGCCACAAAGTGGCCTGACGACGGCGGGGCGTGGTAACGAAAAAGTTAGACGGAGAAGCACTCAGGATCGGTTCTCGCCGTAAATGCGGATATTATGACGAGATAGCAAGGAAGTAACTGTCAAGGTACTAAGGAAAGTAAAGGGTGGTAAATCGTTTCAGACGTGTTACCTTGCGTCATCGACCGACAGGGCCCGTCGTGACCTTCCCTTTGCGGGGAAGGAATCGGGGGAGCTTGAGGTCGGCACGTCACAGCATGAAATGTATCGTGGCTGGCGTGTGTGGTTCGACGCGTTTGTTTCAATCCCTTTCGAAAGGATCCCAATGTCCCGTTCCATGATCTACTCTCTGGCGCTCGGCGCCCTCGCGACGGTCGTCTCGGCGACCACCGCCTCGGCCCAGGTGCCCTTTCTCCTCGAAGGTCCGGTGGCCGCGATCGCGTCCGACGGTGCTGCTGGTGTGAATGTCACCGTCGGCGGCACGGTTCTCGGTCTGAAGGCCGCTCCCAATAACCCCATTATCACCGGCGCCGGCGCAGGCCCGACCTATGCCAGTCTGCTCAACCCGGCTCCGCTGCCGGGGCGGACGCAGGCGGGCTTCGTCGGGAGCGTCGTCAAGGCTGCCGGTGCGACGTCGGCGCTCGGTGTGGTCACGGTCGGCACCATCGACATCCGTCCCGGGATCGCCACGCTTTCCGGCGTGATCACTGCCAACACCCTCGGCACCGTCGGCGGCAGCATCTCGGTGAACGGCACCAAGTGCATTCTCAACACCGACACCCGCCTGCCGATCGGCGTGCTCTTCAACGACCTCGGTCTGCCGATCGCCCCGGCGGCTGCGGTTGCGGGGACAACGGCCCTCGTCGTCGGCTATCCAGCGACCGATGGGACGGGCAATTTCTATTGCTATTCGATCGAGGCGATCGGTATCCCGACCACTGCGGCCGGTCTGGCCATCGGGATCGAGCGGGCTGTCTCGCCCGGCGGCGTGGTCAGTGTCAAGGGTGGTATCGCCGGCCTGCCGATTACGCTTGCCCGGACTGCCGTGGTGAACGTGTCGATCTTCGCCCCCGGTGCCACTCCGTTGGCTCCGCCGGTGCTCCTCGGCTCGGTGGCCACGACCCCCGGTGTTCTCGCTAACACTCGGATCTTCACCTTCAAGACCGCCAAGGCACTCGCTGTGGTGCCGACGGCGGTGTACGCCCAGGTGACGTTTGGCACCCCCGCCGTCACTGTCAAGTCGCCGGTCGTTGCGGTTCAGTGATGCCCAAGGTTGCATGATCCAAGGGGGCCCTCCGGGGCCGCCCTGGACAGGCAGACTCCAAGCCCCTCCCGGGTGCGCACGCATCCGGGAGGGGTTTTTTTATTGGCGGGCGGGGAAGAGTGCCTCAAATCGGCGGTCAGCGGGCGCCGAAGCCGGTCGGAAGCGTCCGGGCGGCTTTGAAGAGGCCTAAGAGTGTCGCCACGCGGGGCGAGAGGATCGAGAGGCCGTAGTTGAGCTTGGCGGTTTGAGTCGCCGGCGGCGTGCGGACGAGAGCCACCGCAGGGCTGATTCGTGGCGACACGACGCCAAGGGCCGCCAATCGGCCGGCCGGGGTCGTGAAGCCCCCCTTCTGGAAGATGAGCACGGCATTGCTCATGCGGGGCGAGATCAGTCCCAGCGGGCTGACCGTCGGCAGGCCGGGCTGCGCCGGGACCAACGGCTTGTTGAGGCGGGCGAGGATCCCGCCGCTCCCTCCCCGATTGAAGAGCCCGGCCGCCTCCGACTCGGTCGCTGCGGTGGCCACGATCGCTGCCGCCAATACCGCCATCACCATGACCCGTCTCATGTTCCTGCTTGCTCCTCTGGGGAAAACATCTGGGTTGCGTGCTCTGCGAGCCTGCTGTGGCGAAAAGCAGGGCACCCTGCTAGCCACAGATTCCGAAAGTAATTGCGACTAGAAGCTTTTCAACCCAGTCAAAAGCGACGGAAAATCATCGTAAAAAGCAGAGTTTTGGGGGCTCGATTGGCGGATCGGCCAATTGACTCTTACGGCAGATGTGATCTCGATCCCCCGAGGGCGGGGCGTGCCCCCATGAGGAAGGGCGGAGGGCCATAATGGGGGAATGATCGCTCCCCTTTTCATCCAGGCCGTGGCGGTGTTTCTCGCGACAGCCCTTGCGGGCGAGAGCGAGCCGATTGCCATGGTGACGACACTCACCCCGACGGCGCTCGAGACGCGGCCGGAGGTGACGGTGCGGGGAACGGTGATTCACATCGATCCGGCCCTTCGCGAACTGATTGTCGAGGATGACGGTGGTGGAATCGTGGTCGATCTCGGGGCCGGAGGAACCGAATCCGCAGAGGCGATCGCGGTCGGGGACGAAGTCGAGATCACAGGCCGGGTCGGGCCGGGGGACTATGCGCCGATCGTGAGCGCTTTCCGTCTCGAGAGCCGCGGCCACCGCGAGCTTCCCCGGCCGCGGCGGTGTGATCCCGAGGCCTTCCTTGCCGGGAGCGATCATGGCCGCTTGGTCGAGGTCGAGGGGATCGTGCAGCAGGCGTGGCACGATGGGGATCGCGTCCTCCTCGAACTGGAGACGGCTGGGAGGTTGTTTATTGCCGAGATTCCCGCCGCGGTCGTCGCGTCCGGGGTGCCCGGCCCCGATCTCCAAGCGCTTGTCGATGCGGTCGTGATCGTGGCGGGGCCAGCGAAAACGGTCAGCAACACGCGGGGGGAGGCACTGCGGCCGTGGGTGAAGGTCGATCGGGCCGAGTGGTTCATGGTCGTGTCAGAGGGCGTGACGTTCAGCAGGTCGGCCGTGCCGCTTGAGTCGATCGGTGGCTACCGGCCCTCGTTCGGCAGCGGGCATCGGATCCAGACGTTCGGTTCGGTGATCCATGCACTTCCCGGCCGCACGCTCCATCTTCAAAACGGCCACCACGGGGTGACGGTGCGGATCGGGGCCGAGGCGGAAGGGGCCGACGAGCCGTTTCTCCCCGGCGATCAGGTCGAGGTGGCAGGATTTGTCGATCGCTCGGGGCATGTGGCGTCGATCCGCAGTGCCGCGGTGCGGAAGATCGGCCAGAGCGGGGCCCCGCAGCCATTCATGGTGACCCCGGAATCGATCCTCCGGGTCAACGCCGCCTCCGCCGCCGGTGACATCCAGGCCGCGCCGGGGGACTACGAAGGCTGCCTCATCCGCACCACAGGCCAGCTCATCCAGGCCCAACCGACGGTGACTGGGGGGATGTTGGTGCTCCGGTCGGCGGAGACGATCGTCAATGTCGAGGCGGATGAAGCCTCGTTTGCCCCTTTTGAATCGCTGGCTCCCGGGACGGTCCTCGAGGTGACCGGGGTGGCGGCGATCGATTGGGGGGTGTCGCTTGAGTCACCGGCAGGAGGGGCTCCGCAGCGCGTCCGACTCATGGTGCGGTCGGCCGACGATCTTCGCATCCTCAAGACCCCTCCGTGGTGGACCCCGGCCCGGCTTCTGGCGGGGCTTGTCGCCACCGTGATGATCCTGACGACGGCGCTGGGGTGGGTGGCGTTGCTGCGGCGGCAATTGGCGGCGCAGCAGCGGCTGCTGGCCGCCGAGATGCGCTCGCGCCGCGACGCGGCGGTGGAGTTTGAGGCGACGCTGCGGGAACGGACGCGTCTGGCGGCCAATCTCCACGACACCCTCCAGCAGACGATTGGCGGGATCGGGTATCAGCTCGATGCCTGCCTGACCGGCGGGGGAGGCACAAGCGACGAAACAAAGCGGCATGTCGACGTGGCCCGGCGGATGGTCAGTTATGCCGCCGGCGAGGTGCAGGGGGCGGTGTGGGCGATGCGGAGCCTGTCGCTCGGCGGGAAGTCGCTCGGCGAGGCGCTGCGCGACCTCGTCGTCCGGATCGGCGCTGGACGGGACGTGAAGATAGCGGTCGGTGTCGAGGGAGCCTTCGGCGACCTCCCCGAGTTTGTCGCCGGACATCTCCTCCTCATCGGCCAGGAGGCGGTTCACAACGCCCTCCGGCACGGCGCCCCGAGCACCATCGATCTCGACCTCGTCGACGATCGGGGAGACGGTCGGATCCACCTCCGCGTCACCGACAACGGCCGCGGATTCGTTGTCGGGAAGCAGCGCGGGGCCAACGAAGGGCATTTTGGTCTCCAGGGGATGCGCGAACGGGCCGAACGGCTCGGCGGGACGTTCACGGTCACGAGCCGACCCGGGGAGGGGACCGTCGTGGAGGCGACCGTCATGCGGCGCGACTATGACGGCCAGCTCGATGGCCAGACCGATCCGGTCCGGTCCACGCCGCCGCCCCGGAACTGAAGCAGCCCCGCCGCGGTCGGATGGCAGGCGACGCTACCCGAGTGGGCAATATTTTTCCGCCCCCGATTGGCCGATCCGCCAATGGATTCGCGACGCTTTCGAGGATAGACAAGAAGAGTCATCGGGCTACCCCACCCGTGTGCCGGGGGCCGTCGGCAGGAAGCCCGCCCCGGGACACGGTCAAATCCGATGGCAGGATGTGGCGCACGGTGTGTGCCACGCAAAGGAAAGCGTTCCGGTTTATGGTCGAGTGTTCGGCGTCCCGCGCGGCCGTCGTATCGGAGGCCATGATCGGACGGACGGTGGTCGTAAGCAGGTTCACCGTCGGTCAACGGGGCGTTTTCCGCGCGGCGGGTCATCGGTGGAGTGAAGGGGGCATCCCTGGGATGCTGCCCGGAATCCCCGATGACCCGCCCGTCGGAATCCTTTTCGGGGAGTTCAGTCCGTGAACACTTCCGGTGGAAGCCCCGAGATCCGCGTGATGCTCGTCGACGACCATCCGGTGATGCGGGTGGGGCTCTCAAGCGTGCTCACGTTGAGCCATGGGTTCGCGGTGGTCGCCCAGGCCGAAAACGGCCTCTCGGCGCTCGATCTTTACCGTGAGCACACCCCCGACATCGTGCTCCTCGATGTCAGCATGGAGCGGATGGACGGCATCGACACGCTCCGACGCCTGTTGGGGGAGTTTCCCGCGGCCCGCGTCATCATGCTCACCTCCTCGCAGGCCCCCGAGGACATCGGGATGGCGATGATGGCCGGTGCCCGCGGCTATCTCGTGAAGACCATCCATCACGAGGCGCTGGCGGCGGCGATCCGCACGGTGCATGCCGGGGGCGTGATCGATCCCCCTGCGTCGGCGCTTGGTACCAGGCAAGGCCCGCTATCGCAGCGCGAGGTGGAGGTGCTCGGGCTCGTCCGACAGGGCTATTCCAACGACGAGATCGCCTCGCTCCTCGGGATCTCCGAGCGCACGGCGCGGGCCCATGTGTCGGCGATCCTGGCCGCGCTCGGGGCCGCCGATCGGGCCCAAGCGGTAGCGCTCGGCTTCGAACTGGGGATTCTGCGGCCCTCGCTCCGCCCGGGGGGGTGAAACGGCAGGCCGATCGTGGCTCCCGGCGAAGGCGGCATTTTTGAATCAGGGAAGGTTCAGGGGCGAGACGGAACGTGGGCCGTCAGCCGTCATCGGCTCCCCAAGCAAAAAAGGTGCCGCTCGCCACGGACGAAGAGCTGGTTGCCCGCCGCCGCGGGGGTGGCATCGACGCCCTCCCCCATGTCGTTTGTGGCGATGACCTTCAACACTGGTGCGTCCGCAACGACCGCGATCGTGCCGCGCCGGTCGGTGAGGTAGACGTGCCCCCCGGCCGCGATCGGCGAGGCGTAGATATTGTTCACCCCCTCGACCCGCGCTGTCTCCCACAACGGCTTGCCCGTGACGGCATCGACGCAGGTGAGGAGCCCCGACTTTTCCTTGTAAAACCAGAGTCGGCCATCGGAGAGGAGGGGTGAGGCGACGTCGGGGGTGTCTTTGGAGCGTGTCCAGAGAACGCTCTTCCCTCCTTCGAGATCTCCACTCCCGGCGAGATCGAAGGCGCCGAGGAAGGCGCCGCGGAAGCCGCTGGTCACCCAGGTGACGCCGTCGTCGGCCACGGCCGAGGCACACGGGCGCTGCGTCTGCCCGGCGCAGCGCCACAGCTCTTTGCCCGTCGCGAAGTCGTAGCCCCGGGCCGCGTTTTGCCCGTTCATCACGACCTGCTTCCGCCCCGCTTTGTCGACGGTCACCAGCGGCGTGCACCACCCGGTCGGCTCGTCGCGCGGTGTCTCCCACACGGTTTTCCCCGTCCGCGCGTCGACGGCGAAGAGCATCGACGGCCCCTCGTGATCCCAGGGGACGAGGACGAGATCGCCGTGGACTGTCGGGGAGCTCCCCTCGCCGAAACCGTTGCGGACCTTCATGTCACCGAAATCGCGGTTCCACACCGGCGCGCCGTCGAGGGTGTAGCAGAAGAGCCCGCGCGACCCGAAGTGGGCGTAGACCCGCTCGCCATCGGTGCAGGGGGAGGCGGAGGCGAAGCCGTTGGTCTGATGGGTGCCTTCGTGGGGCTTTGCCGTGACGGCCGTCTTTGACCACCGCTCCTTCCCCGTTGCCCGGTCGAAACAGAGAACGCGGAACTCGAAGATGTCGTTGCTGCCGGCCACCGGCACGGCGGCAGTCACGAAGACACGATCCCCTTGGACCACTGGCGACGACGATCCGCGGCCGGGGATCTCCACCTTCCAAAGAAGATTGTTCGTCGGGCTGAACTCCACCGGCGGCGTGGCGTCGAGGGAGACACCATTGCCGAGGGGCCCGCGCCAATGGGGCCAGTCATTGGCCTGGAGCGGGCCGGTGGCGAGCGGCAGGAGAAGAATGGCGAGGGAGAGAATCTGGCGGTGCATGAGGAGACTCCTGCTGAACGACGGATCGGGGTCAGTTGCCGAGGGCCGATTCGAGGGCGTCGAGACGAGACCGCAGCGCCGCCACTTCCCCTTCGAGGGTGGCAATCTTCTCGATAAGCGGCGCAAGTGCGATCGAGGGAGCGGATGGGGGCGCAGCCACAGACGTTGCCGGACGGGGCACCGTCACGGCGTCGGCGTCGTCATCTTCGTCATCTTCCTGGTCGTCATCGAATCCGCCGGTCGCCGCTGGCACCGGCTCGGTGGCTCCGGCGGGAAACGACTGCCCGGCCACGCCGAGCTTGGTACGGACCTTCTCGAGCTTCTCCTCCGGGAGAAGTCCGTGCGTCAGCACCCGGCCGCGGCCGGGGGGGGAGAGCCAGATGATCAGCCCGCGCTCCGCGAGGCCATCGAGCTTGGTGCGGAGGATCTGGAGATCGGCGATCGGGTCCATCCGGCTGGCACGGCCGCGCAGATCCCCTTCGCTCTGTTCGCCCCGCAGCAGGAGCTCGGCCAGGATCGAGAGCTCCTCCTTCTCAATGCCACCGAACCACTCATAGCCGTAGTGACGG
>Ga0114962_10001419_pt1 | contig 20672 bp, 24 predicted proteins | sample C_130820_MF_Meta_FD_87017 | JGI IMG/M metagenome (GOLD analysis project Ga0114962, IMG submission 87017) | Freshwater microbial communities from Lake Croche, Canada to study carbon cycling - C_130820_MF_MetaG | ecosystem: Environmental > Aquatic > Freshwater > Lake | place: Lake Croche, Canada... | reverse complement strand
TAAGATTAAGTCACGTATTCAGAAGCCAGAAGAAAAGGGCGCTGTTGATTGGAGCAAGTTCGTAAAGGACGAAGCTCCCAAGACGTTATCCAACAGCTTTACCTCGAAGTCACCCAAGGCACCTGAAAACATGACAATGGATGAGCGTGTTGCACTCGCAGAAGAAATGATGCGCAAAGGCATGTTCTCAGAAAGTTAAATCATTAGTCCCCAAGGCAGTTAGTTGATGGGGCAAAACAGCGGGAAACCGTTAACCATCAACTAATTGTCCTTGGAGGACTTACATGACAGCTACAGTTGCCAATCTTGGCGCACTCTTAAAGACCCTTTACCCATCTGGCCTTCCTAACGACGTCACCTACCATGACTACCCGTTGCTTGCACTCATGCCTCGCGACGAAGGTTTCTACGGCGATTACATGAAGTGCCCTCTGAAGTACGGCAACAACTCTGGTCGTTCTGCTACCTTCAGCACTGCACAAGCTAACTCCGATTACACTAAGAACGTTGCCTTCTTGCTCTCTCGTGTAAGCGATTACGCGATTGCCCAAATTAGCAACGAAGCCATGGAAGCTGCTGAGAAAGATGCCGGCGCATTCGTCCGCACTCTTCAGCACGAAATCGAAGGCGCTCACAAAGCCGCCATCACTTCCGAAGCAATCGCACTTGCAGAAGACGGTACAGGATGTATCGCTCAGCTCGCTTCCTCTACCACACTTGCTTCTACAAGCCTTCCCTTGCGCGACGTTGAAGAAATTGTTCGCTTCGAAGTTGGCCAGGTAATTCAATTGGTATCGGCTCGCGGCTCTGCTGCTCGTTCAGGCTCTTTGACCATCGTAGCGGTTAACCGTAACACTGGTGTTTTGACCACTAACGTAAACATCAGCACTGGCGTTGCTGCTGCCACTGTAAGCGACTTTATTGCCATCCAGGGCGACGTTAACCTGAAGATGTCAGGCTTCCCAGCTTGGATTGTTGATCCTAGCTCATCTTTGACCAGCTCTCCTTTCTTCGGTGTTGACCGCACTGTTGACCCTGTTCGTCTGGCCGGTGTTAGCGATGACTTCAGCAACCTGCCCATCGAAGAAGCTTTGGTCAAGGCCATGAAACGCGTTCACCGTGAAGGCTCTCGCGCTGATTACGCTTTCTTGAACTTTGAAAAGTTCGCTGAGCTTGAAAATAGCTTGGGCTCAAAGGTTCAATACGTTGACGTTATGGCGAAAGACGTAGGCGTCGGTTTCCGCGGTATCAAAGTGAACAGCGGCAAACTGCCCGTTACTGTTCTCGCTGATATGACTCTTCCTTCTGATCGTCTCTGGGTTGTTCAAATGGACACTTGGAAGCTCGCTTCTTTGAAGAAGTCTATCCGCATCCTCGACCAAGACGGCAACCGCATGCTCCGCGTTTCTAACGCAGACGTTAACGAAATCCGTATTGGTGGTTACAAGCAAATTGGATGCACAGCGCCAGGATATAACGGTAATTTTTCTATCTAATCAAGTACTTAGCTAGTGTTGCATTAAAACTGGGGGCTCGGTATAATAGACAGAACAAGGAGAAATCTATGTTCACTATTTATCGGGCCCTTAATAAGAAAACCGGAAAGAGCTACATCGGGCAGACCAAGCGCCACCTGTTAGATCGAATCGATAGTCATTATTCGAACAGCGCACTCACTAAGTTTGCAAATGCGCTAAGAGAAAGCGAAGTGGTTGATTGGGAATGGTCGGCTATTGATACGGCCGAAACGATCGAAGAAGCTCAAGAGAAAGAAGGAAAGTACGTTTCGGACTATCGTGCGATGACTGACGGCTACAATTCACCAAATGGAGTTGTAACGTACAATAGAGAATCAAGACACAAGATGGCCGCCATGAAGAAAGAAAAAAGACCATGGAATGCAGGACTAACTAACTGCTACTCGGAAGAAACAAGAAGAAAAATGGCTTACGCCAAACTGGGCTCTAAGGTTGTCCAAGACGAAGAGTGGAAGAAAAACAAGAGAGAGGCACTTCAGAAATCAGTAGGCCGCGCAGTTATCTGCAACCACACTGGTAAAGAATTTCCCTCTGTAGGTGAAGCAGCAAGACAGCTCGGAGTAGCCCACTCTACAGCGAAAAGAATATTGTCAGGCAAGATAAAGAACGGAACAATTAGCATACGATACAAAAACTGACTCAGCAGAATCTGAGATAGGGGTACAACCCTAAAACAAAGGACTTTCTCATGGCTTCTCGTTACCTCAATCAATTCCAGTACACTCTTGAAAAAGACACCGTTACTTTGTTTGGCACGGCCAATATCGGCGCATCTGGCGCAGTAAGCGGTCTTCTTGGCGGCGGCATTGCTTCAATTACTAAGCAAGCTACAGCTGGCCAGTACGTCATTACCCTTGAAGACAGTTGGTCACACTTCTTTGCCCTTGAAGCTCAGATCGTTGACGACGCTGTCAGTGCAATCGCTCGCGTCCAAGTCCTTCAGGATCCGGCTACCATTCAGGCTACTGTCGCCGCTAAAACAATCAAGATTCAGTGTCTTGATTATGCCGGCGTTGCAGCTAACCCTATCTCTGGCGCTCAATTGTCCTTTAAAATTGTCTTGCGCAAGTCTTCAGTTGGTCCATTCGACACTTAATAGGAGCTTTCATGCTTGGTTTAATGGGTGACAAGAAGAAAATGATTTCAACCATCCTTATGGGTTCTGCTCATAAGGGCGAGTCGAAAGAAGTTGAAGGCGTGGAAGAGGACTACCTGCCTGCCCTGAAGGCAATTGCAGCGGACATGATTGCCGCTCATGAGTCAAAGGATGCAGCTAAACTCGCTATGGCAATGAAGGAATTCATCGCTGTATGTGAGGAGGAACCACACGTTGAGGGCGAACACGAGGAGGCCTAAGTGGCAAACCCTACGCTCGCACAAATTAGAGAACAAGCCCGGCACAGAGCGAATATGGAAAACTCCCAGTTCGTCTCTGATGCCGAGTTTAATACCTACATCAACTTTGCGATCAGCGACCTAAGAGACAAGCTAATCTCTAAGGTAGGAAACGACTATTTTGCCGTATCCCAGAGCTACACCCTGTCGAGCGGAACGGATGAGTACGCTTTACCGTCGGACTTCTACAAACTTTTGTGGGTTGAGGTCCAAGCGAACAACACTCTTTACTACAAGATCCGTCGCTTCGAGGTGATGGAGAAGAATTATGGAGCAATCCCTATTTCTTCTTATTTGCCCGATATCCGCTATCGTCTTAGGGCAGGGAATCTTTTGTTCTCTCCCATTAATCAACTTTCTGCGCGCAACGTTCGTATGTGGTACGTCAAAATTCCTACAAAACTAGTGGCAGACAGTGACGAGCTTGATTGTGCCTACAATGGTTGGGATGAGTTTGTTGCCCTTGGAGCTGCCAGGAAGGCACTCGTTAAAGAAGAGTCAGACGTGTCCGACGTTGACGCGGAGCTTATGTACCTGAACCAGCGCATCGAGCAAATGGCAGACAACAGAGACCAGGCCGAGCCACAACGAGTTTACGATAACACTATCAATGACTCATGGTGGTTTGGATCATGGCGTTAAGCGCACTAAAAAGAATCACGACTGGGAACGTAGGCACTGACAAGTTTCAAAACAACGTCAGAAATCTATTGAATGAGCTTAATGCTCCGTTCATGAATGGAATTCTTGTTAAAGACGTTGATCTGACAACAGCAGTCAAAGAGATATCGCACAAGCTTGGGCGCACTCCCACGGGTTATCTGATTCTTAAGCGCAGTAGTGGTGAAGTTGTTTTTGATGGTGGAGAATACACCGACAAGATCATTCCTCTCACATCGACCGGCTCAGTAACCGTCGATATCTGGGTGTTTTAATGCCATTACAAAAGCAAAGTCTCAGCTTACTTCTGAACGCTGGCATCGACACAAAGACGGATAAGCGCCTGACAGACGCTAATGCGTTCTTAGAGCAGCAGAACGTCCGATTTGATACCGTTGGCGCAGTCAAGAAGGCTAACGGCTATAACCAGATTATGGACGGAATGGCGCTTGGTTTCTCAAAGAGGCTGATCAGCGACAACCAGCAGCTATTCTCCCTCTCTGCTCCAGGGATTAATAAATCCAAGGCGTACCTTGATAGCTGGGCGGGGATGGAGGCCAATTCATCCAGCGCTCTGGCCCCTGTGAATGGTTGCCAGATTAATGCGCTGGAGTATTTTGGAGGAAACTCCTACTCTGGTGGCGGTTGGGTTGATTACTACGAGGGTAAATACCTTGTGACATGCAACCAAGAGTTTCCTTCTGGAAGAATCACATCTTATCCAAGTCTGTACTCATACGACGGAAGCAACTATAGGTCATCTGTCACAAACTTCACCACGTCCACAACTTCGGATGTTGTCCAATATGCCAAGGGCGCTTGGATTAAATCTGGCGGTACCAAGTACGCAATATTTACGGCATATGGATACATTAGCGGGGCCAACAAACTTCTTATTCTAGTGATGGACGAAACATTAACCACGACTGTCCTAGAAACATCAATTGCGCTTGGAGCAACGTCATCAGACGTGGCACTGGATGTTTATCCAGACAGAACTAAGGTTGTGGTCGCCGTCAGGATCTCTGCAACATTAATAAGAATTGCGGAAATAAATCATACAGGCGTTTTGGTCAGCGCGCTTGTCACTCCATCTTCAAGCATCTCTGCTATTGGAGACATTCACACGACAGGGACACTTCACTACGTTGCTGGATACAAAACATCAGACCGCTACCCAATTGTCATTGCTGTTAACAACTCGGCACTGACCACTGCATGGACGCAAATTGGAACTAGCGTAAACATGAACTTTGGGACAATTGCCAGCGCACGAAACCTGGCACTTTTTGAATCAGCTTCCGGCGGCGTAAACGTTATCATGTCCGGATTTGATACTGCTGCCACATACATCACATGTGCCTGCTACAGGGTGAAGCAAGCGTCTATCACTTGGATTGGTGTAGACTACAATGCCGTTAACCGCGGGCGCGGATATGATGATGGGACAAATCTTTTTATTCCTATGGCATCATGGCAGCCAACTTACTCTGGGGGTCTTGGTACTTTTGATTTGGGGGGAGTGTCTACTCAGCTATTTCAGACCATCGGCATTGCTCAAATGGTCCAAGCTGACTTGGTCACTAGGTACATTTCAACCGCGTTATTCGACAGGCATATTGAATCCCAGACGATTATTTCAAATCTTACTGAAACCGAGACTGGCAAGTTTGTTTTTTGTGCAACGGAGCCACTTAGAACAAATGGACTCTTATTTAGCTCCCAAGCACAATTTGACTCAAGGGTTACGCTGCTAGAGATTGACCTACTCAACTCAAATTCTCAATATGGCAAGGCGTGCAACCTGGGCGACTCGCTTGTTACGTATGACGGTCTTCCAAGCTACCTGGATGGTAAAACCCAAGAAGCGGTTAGCTTTAGCTATAGGCCATACGTGCGCACCAATGGGTTCACTACTGGTGGATCACTTGCGGCCGGAGCATACATAGTGCAATGCTGCTTTGAGCGATCTGATTCGCAGGGAAACATCATTCGATCATCCGTATCAAACCAGAGCCTAGAGAATACAACTGGCGCAACAGGAAGGATTTCTTTTGACGTCCCAGTTGGGTACTGGGTTGGCGATGCCACTCTTTGCGTATATGTAACAGAGAGAAATGGGTCAACCTTTTACCTGTACGGGAAAATAAGCGTTCCAGTGGGTGCCAAAACTGTAGCAGGGTCAATTACATCAGTGACTGGTATTGCTGCTGGCCCACAGATTTACACCTCTGGAGGATTGCTAGAGGACACCGCATGCCCCCCTTCAACTCACGCCTTTATTCATAACAACAGGGCCTGGGTTGTGGCAGCCGATGAGCGTGACAAGCTTTACTACTCAAAACAATTCTCGCAAGGAAGCCTTCCAGAGTTTTCTCAGTTTTTATTTGCTCAGTCAGCGTGCTCTACCCCTAACCTAAGAGACAACATCGTTGCCGGTGGATCAGTTGGGGATAAAATCATTATTTTCAGAGAGCGCTCAATCTATTGGATGAGCGGTGATGGTGCAAATGCTGCTGGCACAAACTCAACGCTAACCATCCCGGAAGTTCTCTCTCAAGACATTGGATGTGTAAGCGCCAAGTCCGTTATCCTTACCCCGGCCGGATTGTTTTTTAAGTCTGCCAAGGGGATCTATTGCATCAATGGTGGGCTTGAGCTGAGCTACATCGGATCACCCGTTGAAGCGTACAACGATGAGACAATCGTAGAATCAACTCTTGTTCCCAATAAAAATCTAGTAATTATGGCAACGTCTGACCACTTGCTGATTTACGACTATTTTGTTCAAAAATGGTCGGTGGATACAATTGCAAACGTAATCTCTGCCTGCACATTTGAGGGTGAGCTTGTTGTTTTGCAGCAAGACGGGACAATCCTAAAAGGTAACACGGGCTATCTTTACGATGCAGAACAAATTCCAATGAAGGTTGTTACTGGATGGATCAAGCTGTCTGGCCTCCAGGACTATCATCGGATCTGGCGCATTATGCTTCTTGGGGAATACTTGTCAGAGCACAACCTAAACATCAAGGTGTATTATGACTATGACGACAGTTATTTTGACAACTTTGACATTGTTCCTGATCCGGCTCTTGGCGCTTATCAATTCTCTTGCCACCTTATCAAGCAAAAGTGTCAAGCCATCAAGATAGTGATTACCGAAGACGGAGTAGGCGCAAGTGCCCTATGGACGGGTCTGACCTTTGAGTGCGGAACGAAGAAGGGTATCGCAAACATCAATACAGCAAAGCAATACTAATGGACATGTGGGCAGAATACCTGATAGAGCGCGAAGGAAAATCTTGTATCTGGAACGAGCATGGATTTGCTGTTTACAAGATTGAGGGAGACAACTGCTATATTTCTGAAATTTACATTAAGCCGGAGAGTAGGCGTGCAAAACATGCATTCTTCTTTGGCGAATCAGTCTCAAATCTGGCCAAAGGGATGGGGTGCAAAACCATTACTGGATCAGTTGTGCCAAGTTTACCAGGGGCCACTGAGTCACTAGCGGGACAAATTGCCTTTGGCTTTAAGGTCGAGTCGTCTCATAATGATTTTATTATTTTAAGGAAGGTGCTGTAATGGGCGGTAAAAACAAGGGTTTCTTCAACCAAGTAACCGGTGGTGCATTTACAGGCGCAAAAAGAGACAACTCTTATGAGTTATCTAACCCGGCTAAGGCAGCAGAGGCACAAACGCTTGCACGCCAACAGGCTATTGCTTCAGGGCAAATGCCCAGCATTGGCCAAATGGCATTCCAGCAAAACCTACAAGACGCCAACCAAATGGCACTGTCTCAAGCTGCTACTGCCCAAGGTGTAAATCCTGCACTTGCGTTTAGATCAGCTCAAATGGCAGGACAGCAAAACAATGCCCAAGCAGCAATGCAAGGAGCAATGATGCAAGAGCAAGAACGTCGTGCTGCTGATCAACAGATTGCGAGCATGGTAGCTGCTCAACGTGGTGTTGCTGCTAACATGGCCGGGGCAAATCTTCAATCTGAGCAGGGCTACCGACAGGGCAACCTCGGAATGCTGGGATCACTTGGAAACATGGGTGCAACATACGCTGGCATGAAGAAGAAGGAATAATATGGCAGACCCAACTAAAGCGAACAGAGAAGCGGTTGCGGATGCAATTGTTTCAGCAGCTCCAGAATCATCAGCGCTTGCCATGGGAGCAAAAGAAAAAAAGCTCCGCGAAGAGATGGAGCAGAAACAACTTGAGGCTGATAAAAAGCAAGCGGAGCTTAATCGAATTGCCGGAGTTAGTGAGATGAACACTTCCGGTGGGGGCCAGGCTGGAATTCCTTTCGCAGAAGGTTTATCGGCCCCAATTTTGCCGCAAGCTCCTGCTGCCATTGCTGGGCCTGCTCCTGCATCAGTGGCACCACAACCGCAACAGGAACCTAACCAGTATTCCGGTGTTCCGCAAATGGGTGTTTCTCCGCTGACTTATAAAGGCATGAACACTGAGATCAATGCGCAAGACCAATATCAAAAAGCGCTTGAGAGCGATCAGCTAAACCTTAATAGCGATCTAGCAAAAATCTCCGCCAAATCAGAGGAAGAACAGCTCCTGTCTCAAGACATTGAAAGACATCGATTGCAAAAAGAAAAAGAGATCGAAGAGCGGTCCAAGATGAAGCTTGAGCCGCGCGGGATATTTGAAGGGACAAGCACCTGGAATAAAATTCTGGGAGGGATTAGCTTGGTATTGTCAGCTGCAACGCCAGAGACGACAAAGAACGCAATCAACATAATCAACAACGCTACTGACCTAGACCTTAAGATTCAAGAAAATGCAATGCTGTCTAAAGACAAGAGCATTAATAATAAAGGCGCACTTTTAGCAGAGGCAGAGAAGAGGCTTGGTAGTCTTGAGGCGGCCAAGCTTTCTAAAAAAGCAGAGGCTTTCAATCTTGCTGCGCAAACAGGAAGAAACAGAGCTGCAAAAGTGAGTTCTGAAAGTGCCAAGGCACGAGTGATGCAAGTCGCAGGGGCTGCAGAGCAAGAAGCTGCTAGGCTTAACCAGCAAGCCGTCGTCCTGTCTGTGCAGGCAAGGCAGAAGGCCATGGCAGCCAACCAGGGGAAAATGATTAACATTGATGGGTTTGAGGGCGTTGCCCCTGACGATGTGTCTGCAAGAGAATTCAGAAGCGCAGTAGCAGCACATAATTCAATGAAGTCAATGGCATCAGAAATGGTAAAAATAGTTTCAGCAAATCCAATTCAATCAAAAACACCAGGGACTCAAGCATACCAGGACCTAAATAGGCTTAGGTCATCAATGATTTTACAGCTCAAAGATGCAGCCAAGTTGGGCCAAATCTCATCTGGAGACCAAGGCTTAATGGATTCTGTTATATCTGACCCTACAAGCTTATTATTCAGAAAGAGCGGGATGGAACGCCTTAATGATATTAGTGCAAAATCATTGCGCTCAAAGGGCAACTCCCTCGGTCTTAAATTCATGGGGCAGTAAGTGGCTGAACAAAAACCAGACGCTCAGGTAGAGATTGTAAACCCACTTGGTCAGCGTGAGAAGATAGACAGAAGTCGCCTTGCTGCTGCCATTGGGTATGGTGCAAAAGAACTAACGCCTGAAGCACTCAAGGCAGAAGCTGATGAGAAGCTTTACGGAGATCAGCCAATTAAGGCCAGCGCATTGGCATTTGGTCGAGGCTTATCTCTTGGGGCGACAGATTACCTGTCTAACGCTTCTGGATTCACTACGCCAGAAGAACTGTCTGGGCTAGAAAAGTATAACCCGGCATTATCCACCACTTTTGAGATTGGTGGCAACGTTGCCCCAATTCTGTTGTCTGGAGGTACAGGCGCACTTGGTAAGGCTGCTACATACGCACCGGCGGCAATTGCAGAAAATATCGCGGCCAAAGCTGGTGCCAAAATTCTTGCCACTGGTGCCGCAGAGACTATCAAGTCTGGAATTATAAAGAAGGCAATTAAGTACGGAACCGTCGGTACCGTTGAGGGTATGTTTCAGGGCGGTGCGCGTGCATTTACCGAAGACGCCATGGGCGATGCTGAGCTAAATGCAGAATCAATCTTATCCAACATTGGTCTTGGCGCGGTAACTGGTGGGGCAATTGGCTCCGCTGGCGGTGCCCTTGCCGGAGCTGCCCAGAAAGTCGGAAATGGTGCCTTCAAAAGGTTTAGAAGTTCCGTAATTGATGAAAGCTTAAATACGGCAGCAGAAAAAGCGGAGGCACATGCCGCTGCTAATATTTTAGACAAAGCTGAGGACGCTGCTAACTCTCTTCAAAACAGCGAACTTATCAGAGTTGCAAAAGAGCGTGGCTGGGCAACAACACCAGGCCAAGAAAGCACGCTTAAGCCATTCAGGGCGCTAGAGTCGTCATTATCAGATTCACCTTCCGCCGGTGGCATGATGGCCATCAAGAGATCAGGGAGAGAGGAAGTAGAAAACACAATATCCAAGGAGATTGGATCGATTGTTGGTGATGGGGCCGAAATACCAGCCCATACTGCCGGCAAAGAGCTTCAAGACAGCGTTGTTAAGAACTTTAACGAAAGCATTGAGCCTGCAAAAAGAATATACACAGAACTAAAAGACGGTTACGCAAAAGCTCCAATTACTAGCGACCACATATTTGAGCTGACCGAGGACATTGCAAACTCTAAGTATGTTAAGTTCTCTGGCGGTGGCGAATCATTTGCCAAGCGACTTGGTGAAAACATTAAAAACGCCAAGACACTGGAAGATCTCCAACAAATCAGAAGATATCGCCAGCAGGACATTCGAACAGCGATGATGTCTCCATCTCCTGATCATACCCAAATAGAGATTCTTTCCGAGGTTGTGGATAGGCTTAAGCAAGCCGAGCAAAAGACAATTGAAGACGCGGCATTTTTGGCCGGTGGTGAGAAGCTAAAAAAAGAAGTGTCCGAAAAGTATGCGGCTGCCAACAAGCTGTACGCTACCCAAGCTAAAAGGTTTCAAGAATACGCCAAAGCATTTGGAGTCAGAGGGAAATCGCCAACCGCTATTATTGAGTCAATTAAGGGAGCAAAGGCTGAGGCTTTTGCTGATAAGTTCCTTAAGATTGACAACTACGACCACGCTTTAGCTCTTAAAAAAGAGCTGCCAGATGCATTTGAGGCTGCGCGTCGCTTTAAGCTTGGAGAGATTAAGAAGGAAATTTCCACACCAGAGGGGATTGTAGATCCAAATAAGTTCGTAAAAAAGTTCCACAAGATGGACCCCAAGGAGATGGACATTCTTTTAGGGTTTAATAAAGATGCCGCAGCTAAGGTTAAAGACTTGGCGACGTACATTCGAGCATTGCCCACAAAGACTAACAATAGCTCAAGATCGGCCATTGAGTTGATGTTTCAAAAGGTTCTCAGCCCTGCGTTTCAAGCGGTGGAAATGGGAAGATATGCTCTTTACAGTGGAGGAAACTCCGCACTCAAGAAGCATTTCACCAACACCATCCCAACCCTTGGGGTTATCGAGCACGCAGCAAATAAGCAAAAGGGCTCAATCTCTAGCGCAGTCAAAGGATTCTTCTCTCAGTCTCGCAAGACAATTTCTCGGGAAGCCGTTCGACCTATTCCAGAAAAGAAGATTGAGCGCGCCATTGATGTTTACGACAAGATTCAAGAAGACCCCGACAAAGTTCTCCAAATGTTTATTGATAACAACAGGGACTTGTTTTCAGCGGCTCCCAACACGGCAAACGCTCTTCAGTCGCGATTGGTCGCCTCTGTCCAATTCCTCCAATCTAAAATTCCTCGACGTGGTGAGGGCTATTTAGAGAACGACTACAAGCCATCCAAGTCAGAGGTCATGGCATTTTCTGATTATCTGGAAGGCGTGGACAATCCAAACGCTATTCTTGATGGTCTTAAGACGGGCTATGTCTCGCCCCGTGGGCTGGAAGCGATGAAAGTGGTCTATCCGCGCACTATTGCCGCTGTTCAAGCCGAAATGCTGGCAAGAATGCCAAAAGTTCTCACAAATAAGCAGCGCATGGTTGTTCAACAAGTTCTTGGTGCCAAAGCACTTCCAGCAATGACTCCCGCAGGAATGGCTCTTTTACAGTCTCAGACTACACAAGAAGCTCCTGAGCGGGGTGGTCAGAATGCTCCAAAGAAGATTAATGCCGGACAGGTTTCTAAGATGAAAGTATCCGAGAGGAACCAAACTGGACTTGACCGAACGCTTTACCGCTCTTAGGCTTTAAGAAAACAGATTCCCATTAAGTCATTGTGGAAACAATTACTAGCTATGCGGCCACAACCGCTTAACCCACGAGGGGCATAATGGGACGTCGTTATCAAGCGCCGCGCTTTCAGGTCTTAACAGCGGCTAATTCATCACTTTCACCCAATGGTCAATTCACCGAAGTCGGGGCTTCCGATAAAGTTGTCTTTGAGACAACCATAGCTTCGACTGTGATCGGAAAATTTCTAGTTGAGTATTCAAATGAGCGCGGAGATGTTCCGTCAGCATGGAGAGAGCTTGTGTTCTCCACAGACCTCACGGCCAACGGTGCGTCTGATACCGAATACACAATTGTCATCGAAAATAAATTCAAATTCCTGCGCCTGTCTTTTTTAGACAATGGCGGTTCAGGGCTAATTAATGCCTGGGTTTCTGCCCAAGGGGTGGGAGCATGATTCAGTATTTTTGGCCACCACAGGCAACGGGCGGAGGCGGATCCGCAAGCTCTGTACAGATTCAAGGATACGGGGGCGATAGTGAGCAAAACTCGCTAGCGAATGTTACCGTCCAGCCATCTGCTGGGTCACGTCGCGCAATTGATGCTCACGTTCGCGGCGGCGCAGTTATCAATACGTCAACAGCTCAATCTGGGTCAACCACTCGGGTTATTAATTGCCTGAATACTCAAATCATCCCTGGCGACATTATTAGATGGTTAGATTTCACAGCTAACCGTTTGATCGAAGAGCACGTCGAGTCAGTTATTTCAGGAACTAGTTTTACTCTGGCCCAAGGTCTCCCTGTTGCCCCGGTTGGGGGTGAAAACTTTGCAATTCTTCGGCCCATAACTGAGCAGCTAGATACCACAGGCAAGCAAGTTGTAACGCTTGATCCTCCCACAGGGGGATTTTCTACAGCAGACCGCCAGGGTGACACCACCGAAACCGCTCCAGCTACAGACACGGCGGCGAGCGGACAAAACGGACGCCTCCAGCGTATTGCTCAACGCCTTACTTCACTCATCGCATTGTTTCCGGCTTCACTTGGCCAGAAAACCATGTCGAACAGCCTTGCAGTCGCCTTGGCATCTGACCAGTCATCAATACCAGTATCTGGTCCCCTTACGGACACTCAGCTTCGGGCTAGCGCTGTCCCAATTAGCGCGGCGGCATTACCCCTTCCTGCAGGCGCAGCAACATCAGCGGCGCAGACAACAACAAACTCTTCCCTATCTAGTATTGATTCAAAAATACCTGCCTTGGTTTCAGGCAAGCAGCCTGTTGTTGTATCAAATACTGACTCATCAATTATTGTAACCGGATCATCTGCCGTTGGGGCGGCTCCAACTTTCAATCCCGTTTCAGTCTCTGGCGTAGATGGGGGAGGCCTTAAGCGCCATCTTCTGACCGACTCATCGGGTAGAATGGAAATAAACACTGTCCAATCTCTTCCTCTCCCATCGGGTGCGGCGACATCCGCAAACCAATCTTCAGAACTAACTCTTATCGGTGCAGTCACAGAGACAGCCCCCGCTTCTGATACGGCATCTAGCGGATTGAACGGAAGACTTCAGCGCATTGCTCAAAGAATTACTTCTTTGATTGCACTGCTGCCATCGGCTCTTGGCCAAAGCACTATGGCAAACAGTCTTGCTGTAGTTCTTGCGTCCAATCAATCCGCTATTCCGGTTACTGCCTCGGTTACTGACGCTACCGCCTCCGGTAACATCACTACCCAAAACTTAAACCCAACAACGGGCGCCGCTACTGCAGGGTCTACTGTTGCATTAGCTCTAAGCGGAAACGGAACAGTAACGGTTCAGGTTACTGGAACATACACCGGGGCCCTGACTGCCCAGGGAACTGTAGATGGGTCCACCTGGGTGGCGCTTTCTTCCATCATGAACGTAAATACGGGATTGAACCTAGCAACGATTACATCCGCACTTCAGGGCATTTTTCAGCTTGAAGTTAGCGGATTGGCACAAGTTCGGATCACGGCACTTGCGGCAGTAACTGGAACTGCTGTTGTTTCTCTTCGAGGAACAAACACAACTGGTCTTATGGGGCTAGACGCTCCACTGCCCGCCGGATCGGCAATCATTGGGGCATTGACCGCTAACCAATCCGTCAACGTCTCCCAAATGAACGCAGTGGCCGTTCTCATGGGAACAGGCGCGACTGGTACAGGTTCTCAAAGAACGACTCCCGCATCGGTTGCAGGGACAATCACTCAGGCCCAAATTACGGTTGGGGTTGCTGCGGTTCGCGCTACTGTTGCTGGGACAGCCCCCAACGCAGCTCGAGTTAAGCTCATGATTAACCCATCTCCTGCAAACACAGGAAGAATTTGGATTGGGGCCTCCACTGTCACAACAACAACCGGAATGGAAATCATTGGTCCAGACCGACTTGTTTTTGATTTTGATGCTGGCGATTATTACCTTATTTCAGACACAGCGGCACAATCTGTCGGCGTAGTGGAGAAAGTATGAAGAATATTCTTCTGCTACTTGTTTTGGCTATTTCTTCACACGCGTATGGTGTGGCCCCTTACGGGATCAAAGGACAGGCACAAACTGCCACTCTTTACTCTAACGTACATCAGGCACCATTAAACCAAGTTACAAACCTTGGCGGTATCAACGCATTGATTGAAACTGGTAGCTTTAATACACTAGCAAATCCTGGTTTTGAGCACTCCACATTCAGCACTGGATGGACCGCTGTAAACACAACTCCAGCGGCCGATGCTACGAACAAACATAGTGGTATTCGCGGGACCGCCCTACCGTATACCGCAGCAATCCCCACTTTCACGCAATCTGTGACAACGAACGTATCTCAGCTAACTGGCTCTCCAGGTGTGGCGTACGCTTGGGTTAAAACTACGGATCCTCTTGCACAGGTTTGTGCCTACGTTGACAACGCTGCTACATCTACGAACTGCATCGTGGTTGGGTCTAACGCCGGAACAACGTGGAACCAATATGTTATCCCATTTATCTTTGGGTCAACTAACTACGGAGTTCAAGTCACTACGACAGGATCCAGCACGGGGACAATTTATGTGGACGATGCGGGAGCTGGCCCTGTCCCATTTAGTTTTCTTGCAAGTGTTTCACAGGCCCAGCTTGCTGGTTATGCTTATTTTGCTGCCACCGCCTCTGCTACTTGCACACGTACCTCTACAACGTCTGGCGCATTCACTTGTAACGCAGCTCTCCCTGCCCCCACTATTCCCTATTCTTCAGTTGGCTCTTGGCAGACCACCGATGCCGATGCTCTTCGCGTAACAGTCAACTCGCTTCCCCCTGGTACGTACAAGGCCACATTCTGGATTAAGGCGGCTACAACCGGAAACATCCAAACCGCTCTTTCTATCTTTGACGGCACTACCAACTGTGAAGAATCTGGCGGTCCAAACAGCGGTTCAGAATTTGGGACTACAGTTTCATGCGTTTTTAACTATACCTCTACTGCCAACAGGTCGTTTGAGTTATATGGTCGATCTGCAAGTACCAGCCTAGATATTGATAACGTTACTGGCACAGGGTTCGCCTACAACAGTAAATTTATTCTTGAGTACTACCCGCAAAAGAGCAATATCATCCAAGGTCGTTGTGACGATCAAAGAAACTGCACTGACATGTTTAGTGCGTTTGTTACAGACGGAGCTTCCACAACTACTGTCTCCAACGAAAACTTAGATTGGGTCAACGGTAACTGCACAAACGCCAGCGCTGGAACGTACGTTTGCACATACAACACCGGCATTTTTACAGTAGCTCCAAACTGCACTGTGGCAGCAAGTGGTTCGGCCAGGGCCCCCAGGGTAGACGCCACAAGCACTGCCGTGACTGTAATTTTAGATGCCGTTGCGGCAGATTCAAACTTCCAAATTATGTGCCAAAAAGCAGGCGTTGATTTTGTTAACTCAAAAATTAACTACATCATTGGGTCTTTTTCTAACTTGCTCAGAGTTGTTGGCGTAACTAAGCCGCAAGCTTTCGACTACACCTTTGGCGGAACTGGATCAGAATCAGCCCCTACCACTTGCGCAGCTACTCCATGCATTGAGTACGGCGATCCATTGGGAACAATCTCAGCCCCAACTCGCGCTTCTGCTGGGGTTTACCAAGTAGTAATCCCCGCTGCTACTTTTGCCAACTCTTCGCGCTTTAAGTGTGATTGCACCGCATTCGCAGGAAGCGGAACTGCACTCAACTGCATTGTCTACAACAACGGAAACCAAACTCTCCTTGCTTCGGCATCTGGCGGGGTTACTGTTGGAATAAACTCAGCAACTGCTTTAGGAGTGAGTACTGATGGGTACATTGCTCTTGCTTGCAGGGGGATTGCGCCATGATGAAAACTTTATTTGACCTTGTGCCATGGCCATTACGGTGGCTTCTGACAATTGTGGCATTCTTGGTTTTGGCCGGATTTACCTTGGACGACCGCATGGACGGAAAAGTGTACGCCATGGAGAATAGGGTCATGCAAGTGCGAAAGGACGATATGGAATACTTGCGTGAAGAGCTGAGCGCGATTAAAGCTGATACAACAATCATTAAGACTGCTTTTATCCAAGGGAAAAAATAATGCCACGCTACATGGAAGAGCCACAGATTGTTAACGGAAACGGGTCAGGCACTAACGTTCTGCTAGGGGATTCAATTAATTTTCGCCTGTCTTATGGATACTCTATCCAGTTCAACATCACTGGAACTTCTCCCGTAGGAACGGGGACAGTTCAAGGCTCAAACGATGGTGTCAACTGGACCAATATCAGCACAATTGCCATCAGTGGAGTGAATTCATATTTTGACAATAAAGATGCCGTTTATTACGCAGAAATTCGTGCAAAGTACGCTGGTACATCTGGCACCGGAGTTAGTGTCAATGCGTATCTTGTTACTAAGGGCGGGTAATGACCAGCAATGATAAACTTCAAGCTGCAGTTGATTACGCTAAATCCTTCATTGGGTGGAAGTACGTCTGGGGTGGGGAGGGAGCTTATTCTGGCGGCTTCGATTGCTCTGGCCTTGTGCTTGAGTGCCTTCGTTCTGTCGGAATGTGGGGTAGTGCTGATTCATCCGCTGGCGGCGTTTTTACTCATTATGCTAGTAATGGCTCCATCGTGGACAATCCCAGCAAGGGCTGTTTGCTTTTTTTCGGCGAAAGCCGCACTAAGATCACTCACGTGGCGCTTGCTCTCAATGATTGGCAAATGATTGAGGCCGGTGGTGGCGATCAAAGCAATACCAAGGGAATGGTAAGGATCCGACCAATCGGCTGGCGCAAAGACCTTGTGGCAACTCTTCATTTATAATTAAATGGTCTGGAAGAATAAAACAAACAGGAGAACAATATGGATATCAAAGAATCACTTGAACTTTTGGAAGGCGTAAAACTTGTAGGCGTTGCAGTTGCTAAGATTGCCAAAGACGGCAAACTTGACCTCTCAGACGCTGCCGCTGTTGTCGAGCTCGTAAAAGAGGCTGACAAGCTGATTGAAGCTGTTAAGGGCGCAGAAGAATCTCTCAAAGAGCTGAAGGATATCGATCAGGTTGAGTTGCTCGCACTCGGTACTGCTGCTTACGGTGTTGTTAAAGCAATCCTCGACGCTAAGAAAGCATGAGTTCACTGGTAGCACTCTTTAAGTCTATCCCCGTTGTTGTCGGACTAATAAATCAGTTTGTCGAAATGTGGTTAACTTATCAGGGTGCTGCCATTGATGAAAAATACGACGACAGAATCTCTCAGCGCGCAGCCCTTACCACAGCTTTAAAGGTCGCAAAAAATGATGAAGAACGTAAGTCGATCGCTCGCCTCTTGCACCGTCTTAATTCTTCTATTTAGCTGCGTCTCCCCTAGCGGATTCAAGCGCCCATCAATCGAAGACTGCACGGCGATGTCTAGCGGTGAATTGTTTTGCATCAAAGACGCTACCGAAGTCTTGCGCCCACTTGAGCCAAGTGATAAATGCACCACGCCCGACGGTGAAGCTGCCTATCAAGACTACATTGATAAAATAGAGGCGAGACTTGCTAAATGTCTGCGCTCACACAAGCTCTGTAAATAATGGCCAAGGTCAAGTACGACCGGACTGCATCACTCTCAAGACTACAAGCGCAGCTAATACAGGCAAAAGAAAATAACGATCAAAAAACGGTTAAGCTTATTCAAGCTGTCATAGACCGATTAAATAAGAAATAGACACTGAGCCGTTTAGTTGTGACCATAAAACAACAAGGCGGTTTAGATGGATCTTCACCAACTGGCTCAACTAGCTACGCAGCTTAACAACGATCTAGGACGACCTCCCGGTAAAATGGAAATGATTAATGCCGGTGCGACTTGGTACAGCATTAATAAACATGGCGGCATGAGTGGTGTGCTAAGTGCCGCTGGCATCGAAATGGAAAAGCAGGGAAGAAAAAAACAGCCTGCGCCGTCTATCTTTCAAAGAGATATTCAAAATCATCTTGAGACTTATTCACCGAGAGAGTTGCCTCCCCAGGTGCCGCTACCCAAAATTCTTTGCATACCGGATACGCACTTCCCTTTCGTCAATACACAAGCCCTAGAAAGATTGATTTCATTTTCTGAAAAGATGCAGCCTGACTACATTATTCAGGTCGGCGATCTATTCGACTGTTATGCCGCATCTAAGTTTCCACGCTCTCTTAACGTCTATACCCCTAAAGAAGAAGAGAGACTGGCGCGTGATGGTGCCGACGATATGTGGGCCAAGCTCATAGCGGGGTCTCCAAAGGCAACCTGTTACCAGCTACTCGGGAACCATGATGTGCGGATGGTCAAGAGAACGCTAGAGGCTCTTCCGCAAGCCGAGCACTGGATTGAGAAATACATGCTAGAGCTATTCTCGTTTGACGGCGTTAAGACAATTATGGACACCCGCGAGGAGCTAGAAATAGCCGGGATTCTTTTCACTCATGGATTCTTAGGTAAGGGTGCTCACAAGGACTACTACATAAAGAACGTGGTCCATGGCCATGATCACAAGCTCTATGTTGATACGCGCAGGATTCATGGTCAGAATGTTTTTGAAATGAGCTGCGGGTTTCTTGGAGATGTAGAATCTAAGGCCCTCTCCTATACGTCTAGCAAGTCAGCAAACTATCAAATTGGTTTTGGGTATATCGACGAGTATGGCCCCCGAGTTATCTATCTTTGACTTTTGAAATGGGCGGGGATTAGAATCCATTCCTTCCCCGCCCACCACACGGAACCACACCTAAATGGTCCGGGAGATGAGCACATGAGTCAATGGGTAGTTTTAGAATTGAAACCACTCACGATGAATCATGCTTACAACACTAACCGCCAAGGAAGACGTTTTTTAGTTAGAGAGGGTAAGCGCTACAAAGAGGCTATCTCAGAAGCATCACGGGTCGAATTTGCCGGGCAAATCCCCCACAACGTACCCCTGACTTTTGAATACCAGATCCATGGCCCATTCCTTACGCTGGCGGGGAAATGGCGGAAAAGATATATCGACCTAGATGGATGCGCCAAGCTTCTGATAGACGCTGCACTTGAGCCTCAAGGTGCAGACGATTCTCTGGTCAGCAAAATCATTGCCGAGAAAATCATTGCGGTGAATTGGTCAGTTTGTTTCAGGGTTAGCGTTAGCTGAGTAACAGTGCATGCTGCCCCTCCATCTTCCAAACGCATCCCGATGCCATCCGTGATCTAGCAGCCACTTTTCCGCTACGGGATACGACTTGCTGAACTTGTTAAGCCCAATCTGATGAACAGTAGTATGGTGTTTTTGGCATAGAGACATTAGGTTGTCGGGGTGGTTGCTCCCCCTCGCTCCGCGAGTTACTAGGTGATGGTAGCACACCATCCCCTCTTGGTTCTGACCGCACACTAGGCACGGCTCGCTGCTTCTGTAGTCCTTCAAATCCCAACTCAACACAGTTACGAAGTCGAATCTCCTCATCAGTAAGGATTGCTTGAATCATATCCTCTATGGGTATCTTGAGCACAAGGGATATTTTTGCAACGTGCTTACCGGGGATCTTGGCCTTACCCCGTTCCATGTTAGACAGTAGCTGGGGACCCGCTGCGCGACTGAATCCAAGTGCTCTCGCCACGTGCATCTGGCTCAGATTTAGCTCTTTTCTTTTCTCTAGCAACAAACGACCGCTCAGATACATTTTCCCAATCCTTTTCTGCTAACTCAAAAATGTCCCCATGCTTGGAACAGTGAAGAAGTATGTTTGCACACGCCCACGCATCGCTCTTGGCGTCGTGGTGTTTTAGCTCAATCCCTAATAATTTGCTAATCGAATCCAGCGAGTGACTTGCCCGACCTTCCTTGCTTCCGCTAACCCCAAGTGACACACAAAGGGAGTGAGTGGAGATGATTTTGTCAGTCGGGAATATCGAGTAGAAGCTGTAAAGGATTCCGGCATCAAGGCATTCCTGTTTCATCATAGCGTAGTCAAAAGTTACGAGTGCTCCACCGGCCTTACCGGAACGACGATTGGCGTGACAGCAAAAAATGGTTGGCTCGCCTACAAAATCCAAAAGTGAAACAATTTCTTTTTTCTTCTCTGGGAACGTGAGCGCCACCTCTTTGGTGATGCCGTGAATGGCGACTGCATCCTCGTGCTCTTCACGCCATGCGAATGGTCTGAATGAGAATGATTTCTCTCGGATCGGGTCCAGACCCTCACTGAGAATAATAACGTGCGCAGTAAGCATTTCCGCGCACGCGATCTTGTAATGAGTTGTTTCGCAGTCTACTACGGCAATATTCATTAATTGCCGTAGCCGTTGCCGTTGCCGTCGCCGTTGCCGTAGCCGTAGCCGTCGCCGTAGCCGT
>Ga0114962_10001417_pt1 | contig 20687 bp, 18 predicted proteins | sample C_130820_MF_Meta_FD_87017 | JGI IMG/M metagenome (GOLD analysis project Ga0114962, IMG submission 87017) | Freshwater microbial communities from Lake Croche, Canada to study carbon cycling - C_130820_MF_MetaG | ecosystem: Environmental > Aquatic > Freshwater > Lake | place: Lake Croche, Canada... | reverse complement strand
TGTTAGTCATTGCATTAAATAGGCTAAGAACTAATAAAAAGGATAAAAATTTGACTTTTAAAAACATTCCACAAAACTAACTTGATATGGTTAGTATATTATATTTGTAGGATATTTTTTGTGTTATGGAAACATTAAGTTTCAACCAGAAAGTATAAGATTTTTAAAATACAGTCAATTAAAGAATAACATTTTGAAACAGTTTGATAGAATCCTACTAGTAGATGATAACGAAATCGATAGCTTTATTCATGAACAACTTATGAATAAAGTATCATTTGCAAAGGAAATTATTATTAAGCCGTCGGTTAAGCAGGCTATTGATTTCCTTAAAAGTGATGAAGGTAAGAAGAAAGTGCCAGAAATTATTTTTTTAGACATCCTTATGCCGGGTACTGATGGATTTGGTTTTTTAATTGATTTTGAAACACTTCCAGAAGCAATAAAAACCAAAACCAAAATTATTATGTTAAGTAGTTCAGAGTCTTTTAAGGATTTAAACAAAGCAAATACTAATAAAAATGTGTATAAGTTTTTGAACAAACCATTGTCTGAAAAAGCTTTAGAAGTTTTAAAAAGTAGATTGTAATCTCATTATCCTATTATTTTACCAAATTCTAATATTACTAATCTCTAATAAATCTCAATTGAAAAAGAATCCTCCTGAAAATCAATTTAGGTATGAAAAAGTACTTTTGATTGATGATAATGAAATAGATAATTTCATAAATGAACGCATTTTAACGACGACAAATTTTGCTCATGAAGTCACAGTAGAAAACTCCGCTATTAGTGCTTTAGACTACATTATTAAAGTGATTCAAGACTCTAATCAAATGCCAGATATTATCTTTTTGGATCTAAACATGCCTTTAATGGATGGGTTTGGTTTTTTAGAAGAATTTGAAAAAATTTATAATCCAAAGACTTTTGATAGTTCTAAATGTAAAATTATTATTCTGAGCTCAAGTATAAGTCCAATAGATTTTGATAAGGCTTCTACGAATCCTTTTGTATTCAAATACTTGACTAAGCCATTATCCGAAAAGCTTTTACAAACAATTGATATTTAGGTTGCTATAATCAATCGTTTGTTTTGTAAGGCTCTGCCAATAGTTTAAGGATTTTATCATCTAAAATGATAAAATCCATGAACTTTATTTTACCATTATTAGATTCAATAAATTGAAGATTTAATTCTTGGAGTTTGGCTAGTTTCTTTTTGAATTCCCCAGGTTTGATGGCGGTTTGAATGATTTTGATAATTAATTTTAATTGAGGTATCTCATCCTTTTCATCATTGGTTTGTCTTTTAACACTATTTATTAATTGAATTGTTAACTCCTCGTCTCCAAGTATTGCATATTGTAATGCTTGGAAAATCTTTAATTGAGAATCTACCATTAGGTAGGATTTAGTATTAACCTCTATCCTAAGGTCATTAAGCATTTTCGCAGCTACCTTATACTCTTCTAAATAAAAATTTACAAGTGCTTGATATTGCTTAAAGAATATATAATTGAAGGTCTCTTCTTTTTCTATATCAATGAGATCATCTTCTAATTCTCGTTGGCTAAATAGGTGTTTTTTATCACCAGTAATATGGAACAACTTTAATTTACCATACAAATAGTTAACTGTATTAAAATGCAAAATATATTGACCAAAAAAATTCTCACTGTTTTGTTGAATGCGATTCAAATGAAAATCTGCTCGGACAGGATTTTTAGTTTTAAGGTAGAATTCAAAATAAATAAATTCGATAATGATTTTAGAATTTTGATAGAAGGTATCCAAACTGTATTTATTGAAAATTTCTGATATTTCTTTAAGTTTATCATCAATTTCAATTTCCTTTAGTTTTAAAGAATCTATAGACTCTTCAAATAAGCAATGATAGTATAGATTCATCAGGTTGTAAATCACAAAGAGTCTATGGGATTCGTATAAATCTATTATATTAGCGGTTTCCCTCTTTGATATGCTGATGGCTTCAAAATCATATTCGGAGAGTGTTAATCTGTAAATTCCAATTTTTTTGTAGAAATCAAAATAATTATTTTCAGCCTTAACAACTGCTAGACTATAGGCAACATACTTGTTGTACATTTTATTGTACAAATTGTAATCATCATTATAAATATTGATTCTTAATAGCATTTTATATACCTCTATCACCTCATTTACCAAATCATATTCAAGGAGTTTTTTCTCTAATTCCTTTAAAGCTCTTATTGATACATCCTTATTGGTCCCGAATAGATTTGAATGGACCATATTAACTTCTTCCAACAAAACAGATATTGGATTTTTAATATTTTTAGATAAGATTTCAGCCAATTTGGTTTTCAACCTTGATTTAAGGGTATAATAGGCGGATGAATTAACTGCCAAGATTTCCATCATCTTAGCATCATCATAATTATGATTTCTCGCAGCATCTAAAGCGATGTGGACTTTACTTTCTTTTCTTTCTGATATTGATTTATATAGTGCAGAGTATTCCTCCTCTGATAATTTTTTGATTGCCTTATTAAATAATTCCATTAGTAATAGAGGATTTTAATTTAGTAATCCCAATTCCGATGCTAAAATACTACCTAATAAGCATTTAAAGACTATCTAAATATTGCGCATGGTATTTTTTGACTCTATCCTCCATACTTTCTGTGGATAATTTATCACGATTCAATCTATCCACCATGATTTGAAAACTAAAAGGTGTTGGTCTTATAGGATAGGTAATTCTAATTTCTTGACTATCAATCCTTAGAAGACAATCTTTTAGACGCTGCTCATCTAATTGAAGACTTAGTACCTCATTATAAGATTGTTTAATGAGAAGGTTATTTGGATCAAATTGTTGAAAAACTTCAAACAACAAAGAGGAGGAAGATTGCAAATGTATAGCACTTTTTTCTTTTCCTTGAAATCCTTTTGCAAGCAATCCTGAAATTTGAGCCACCTCTCTAAACTTCCTTCTAGTCATTTCATTTGCATTTATTGCTTGACCTATATCTTCTCTTAAATGATTTAAACTAAATATATCTTGCTTCAGTGCATAATCTAGGTCTATTTTCTCGTCACTTAATAATTCAAATCCATAGTCATTCATTGCAATTGAAAAGGATAGAGGTGCCAATTGGCCTAGTCTATAGGCTAATAAGCTGCTTAGTCCTTCATGTACACTTCTTCCTTCGAAAGGGAAAAAGAAGTAATGATACCCCTCTTCTGAGACAATAGATTCAATTAAAAACTCATTAATTTGAGGGATTATACTTAGTTCTGATTGTAATTCAAAAATAGGACGTAATCTTTCTACCTCTTCCTCAATTGGTTTACTAGAAATATAATCTGATAATTTTAATTTAAGCATATTGGACAGCTGCGTGCTTAGGGGCATCCTCCCTCCCATCCAAGATGGGATTAATCCTTTTACTTTTTTGGTATCCTTGACATTTGCTTTTAATCCTTTAAAGGCAAGAAGTTCTAATGATTTCCCTGCAAACCAAAATGAATCACCGATTTTTAACATGCTTATAAAGGTTTCTTCTACAGTACCAATATATTTTCCGTTAGCATATTGAATGGTTATAGCAGGCTCAGAAATGATAGACCCAATGTTCATCCTATGCATCATCGCCATTCTTTTAGTGACTATGTGTATACTACCATCCTTAAAGTAATCGACCTTTTTGTATTCATTATAAGTCTGTAAGGATTGTCCGCCGTCAATAATAAAACGAAGAATCCATTCCCAATCTTCTCTTTCTAAATCTTTATAGCAATTGGTTTGTTTGATTTCTTCTAGAATAACCTGAGGGAAGAAACCCTCTCCACAAGCCAAGGTCACTAAATATTGAATGAGTACGTCAAAACAATTGGTCAAAGGAATCCTAGGTTCATAATAAGCTTGCTTAACCGCTTCCTTTACAGCAGCAGCTTCTAGTAATTCCATGGAATTGGTTGGCACAAAATAGATTTTACTTGTAGCCCCTGGTTTATGTCCGCTTCTCCCTGCCCGTTGAAGAAATCTGGAAACTCCTTTTGGACTACCAACTTGTATAATGGCATCCACAGGGGAAAAATCAACACCTAAATCTAAGCTGGAAGTACAGACAACAATTTTTAACCCCCCAGATTTTAAGTGTTCTTCTACCCAAATCCTTTCATCCTTTGCGATTGACCCGTGGTGTAAAGCAATGGTCCCTGCTAATTCTGGATGCAATTCTAAAATCGCTTTAAACCAGATTTCTGATTGACTCCGAGTATTTGTAAATAATAAAGTAGACTCTGCTTCAAAAATAATCGGCATTACTTTATTGATCATCCTAAGACCTAAATGTCCGCTCCAAGGATATTTTTCTATCTCCTCTGGAAAAATACTAACAATTTCGATCTTTTTTTGAATAGTCGATTTTATTAATATTTTTTCTTCCTCCTTGAAGTATTTGCCAAGTAGGACATCCATTGCTTCTTGGATATTCCCTATGGTGGCAGATATTCCCCAAACCTTAAAATCAGGTTTAATGCCCTTGATTCGCGAAATGGCTAACTCTAACATGACTCCTCTTTTACCCCCCATAAGTTCATGCCATTCATCACAGACCAAACATTTTAAAGACTGAAATGAAATAGGATAGTCCCTTTGGCTTAGCATAAGCATCAAGCTTTCAGGAGTTGTAATCAATACCTCTGGATTGTTTTTTTTAATTTTGGATTTATCGGAGGCGCTTACATCACCTGTTCTGATGGCTATTTGCCAAGGTAATTTTAATTGTTGAATGGATTCCTCAATGGCTAAATAAATGTCTTTTGCCAATGACCTTAACGGTGTTATCCATAAAAACTGAAGACCATTATTTTTTGCAGTTAAATAGTCATTGGGATGATTATTTATCCATTCTATGACTATACTAAACCAAAGGGCATAGGTTTTACCGCTTCCTGTTGGCGCATTTAATAATCCTGATTTTCCACTATTGTAAGCCTTCCAAACATCTGTTTGGAATTCAAACGGTTTCCACCCTTTTTCTAACTCAAAGAACTGGTTAACCTTTTGAAAACCAATAGAATTATTGTTGTTGGATTCCATATTGGTTTAACAATCCTTGAAGTGTTTCTAAGGAATCCGCTTCTTCCATTTTTTTATCTTGACGCCACCTTAAAATCCTAGGGAATCTGAGAGCAATCCCTGACTTATGTCTGCTTGACTTTTGTATTCCTTCAAATCCTATTTCAAAAACAAGCTCAGGTTTAACCGTACGGACAGGTCCAAATTTTTCTATGGTGTTTTTTTTAATCCACTTATCAATTTCAACAATTTCTTTGTCTGTTAATCCTGAATAAGCTTTGGCAAAAGTGACTAATTTACCATCTTTCCAAACGCCAAAGGTGTAGTCAGTAAATAGATTTGCCCTTCTGCCAGTACCTGCCTGAGCATAAATCATAACTCCGTCAATGGTCATTGGGTCAATTTTCCATTTCCACCAATCGCCTTTTTTTCTTCCGACCAAATAAGGAGAATTTTTATTTTTAAGCATAAATCCTTCTGCATTATGATTTCTGCTTTCTAATCTTTTTATAGTCAATTGCTCCCAATTGTTGCAATTAACAATTTCAGAGACTTGAATGGTCGGATTTAATTGTTTGGATTCTATAATTGATTCTAATTTTTGTCTTCTTTCACTTAATGGAAGCTCTCTTATATCCTTGCCTTCAAATTCCAGCAAATCATAAGCAAATACAACCACAGGGATTTCAGATAATATTTTAGCGGAAATATTTTTTCTTCCTACTCGTTTTTGTAGTTCACTAAAAGGAAGTACTTGACCATCCTTGAAACCTAAAATTTCACCATCAAATACGGTTCCATCAGGGATTTTTGTACTAAGGGAGCCTATTTCCGGAAATTTATCTGTGATTAATTCTTCTCCTCTGCTCCATATAAAAAACTGACCCTCCCTTTTTATTATTTGACTTCTAATGCCATCCCATTTCCATTCTGCTTGCCAGTCATTGATTGAACCAAGTTCTTCAACAGCGGTTTCCAAGCCATAAGCTAAATAAAAAGGATAAGGATGGGATAAGTCTTTGTTGGTTGCTTCTTTGTTAATTAATTCTTCAAAAGTAATAGTACTAGGGTCCCAATTGCCCATTAGTCTATGAGTGATGGTTGGTTGTGCTTCCCCAGTGTATTTTGCCAGTGCTTTGGTGACTAAAGTTTGGCTAACACCTACTCTAAAGGTAGCACTCGTTATTTTATTGAATACAAAGCGTTCTGTTGCATCCATTGACTTCCAAGCTTCTATTACTAATGTCTCCCTGTCCTCTTCTGATTTTAGTTCTAAATCTTTAATGAAGGAAATATAATAGCTTAATGAGTTGTTTTGTTGAATTCTTTTATCGTCATTAGGAATAATAAGACTAATCGTCTCTGATAAATCCCCAGCAATGCTATAGCATTCCTCCATTAACCAAAGTGGAATATTTGCCGCTTTTGCTGCATATTCCCTCATTTTAGTAGAATTGATAATCCTTTTTGGACGTTTACCCATGAATAAGCTAATCATCCAAACTTTGTCCTTATTACTTGCAGTTTTAAAGTATTGAACTAAAATTTTTAGTTTTTCTGTGGTTTTGGTTGTCTGGTCTAATTGATAGAATAATTGAGCAAATTCTTTCATAGTTTGTTAATTGCTTGAATCCTCTAATTCTACTTCTTCAGTGCCAAATTGGTCTTCAAAATCTTGTCCTGCTTTAATGGATTCTATTCCTATTTCGTTCAAATACCTTGAAAAAACAGAGGTATATCCATGGGTGGTGATTACCCTTTCCGCTTGATTTATTTCTATCGCCTTGAGTAGCATCCCCCAATCGCTATGGTCAGAAAGCACAAATCCTTTATCTAAATTGGCTCTATTTTTAAATCCTCTGATGGCCATCCATCCACTTGCTGACGCTTGACTAGACGCCCCAAATTTCTTTTCCCAGCTAGAACCTTTCCCTGAAGGAGGGGCGATGATTAATGCCTTACTAAATTCGGATTTATCAACTAGATTGTCTGCTTTTTTATTTTTAGGAACAGGTAATCCTGATTCTATTAAAGCTTGGTTTAAAGTATGGATCGTGGTGTGTTCAAAAACTGGTCCAATAGTGGAATCTATATTGAACAAAATCCTTTGGGCCTTCCCTAAACTATAGGCATATATAATGGAAGCAATTCCGTTGTCTGCGTTAGTTTTCCACCACAAATTGATGTCATCAAAAATGGTTTGTTGTGGTTTCCAATTAAAAATCGGAAGTCCAAAAGTACATTCGGTAATAAATGTATGACATTTGACCGCCTCATAGGGAGCGGATATTCCGTCATCCTCTAATTTATAATCTCCACTGACTAACCAAACCTCTCCTTTGTATTCCACCCTGATCTGGCTGCTGCCAATGATGTGACCTGCTGGATGAAAACTGACATTGACTCCATTGATGTAAAGATTTTGGTTATAGTCCACCGCTTGAAAGTTTATCCCCATTCCCAACCTGATCTTCATTATTGGAATGGAGTCCTTGTGAGCTAAATAGAACTTCATTCCTAGTCTTGCGTGGTCTGCATGGGCATGGGTGATGACTGCATAATCCACGGGATAAAAGGGGTCAATATAAAATTGACCGATGGGACAGTATAATCCTTTATTTGTAAATTCTAATAATGGCGTTTTTGATTTTTGAAGCATAAGACTGCATTCAAAGGTAGGGATTAGGTAACTTTGAAAGCAAGAAATTGTTTGAACCTTTACCACCCTCCTAATAGAGTGATTTGGTGGACAGAGTCCATAAAAAAAGCCATCTTGCATTAACAAGATGGCTTTTTTAGTCGGGGCGGCAGGATTTCGCTCACTTTCGTTCGCGAGAGAGAAGTTTTGTTCGCTTACGCTCACAAGAGAGAAGTTTCGCTTATTGTTTCTCAATTCCCGAGAGAGAAGTTCGAACTCTACGACCCTCCTTATAGAGTGATTTGGTGGACAAAGTCCATAAAAAAAGCCATCTTGCATTCACAAGATAGCTTTTTAAGTCGGGGCGGCAGGATTTCGCTCACTTTCGTTCGCGAGAGAGAAGTTTTGTTCACTTACGTTCACAAGAGAGAAGTTTCGCTCATTGTTTCTCAATTCGCGAGAGAGAAGTTCGAACTCTACGACCCTCCTAATAGAGTGATTTGGTGGACCAAGTCCATAAAAAAAACCATCTTGCATTCACAAGATGGCTTTTTTAGTCGGGGCGGCAGGATTCGAACCTACGACCCTCTGGTCCCAAACCAGATGCGCTACCGGACTGCGCTACGCCCCGTTTGGTCTCCCGTTTAAAGAGCGGTGAGGGAGGGATTCGAACCCTCGGAACGGTTACCCGTTCGACAGTTTAGCAAACTGCTCCTTTCGGCCACTCAGGCACCTCACCGTTACCTTTTGTAAAAACGGACTGCAAAGATATGTGCCTTTTTATACTCCACCAAATATTTGTTTAACTTAATTTATTGCTGTCATTTTGACACTTTAAGCCCTTTGGCATTCCTTATGTATATCCCAAACTAAATTTAGTTAATCAAAAAATTAAAATAATTAAGTTAAAAAAATGAGCAGTACAGTAACTCCATTACAAGACAGAGTCTTAGTAAAACCGCAAGAAGCGGAAACTACTACTAAAAGTGGTATCATTATCCCAGATACAGCTAAAGAAAAACCAGTCAGAGGACACGTAATTGCAGCAGGTCCAGGTAAAAAAGATGAGCCAACTCAAGTTAAAGTAGGTGATGTGGTTCTTTATGGAAAATATGCAGGAACTGAAATCAACATAGATGGTGATGATTTCTTGATTATGAGAGAATCTGACATCCTAGCAATCTTAGGATAATCTTATTAAAATTTTAATCAATTCATTTAAAGACAAAAAGAAAAGAATAGTATGGCAAAAATGATCAAATTTGACACAGATGCACGTGATGCACTTAAAAGAGGTGTCGACCAATTAGCAAATGCAGTAAAAGTAACACTTGGACCTAAAGGTAGAAATGTTATTATTGATAAAAAATTTGGTTCACCTCAAATCACCAAAGACGGTGTTACAGTGGCTAAAGAAATTGAATTGAAAGATGTTATTGAAAACATGGGTGCTCAAATGGTTAAAGAGGTAGCTTCCAAAACAGCAGATGCTGCTGGAGACGGAACTACAACTGCAACTGTATTAGCACAAGCAATCGTATCAGCAGGAATTAAAAACGTTGCTGCAGGTGCTAATCCTATGGACTTAAAAAGAGGTATGGATAAAGCCGTGAAAGAAGTAGTGGCTTATTTAAAATCTATTTCTATTGAGGTTGGAGATGATAATAAAAAAATTCAACAAGTTGCAACTATTTCTGCTAACAATGATCCGGAAATAGGGACTTTCATTGCTCAAGCAATGGCTAAAGTTGGCAAAGAAGGTGTCATCACCGTAGAAGAAGCAAAAGGTACTGATACCTATGTAGATGTTGTAGAAGGAATGCAATTTGATAGAGGATATTTATCCGCTTATTTTGTAACCAATTCTGAGAAAATGGAAGTTGAAGCAGATAATGCTTTGATTCTTATATACGACAAAAAAATCAGCAGCATGAAAGAATTGCTTCCGATTTTAGAAAAAGCAATTCAAACAGGAAGGCCAATCGTAATAATTGCTGAGGATATTGACGGAGAAGCATTGGCAACTTTGGTTGTAAATAAAATCAGAGGAACATTAAAAATTTCCGCTGTAAAAGCACCAGGTTTTGGTGACAGACGTAAAGCGATGTTAGAAGACATTGCAATCCTTACAGGTGGAACTGTAATATCAGAAGAAAGAGGTTATAAATTGGAAAATGCTGATTTGACAATGTTGGGTACAGCGGAAAAATTAGTCATTGACAAAGACAATACTACAATCATAAAAGGAGCTGGTTCAAAAGATGACATTGCGGCTAGGGTAAATCAAATCAAAGCTCAAATTGATTCTACAACTTCTGACTATGATAAAGAAAAACTTCAAGAAAGATTGGCTAAATTAGCTGGAGGTGTAGCGGTACTTTATGTAGGAGCAGCATCTGAAGTAGAAATGAAAGAGAAAAAGGACAGAATAGACGATGCATTACATGCAACTAAAGCTGCTGTTCAAGAAGGAATTATTCCAGGTGGAGGAACAGCATTTATTAGAGCTATTTCTTCTTTAGATAATTTGAAAGGAGACAATGAAGATCAAAATACGGGTATTCAAATAATAAGAACAGCATTAGAATCTCCAATTCGTCAAATCGTAGCGAATGCAGGCGGTGAGGGATCTATTGTTATTCAAGCTATTAAAAATGGTACAAATGATTTTGGCTACAATGCATTAACAGAAGAGTACACTAATCTTTTTGAAGCTGGTGTAATCGACCCAACTAAAGTAGCTAGAGTGGCTTTAGAAAACGCATCCTCTGTTGCTGGAATGTTAATTACTACAGAATGTGTACTTGCTGAAGAACCAGAAGAAAATGGTGGAGCAGGAGCAGGAATGGGTAATCCAGGAATGGGTGGAATGGGCGGAATGATGTAATCAGTCCAAAGCCTTATAAATTAAAAATCCCGAGTAAAATTAATTTTTACTCGGGATTTTTTTATTCTCAGACTATAATATTTTAATAAAAGAACTAATTTTTAGTATATATAAAGAGTTCTCTATATTTTTACTTTCAGGTATTGTGTTTTTTCGTAATTTTGGTAACTCTATATAAGGGACAACTTACGGGATTAAATAAAAATGAATGGTATTATAGAGTATTTCTCCTCCGATCATGAGATACATAGGATTTTATTACTTTCGGCTACTTTTTTATTCTTTGGTTTTATGGAGGCACTAGCTCCCATTACCCTTGATTACAAAAAGTCAGAACATTTTCTTAGAAATGGACTCTTCATATTTACTGCTACTCCAATTCAATTCCTATTCGGGATAGTCATTACTAAATTAACCCTTTTTGAATCCATTCATCAACTTGGTCTTTTTCATCAATTTGACCTGAATCCGTTATGGTTATTCATTCTTAGCCTGATTGCATTAGATTTTTTTGAATATGTCTATCATATAATTATGCACAAGGTCAAAAGACTCTGGATGTTCCATGTAGTGCATCATAGCGATGAGGTGGTCAATATATCTACTACTTTAAGAGAACATCCAGGAGAGACCTTCATCCGTCTAGCTTTCACAACCATTTGGATTGGACTTTTAGGTGTAAATTTTTGGATTGTTATTTTGAGGCAGTGCATACAAGTCATTTCCAACATATTGGTTCACGCAAACATTAGGATTCCGGAAAAATTAGTCAACGTACTAAGCTTACTATTTATTACTCCTAATATGCACCATGTCCATCACCATTTTTCTCAACCTTATACCAATAAAAACTACGGAGACATTTTAAGTGTATGGGATAGACTTTTTGGAACATTTGTAAAACTATCAGCCAAGGAAACAGTTTTTGGAGTGGATACATTTAATGAGGTTGGGTTGAAAACAAAGTTCAACAGGTTATTGGCGATTCCCTTTGGTAAGTATAGGAAACCTTTGAATTAGGTAGTGATATCTAAAATATGAGAAATAAATCCTAATCAGAAATAATCTGTATAAAATCCTCAGGTTTTAAGGAAGCTCCTCCTACTAAACCTCCATCAATGTTAGGCTGACCGAACAACTCTTTTGCATTATTTGGTTTAACACTTCCTCCATATAGGATGTGGATTTTTTCTGAAACTTCATTTCCATAAACTTCAGCAATGCACTTTCTAATAAAAGCATGCATTTCTTCTGCCTGTTCTGGTGATGCTGTTACTCCGGTTCCAATAGCCCAAATCGGCTCATATGCTATAATGCAGTTTATTATTTGATTAGCATCTAAATGTAAAAGACTATCTTCTAACTGAATTTTAATTTTATCAAATAACTGACCCGATTCTCTTTCACTCAAAGTCTCGCCACAACAAAAAATAGGACAAAGTCCTTGAGCTAATGTTGCATCAACTTTTTGTTTTAGCATTTCATTAGATTCTCCAAAAATCTCTCGTCTTTCGGAATGCCCCAAAATCACATATTTAATAGACATTTCTTGTAGCATTTTAGGACTAATTTCCCCAGTGAAGGCACCTTCATTCTCAAAATAACAATTTTGAGCACCTAAATCAATATTGTCAATATTCAAGTTTTGCATTCCTTCTAAGAATAGAGAAGGAGCACAAATGATTACTTGTTTATTTTCTAAAGGAGTATCTTTTAATAATCCTCCTAAAGTATTCATATATGCTTTAGCTTCAGTGGAATTTTTATACATTTTCCAATTTCCTGCGGATATTTTCTTTCTCATGTCTTTTTACTTTTTTGATTAAAAATTACCTTCCATTAAGGTAACCTTATAAATATGACTTAAAATGTCTTTTTCTACTTCATTCAATTCTTTTCCACGTCTATGCATTACCTTTTGAGCGGTTTCAAATGCTTTATCAATATGATAAGTGGTAAAACCTGACGCCCCTCCCCAAGCAAATGAAGGGATGTAATTCCTAGGAAACCCAGCCCCAAAAATATTTGCAGAAACACCAGTGACTGTCCCAGTATTGAACATGGTATTGATTCCACATTTGGTATGGTCACCCATAAACAAACCACAAAATTGCAATCCAGTTTTTATAAATGATTTTTTTGAATAATTCCAGAGTTTGACTTCCTCGTAATTGTTCTTTAAGTTGGAGTTATTAGAATCTGCTCCAATATTACACCACTCTCCTATGACTGAATTACCAATAAAGCCATCATGACCTTTATTAGAGTATCCGTAAAACAAGGAGTTATTGACTTCTCCTCCTATTCGGCATTCAGGACCAATAGAGGTAGGACCGTAAATCTTAGTTCCCATTTTTAATTGAGCATGATTTCCCAGAGCAAAGCCTCCTCGGATTAAACATCCTTCCATTACCTCAGCATCTTTTCCAATATATATTGGGCCGGAAGTAGCATTTAGAACAGAAGCAAAGACGATGGCACCTGGTTCTATAAATATATTTTCAGCACCTTTAACAATGTTAGAAGAATCTATAGGGGCAGATTCACGCCCTGAAGTGATCAATTTAAAATCAGATTTGATTTCTTTTTCTAGGAAAGAAAACAGATCCCAAATATGTTGAATTAATTTTAATTCGTTTTTGTAGGTTTGGACTATAGAATGACTAGTATCTTTCTCCTTTAAAAATTCATAAACTGAATCTGGAAATCCTTTAAATGCAATAAAGTCACCATCAGAGTTCTTCAAAACAGTATTATCAGGCAATTCTGATAGATAATTCAAAAAATCTAATGTTGGAATTATTGCGCCATCTACTACAATGATGGGCAGAATGGTATCTATATTGTATCCAAATTTGTGACTAAGGTAGGATTCAGTATCAAATCCGATGACTTCAGCACCTAAAATTTCATACTTTTCCTTTATAGTCAATATTCCGACCCTTAAGTCTCCGATTGGTCTAGTGTATGAAAATGGAAGGAAATCAACATGTCTGTTGTTGTCAGATAGGATGATTTGATTTTTTAACTCGGTCATAGTAGGTACAAAAATAAAGCCTTGATGTTGTTTATCAAGGCTTAGATTATTTTGTTGAGAATTTTTTGTTACACCCTTATAAATCCTAGGTAGGAATTACTTTTTGTATTTTTTATTGAACTTGTCAATACGTCCTGCGGTATCCACAAATACTTTTTTACCCGTAAAGAATGGGTGAGAGGAAGAAGAGATATCCAATTTGTACAATGGATATTCATTGCCATCTGCATAAGTAGCTGTCTCTCTAGTGTCCACACAAGACCTTGTAAGAATATCAGTACCGTTACTCATATCTCTAAAGATAACCATTCTATAACTTGCTGGATGAATTTCTTTTTTCATAACAATTTTAAATTAGTTCGCAAAGTTACGTTCTAGCTTAGTATTTTCTATCAAAAAATTTAAAAATAATCTATAATTGGTAAAATAAACTTTCCGCATCGGATTCAAAATATTTTTTGAACTAAATTTGAACCTATAATCATTTAAATGGATAGTCAGCCAAAAGTAGTTATCTTAGAAAAAGAGCAAATGAACTTTAAAATCAAGCGATTGGCTTGGCAAATTTATGAAGTTCATTCAATGGAGGAAGAAATCTATTTATGCGGTATTACTCACAGAGGATATCAGTTGGCACTGCTTATTGCAGAGGCTTTGAAGGAAATATCCCCCATTAAAGTGTCCACTTCGGAAATAATGTTGGACAAAGACAATCCGTCAGTTGATCAAATATTTTTAAAACCAGACTTAAAGGTAAAAGACAAGTCTGTCATCATAGTAGATGATGTATTATACACTGGACGCACTATTGCTTTTGCTTGTATCCCTTTTTTGACGCACGGTGTAAAACAACTTCAGTTTTTAGTCTTAGTGAATAGAAACCATTTAAAATTCCCTGTTCAAGCTCAATTTATAGGGTTAACACTGGCAACAACAGTTCAAGAAAACATTCAAGTTGATTTTGAATCAGGACAAGTAGTGTTATTCTAAATAGGATAAGTCTAAAATCGAACCTACAATTGTAATTTTGAACCTTTTAGGAGGCTTTTATATTTAAAAAGCAATCTTAATCTATATTATGCCATCAAAATTGACTTTAGACTTTAATAATACTAAATTAGCTTATCAGTACAAATCGGACAAAGAGCTCAAATTAGCAGAGTTTTTATATTCCTCACTAAATACCCCAATATTAGGTAGTATTGGTAAAAAATTATTGAAATTTGCAGTCAATATTGGATTACCAGTAAAAGGAGCGATTAAAGCTACTTTATATAAACAATTTGTTGGTGGAGAGACCCTTCAAGATTGTGTCCCTATTATGAAAAAGATGGCAGAATACAAAGTAATGAGTATTTTGGACTATTCCGAAGAGGGTAAAAATGATGAAGCCGCATTTATACATGCACATAAGGAACTCATTAAGAACATTGAATTTAGTGCTGCAAATCCGGATGCGCCATTATCAGTATTCAAAGTCACTTCTTTTGCTTCCACTACTGTTTTAGAAAAAGTTTCCGCCAAACAAGATTTGAAAATGGCTGAATCTGATGATTGGAATACCATTCAAAAAAGATGCGATGCTCTTTTTGCATTAGCTCATAAACTTAATCATCCTTTAATGGTAGATGCAGAGGAGTCATGGATTCAACCGGCGATTGATCAACTTGCACTAAAAGGAATGGCTACTTACAACATAGAAAATGTAATCATTCTGAATACCTTTCAGATGTATAAAAAGGATTCCTTGGAAATCATGCATCACTTCCATAATCAAGGTCAAGAGCAAGGATTTAAGGTCGGTGCCAAAATTGTCCGTGGCGCATATATGGAAAAGGAGGCCAAAAGAGCCTCTGCAAAAGGATACGCAAATCCTATACAAGACTCCAAGTCAGCTACTGACAAAGATTATAACGCTGCCTTAAAGTTTTGCATTGAAAACATTCAAACCATGATGACAGTGGCAGGAACTCATAATGAGGAAAGCACACTTTATGCAGCTCAATTATTAGAGGATTTTTCAATTCCCCATAATCATCCTCATTTTTGGTTTAGTCAACTATTGGGAATGTGTGATTTTATCAGTTTTAACCTAGGAGCAAATGGTTACAATATAGCAAAATATGTACCTTATGGTCCCGTTGCATCCGTTACTCCTTATCTAATTAGACGAGCTGACGAAAACAGTTCCGTTGCAGGCCAAGCTGGGAAAGAACTAAATCATTTGAAATCAGAACTCAAAAACAGAAAATTAAATTAATGGAACATAAATTGTCAGAACAAGAGGTTCAAAGACGTCACGAATTAGACGAAATTATTAAATTAGGAATAAATCCATATCCAGCTGAAGCTTGGGAGGTCAATATATCTGCTCAAACAATTAAGGATACTTTTAATCCAGAGGAAAAAAATCTACAAGACGTAACTATTGCAGGTAGATTAATGACCCGTAGGATTATGGGCAATGCCTCCTTTGGAGAGATAATGGACTCTTCTGGTAGAATTCAATGCTATTTTAATAGAGATGAAATTTGTCCTTCTGAAGACAAAACCCTATACAATACCTTATTCAAAAAATTATTGGATATTGGAGATATTATTGGAGTTAAAGGGTATGTTTTTGTAACTAAAGTTGGTGAAACATCCATTCACGTCACCGAACTTAAACTCTTAAGCAAATCTTTACGTCCACTACCTATAGTAAAAGAAAAAGATGGAGTAATCTATGACGGATTTACTGACCCTGAACAACGTCACAGAATGCGTTATGTGGATTTAATCGTAAATCCAGAGGTTCGGGACACTTTTGTAAAACGCACCAAATTAGTAAACTCTATCCGACAATTCCTTGCGGATAAAGGACATTTGGAAGTCGAAACGCCTATTTTACAACCTCTTTATGGAGGTGCAGCCGCTCGTCCTTTTAAAACGCACCATAATACTTTAGATATGACACTTTATTTAAGGATTGCCAATGAGCTTTACCTAAAGAGATTAATCGTTGGAGGGTATGATGGTGTTTTTGAATTTGCAAAGGATTTCCGTAACGAAGGTATGAGCAGATTCCATAATCCAGAATTCACTCAAGTGGAATTATACGTTGCCTATCAAGATTATCATTGGATGATGAATTTAGTTGAAGAAATGGTGGAAAAAGTTGCCTTGGACCTACACGGAACAACAGTGGTTAGATTCGGTGAACATGAAGTAAATTTTGCCCGTCCTTGGAGAAGATATACAATGTTTGAAGCTATTGAGCATTTTACAGGAGTAAACATAGAAGGAATGGATGAGGCTCAATTGAGAGTTGCTGCTAAATCCTTAAAAGTTAAAGTGGATGAAACAATGGGATACGGCAAATTAGTGGACGAAATTTTTGGGGAGCATTGTGAGTCTAATTTAATACAACCAACTTTCATTACAGACTACCCAGTAGAAATGAGTCCATTGGCCAAAAAACATCGTTCTAAACCTGGAATGGTGGAGCGCTTTGAAGCCATCTGCGTAGGTAAAGAAATCTGCAACGCCTATACAGAGTTAAATGACCCAATCGACCAACGCGCTAGGTTTGAGGAACAACTCAATCTTGGTATTAGAGGTGATGAGGAAGCAATGCTCCTTGATGAGGATTTCTTAAGAGCTTTAGAATACGGTATGCCTCCTACTACAGGATTAGGAATGGGAATCGACCGTCTTAGTATGATAATGACCAATAGTCAATCTATACAAGAAGTGTTATTCTTCCCTCAAATGAGACCAGAGGTAGCGGAGTAGATTAGACATACATGTTTAAGGTTAGAACCATTTGGTGAATATCCTAACCTAAGCAATTAAGAATAGTATTTAAGCCTATAAGGTATTTAAACCTTATAGGCTTTTTAATATGTAAGTATATTTAATTTTTAAAATCATATATCTGTATATTATATTTTAAAAATTAAATTTATTGCCCATAAAAAAAGCTGAGCAGTCAAATAATTAGTTTAACTGCTCAGCAAAAGGGTTTAAATATAGTGTATAAAAAAATGATTAATTTTTCATTAATTTCAATAGCTTGGTATCACCGTCTTGGTTTTGTACAGAAATTATATAAAGTCCACTAGGCAATGAGCTTAATTCCGATAATTTTAAAATATTATCTCCTTGCTCAAAATTTGGATTCAATTTTTGTACCATTACTCCTGTGGAGGAATATAAAAAGACATTAAAGTATCCCGCTTGTTCTACAAAAACATTGATGTTTAAGGCATTTTGGAATGGATTAGGAAACGCATTTAGTCCAAACGTATTCTGTACTTGTCTTTTTAATTTGATGGTAATTACTCCGTGATATTGTTTTTCACCATTATAATCTTGGTTGACTAATCTATAATATAATACATATAAATTAGGATTATTTAGATTAGCATTTGTAAAGGAATATTTTGAAATATTATTGGTATTGTGATTTGATTCAACGGTTCCTATAGGTTCAAAATTTTCTCCATCAGAACTTCTTTCAATGATATAATGACTGGAATTGTTTTCCATTGCTGTTGCCCAGTATAATTCAGTTTTGTTGGATACCAATTCTCCATTGAAACTTAACATTTCTACAGGTAATGAGTTACAGCTACTTGTCAGAGTCACGGATGTTAATGGGTGGTTGTAGCTTGACCTATTAATTCCTACTCCACCTGGGGTAGATCCATAGGCAGTATTCACACAAGGAGCACAATTGCTACATCCGGAACCATTAAACCCAGTTAATCCATTAACACCTAAATATACATTTTGTGTGTCAGGCACAATGTTGGAATAAATAACACCTCCGCCTGCGCCACCACCTGGACCGTGACAAACATATCCTGAATTTCCACCATTTCCGCCATTAGCGTTTATTCTAATTAAACCTGTCCCTTTATTTTTATAAACCATTACCGTTCCACCAGCACCTCCGCCTCCTCCAGCATCTGTTCCTGATGGCATAGTTCCATCTAGTCCATTTGACCATATTCTTAGGGTTCCATTAATTGAGTCAGCATATAACATCACGATTCCACCGCCACATCCACCATTGGATTGAGTACCAGATGTTGAATTATTGGAAGTCCCAGATCCTCCACCTCCACCTAGGAAGATTCTATTGTCCATATCTTTTAATTGAATACGACCACCACTTCCTCCACAAGGATGTTGATTGGCTTGTGGATTAAACAAATGCCAACTATCTCCACCACGGCCACCATAACCACCATTTGCTCCTCCAGCTCCACCAGAATTATAACCATTATCATTATTAGGATTCCCGTCTGTGGCACCTCCACCTGCATTACCTGCTGCACCACGTCCAAAGCTACCTTGTAGATATCCTTCTAAAGTAGATCCGGAATCAGCCAATACTGTTCCATTCCAAGTGTATCTCGGAGAGCCACCGTTACCTTCACCTTTAGATGAATTACATGCCTTGGTAGATAAGGAATGTTGATAGGTCCAATTGATACCGTAACCAGAAGCTCCAGTTAAATTAACACCTCCGCCACCACGGAATCCTTTTCCGCTCACATTTATTTTATAGGTAGCACTTCCTGTGATTCCATTCTGTACCATTGCTACAATGATTCCTCCAGAACTTCCATTCCATGGAGCGCAAGTATAATTTTTAGTTAAAGTCCATCTAGTAAATTGAGGCACTCTTACAATTTGATATTGTTTTTTAACTGTTTTATTAGTGACAGAAAAAACTTGATTCTCATATTTATATTTTAAAGCATGATTTAAAGTTATAGATTGCCCTGTTTTAGATTTAACGGTAGCCCATTCATAATATCCTGAATTCCCAGTGGTATCCACTTTTCTTCCATAATTACCAGTATTAGTGGTATCCATTGTACCTCCATCCTGCATTTGGATAATTAAAATTACATCTCCAACGCTTAGGTATTTTTTTTGTCATCTGTTCTTGTAGAATACCCATAATTAGAGAAAGTAGTGGATCCAGCAGCTATTAATCGTGTACCACCGTGAAAATAGGTGTTGATGACACCATTGGTGTCATTGGATTGACCTAGACCATCTTTTCCTGGACTTGCACAAGTTATTGTTCTAGGACTTGCAAATACTATTTTAATGACTAGCAATAAAAATAGCGTGATTAGTAAAATTTTTTTCATTTGATAAATTATTAGATAATTGATTTATGAATGCAAACTTATGGGCACTAGAAGCATCAAAAAATAGGTAAAAAGCGTAATGCTCTCATTTATAACGTTTTACATATTATTCTATGAATTTTAATTATTTCTATCGATAAACGCCCTTAAAAATGTTCGTTTAAACAGCGTTTGGAAGGTTATTGCAAGATTTAGGTATTAACTTCAATCGATAAAATTCAATACATTGAGGTTAGAAAACATTTTTTTAACGCTAAAAATATTAATAGTTTATTCAATATTTAGAATATTAACTTGCATTAATATCATCAAAGGATAATACTTTGGTATACTAAAATCCTGAAATCTTAAGGTAATGTAGGTGGATAAATTACTTTTTGTGATTCTTGTTAAAATATTCTTCAGGATCACGTTTAATTTTTGGCTCTGCATTTTGTCTTTTATGCTTTTGCACCATAATGATCAAAGTAAGGTCTTCATATCTTAAATGAAGTTTTAATTTCTTAAGGAATTTCTTTTGTTTGGTTCTTATGTCATCGTTTGGATTTGTGGCATATTGTCCACTAAGTACTAAGTCACCCTCACTATTTTGTTCAGCAAATTGATATACTCCTTCCTTATCCATGATGACTGTATACCCGTCAATAGTTTCAGTATAATAGTTGATAGGTGTTTCTATACCTACTAAGTCGATTCTTCTTCCGCTGATTTGTTTCAGTTTCAGCACTTCTTCAATTCTGTGCTCTTTGATATAGATACTATCCTCCTTAAACAACCTTAACTTATCTCCTGCATAGACCTTTAAGCTCAATAGCAATATTGCTGAAATAATAATAATTTTATTGAAATCGATTTTAGAATACATCAAAGCAAAATTAGACAATATCATATTATCCTTT
>Ga0114962_10001415_pt1 | contig 20699 bp, 22 predicted proteins | sample C_130820_MF_Meta_FD_87017 | JGI IMG/M metagenome (GOLD analysis project Ga0114962, IMG submission 87017) | Freshwater microbial communities from Lake Croche, Canada to study carbon cycling - C_130820_MF_MetaG | ecosystem: Environmental > Aquatic > Freshwater > Lake | place: Lake Croche, Canada... | reverse complement strand
GTAAATTACTGAGAATGATACTAGCCTTTTTGTTTCTGACAGCTTCGTTAATAGATTTGGTAGGAATTTTTGATTCGATAAACAAATCGATATAATGAGAAAGCCTTTCGACCAAATCTTCTTTAAATTGTGAAGCTTGTTCTTTTACAATATGTTGATACTTCTTAACAACCATTTGTAATTTAGCAGCATTATTTGCATCGAGTGCTTCTACAACTCTTTCCAATTTCTTGGTATGGTCTTGATCAATAGCTTGAATCAATTGTTCAGCTTTTGATGTATACTCAGCATCTTGTTCGGTTAATGCTTTTTCTACATGAATTTTAACTCTTTCGTCAACAGCCGAATCAAATGCTTCTTGAATTTGAGACAAAGTTTCGTCAGTTAAAATACCTTGTGTTGCTTCCTTTAAAAGGTTTGAAATTTCTTTTCCCATAATATTAGTTATTCTTTTTATTATTTTTTACTGAAGTTTTTTTCTTCTTTTTAGCTTTTTTAGCGTTTTTTAAAAAATTTGGATTATTATCTTTAGCTTTTGGAAAAAGATCTTTCGCAGCAGCTTCTGCAATACGTTGTTTTAATTTGTTGTTTACGACAACTTCTAATACTTTATGAGCATTGCTGTAATTTTCTGCAATCATCATATCAACAAATTTTAAAAGATTTTCATCTAATTTCTTTTTCTTTCCCTTTTTAGTAAAAGGATTTACACCCTTTTTGGGTTTTTTTGATGTTTTCTTTTCGTCTTTCTTCTTTTTAAGAAATTCTGGTAATTTTTTTGCCATATTTTTATTTAGTTAAATTTAATCTTATTTAAGAAGTCTAGAATAGATTCTTTTAAAAATGCTTCTACTTGTTTCTTAGGAAGTCTAGAAATCTTATTTTCAAAATCTGCATACACTTCTTCGAATTGTCCAGATTCACCCAATACCCATTGTTTAGATTCTAAAATACCATTTACGAAAGCTTTAGGAAAAGAAGGATCTGCTACACAATCGATTGAAATTAATCTTAATTCTTTTACTATATTTTTACCGTCTCCTGATTCGACTAGTTGTCCTAATGCTCTTGAACTCATTCCAACTCTAACACCATCTTGAACTAAAGAACGAACTATATGACCAGAAGGTGTAGTTAAAACTTTACTTTTTCCGTGGAAGATGTTACCTTCTTGATATAAGTCAGTTACTAAATGACAAACACGATCCAAGCTAACTTCTGCTGTGCTTTCGTGATTAAGAGTTCCCATCGCTCTTCCTGTGCTAATCATTTCAGATTTATATCGATTTACTTCTTTAACCATTTCATCCAATTTATATAAACGGTTATTCCTATTATAATTTTCTGCCATCATGTATGGGCCTTTGATGTAGAGAGATGCAGGACTTTTTCTATCCTTCTCTTCAAAGATATACTCAAACTGTTCGTCTGGTGCTGGTTTTTCTACAATTAATCGTAGTGACATAAAACTATTTAGATTATTTATTTAAAATTATATGAATATAATATAAAAATGTTTACATTTTTCTAAATAATGTTATGTTTAATAAGCCACTTTCTAAGTTTGATGCATATATAAAATATTTAAACGAAGCGTATATGCCGTGGAAGAGTGGAAGAAAAGCTGCTGCTGGTTTAGGTAAAAAAACATTAGTTAGACATGCTACACAAATACGCTTAAAAGATGAAGTTAGAAAACAACAAATAGAAATTGCGATAGAATTCGGAACGGTTTTTAATGTATTAGAAGGATTAGCAGATAAATTTTATAAAGGTAATCAAAAAAAGGTGAAACAACTTATAGCTGATTATACTGGAGTAGGAAATCCAACAGTAAAAACCGTGTTTAGTCCTTTAGAATATGGTCTTCCTCCTTATACTATTCCTTTATATGACATTCCAAATAGGATTTTATCCATAAAAGCAAGATATCCAAACATTCAAGGTGGACAGATACAACAAAATATACAAAAAAATTTACTCGAAAATTTTTATTTGTTGATGTGTGACTTATATAGAGAACGTGGAGGCGATCCAGAAAACATAAATGAATTAGAAATGGTTCTTTCATTCCCAACTAAAATTCATAGTGAATTTAAAAAGTGGGGTGATGAACACAGAGATGTATTACGTCCACAAATATTTGGTGGAGAATCAGAAGCAGATAAAAACAACGAATTTATTCACATCACAAATGTTAGAGAATTAGAAGGAAGAAATTGGAATCGTTTATCAAAAGAAGAAAAAATTGGTAATCTTCTTTTTTGGGGTGATCCTCGCTCCGCAGAATCTACAGATACTACATACAAACCACAATCTGCTAGAACACCCACCAATTTAGCTGGTAAAACACTAGCCGATCCAGATAGAAAGAAGCTAGCTGAAAAGAAACCAAGAAAAAAACCAGCTAAAAAACCTGCTGCTCCTAAAACAGAATCACCAAAACCTAAAAAGACAAAACCTAAAAAGTAATTTAAAATAAATCTTTTTCTGTTATAATTATAAACTTTGCGCCTTTTGATTCAGCAAATTTTTTTGCTGCTTCCCATTTTGCGTTATTAACTGCCCATTGCGTATTCTCGTAAAGAAGAGTTTCTTTCTTTTTCTTTTTTGAAGAAGTAGGTGGTTGTGTTTGTTTAAATGGTTTAATTTCTATTAAATATTTTTTAACAACAGTTCCTTCTTTGATAACTATATAATTATCAACATAATAACGATGCATCCTATTATCTATAGGACTTTTATACGGTACTATAATATTTTCTGATCCCCATTCTAGTACATTAGGATTACTATCTGCCCATAGAAAAAACTTTCTTTCGAAAGAGGATCTAAAAATAGCAAATTTACCTATAAATTTATCAGGATTTTTTGGTTGAAAAATACCTTGTTTGTATCTTTCATCTTTTTTAAAAATTGGTGGCATATTATCTTCTAAGTATAAATCCTATTATATTTCCCCCTATTCTTAAAAACCCACTAGGGAAAATAAAAATTAGTGTTCCTAATATTGATAAGATGGTTCCACCAATAGCAAACCATTTAATTGTTTTAGCTCTTTCGTGTTTTTTAATAGCTTCAGATTCTATATTAGAAGTTAATATTTTAGATATTTCTTCTTCATCCTTTTTTCTTAAATCTGCTATATTATTCTTTTCTTTTATATCTTTTTTAAAAATCTCTTCTGCTTTTTTATCTAGTTCCGTACCGTTTAAATTTTCTAAATTATTTCCATCATCAACATCAACATTTAATATAGATTGAGATTTTAATAAAAGATCTTTTACTCTGTTAATATCAACCGTACCCGATTGTACTGTTAGCATCTTAGTAGCTTTTACGATGAAGCCTTTTGCATCTTCGTTTAAAATTTCCTTCTTCTGTTCTATTTTTTGTTGATAACTGGTGTGTCTTACTGTGGGAGATACACAACCAGCTACAACAAAAACGATAGTTAAAATAATAAATAATAAACGTTTTTTCATAATATTATTTATTATTTTAACCCACAAAGAAAAATGCCGGATCTGAATCTCCCAATCCAGCAGCATTAGTGTATAATTGTTCTTCGAGTTTGGATTTTTCTTCCATACCTTGTGACATAATCTCAGTCGTAAATACTTGACCACCGAAAAGATTTACTTGACTGAATTTACTTCTGGTATGTCCAACCATTATTTTTGTTAATGCTAATGCATATTGATAAACCCATACTTCTTTTATTAAATCTCTAATAGGTCTTTCAATGTAACAATTAATGACTCCATAAAATCTTACAGAGCCTGTAGGTTCTGGATATATTCTAAGATATTGTGTTCTTTCATTAAATTCGTAAGATCGTTTGGTGGCTAATACTTTTTCTCTAGTTTCTAGCCAGTTTTTTACACAATACCAACTTATAAGATCGAAGCCATAATTTCCCATAGCATAACTAAAATATGTTTGTTGTGCTAAAGTTTGTTCGATTGTAAACAATGTATTAATACCAGTAGTAGATCCTTCTTCGAAGTCTGTAACTGCTATAACTTTTCGATAATCCATCAAATCGTAATCAAACATATTATTGTAAATTACGGTTTTTTGTGAATTATCCTTTTCTCCTCTCATCGTAATAGATTCAGAATACGATGGAATGAAGTATGATGATATTGGAATTACATGAAGTACAGGATCTACAGAAAATGCAGATACCATTTCATTATACAAAGTACCATTCAATATAACATTTCTTTCCAATCCTTCTCTATATTTTGAAGATAAAACTGGATTAATAGCAAAGAATGCCTTATTTAAGGCAGATACAGATATGTAATACGTATCTGGACTAATTAAGTATGGAGCAGTATCTGGTGATACTGTTGAGTGTGTTATTACTTGTTTATCAGTTAGATCAGTTTTAGCTAACGTATACAAATAATCTAAACGTATTCCTCTACCCCTTTCATATAATCTTGAATCTATTGTAAGATATTCTTTTGTATAGCCAGCATACTTAGAAAACATCTCACAAGCGATAGCAATAGATTCGAATATTTGATCCTGATGAATCTCAACAGAGATCAAAGGAGCACCAATAGATCTAACAATACGATCAGCTAATCGTTGAAAGCTATCTATTTTATTATTAAGATTAGTGCTTTGGAATGCAGTTATTGGAGTAATAGCACATGACATGCTATTATTTATCTATTATGCTGGTGTTTCTGGAGGTGTTGCTCCTCCTTCTGGTGGAGGAGTTTCTCCACCAGCTTCTCCACCTGCTTCTGGAGCTTCACCACCTGTTGCTGCTGGTCCTCCAGTAAATGAAGGAGGTATACCACCGCCTCCTCCACCTCCACCACCTCCTCCAGCTTCTGGTGGTGGTGCTCCACCAGCTTCTCCACCTGCACCTTCTGCTTGTGCAGCTAATGCTTCCTTCCATTTAGGACCGAGTGTTTCGATTTGCGTTAATTCCCAACGAAGTTCTTTATCTTTACGCAAGAATTCACGATTGGCTTTAATATCTATATCCGTCCAGTTCAAATATCTCTTTTGAGCAAAAGTAGGAGATACAGATTCGTTTGCCACCAAACTACCGAAATTATTAACCTTTAATTCTAATTTCTGACTTTCTCTTAGTTCATAGAAGTTTGTAGGTACATTAAATTCTATTTGTAATGATTCTTCTGATAATTCAAATTCTTTCCAATAACCCTTCATTTGAAGGTGAGTGATAAAGGAATTTTTAATTCCATTAGAAAAAAGTTGTTGCTGACGAATAATAAATCTAGCAAACTTTAATTCTTCACGCAACATCTCAGTACCATCTCTGAATGCATCTTGAGGATCTAATCTTGTTGTTGGAACTTTTAATGATTGATACAATTTTTTAACAAAGTACATCAAATCTGTAAGTTCACCAAGATTTGATGCTCCTGCTAACTGATCAATAGTAGTTCCTTCTGAACCTGCACGTTTTGCAAACCAGAAATTATCTAAAATAGATTGAGGATTAAACTTCTGTACAATTCCTCCCTTATCTGGATCGTATGTTTTGGAGGACCAATATTGGCTTATGAGCTTTCTTAAATATGCTTCTGCTTTAGGAGCAGGCATATTACCAACATCAACATTAAAAACTAATCTTTCGGGTGCGCGAGCCAATCTGTAAATTACGATTGAATCTTCAATCATACTTAATTGACGATATGCTCTTCTACAATTTTCTAAGAAAGGTAGACGCATTGTTTTAGATTCATTCCAAACGTCAGAATGGATATATGTTATCTGATTTTTATCCATAGGAATGTAATCCACTCCTATTTGTTTTAATGGATTGTTTGGATCAAACTTTGGTTTTCTGAAAAGATAACCTTTAACAAGTACGTTTTGTACATTAGAAAAAACAGGATCAATAAGCTCTGTAGGAACTTGAACTACTCCTAAAATACCTTCTTCGGGATAACTTTTATGAATAATATGTTCCCAATATATCTCGCCTTCTACTAATAATTGTCTAAAATATGACCATCCTTTATGTTCAAAATCAAAATGTGATGTAAATTTTAAAAATTCTTTTTGAAGAGTTTCTGATTGAAAGTTTGAAAGTGATAAATTTTTAAACTTCAAATTCAAACAACTACTTGAATGTGAATCTATATTTATAACTTCGTCACAGATTTCATCTAATGCATTTGCCACTTCAGAAAATGCTGCCATGATTCTATAATCACGGACTCTAGCCAATTTATCCTTCTGGATATTGGCATACATAACTTCGCTGTAACGTTTGTCAGAAGTTATGTTTCCAACGGATTGGTTATTATATTCAAAATTTTGAGAAATGGAATGTCTAGAAAGAACTTCTGCTCTTCTGCTTCCAAAATCTTCAAAGTATTTATATTTTGGATTTAATGTATCGGTAAGTTGTGAAGCATCGTAGCTACCATACGGTAGCTTTGACGAGATGTAAGACATCAAATCTCTTCCAAATGTTCCACTTTTACCATCATCAAAATTAGTAGGCATGATGGTATTTATTCTTTAAACACTGTAAATAAAGAATAAATCTGTATTTATAGACTTAGTATCTTTCCAGCCTATTTTATTCAAAACAACTAAATTTATAGTTCCACTATTTGATAAATGAGGTAATGATACGTGAATAACATTCTTACTCATTATAGTGTAATTAGTTTTTGGTAAAACGAATCCACTAACTGTAGGATAATATGTATAACCAAACGAAGTTAGATTAGTATATAAATTATGATTATCACTACTTAGTAAAATATTATCAGTATATTGAAAGTTTTTTCCTAAAATTGAAAATGATACTGGATAATCAGCATGTTGAATAACAGCTTTTGTACCAGATAATTCTATCAAATTTCCAGAGACATTTAAATATAAATTAGTTATATAAGGCGATCCCGAAATAGAAACTGTTTCGTTTTCATTTAATAAACCAGTAGTTTTATCATAATAATAATTTTCGGAAGATAAATTATCAGTGAAAGAATCTATTTTTATGTTACTGGAAGTTCTAAAATTGGAATCTACGAAATAGATGTTGTTTATATAATCTTCATTAGCCTGTGGAAATAACCAGCCTTTTATGGTAAAGGATGTCGTTGCTACAAATCTTGGTTTATCGGAAGATGTAACATCTATAGGATATTCGACATTTATCGTACCATCCCACAAAACTTCAGAACGAATTTCATTTTGAAATTGTAAACCAAAAGCATCTGGTATTTTCCAACTTATTATAATATAAGGATTAGAATAAGGCACAAAGTTAGATAATATCTGATCCATATCACTTTGATAATTAGTTAATATGTTTACAGATACTCCAACATTTATAGGAATGGGCATTCTCAGATGACTAGTATTTTTACCCAAAACCTCATTTTTTACTGGCTGGTAAAAGCCATCAATTTTATTGAAAACTCTAGATTCGTCTCTTGCTATTGAAGTGGTATTAACAGAAATTACAGGCAGAGTAATATTTTGAGCCTTATTTGTAATATCATAAATTACTCTTTCTTTTGGGGCATGGATATAGCGTACTTTTATTTTTTCTTTTTCTTCTCTATTTTTATTGTGTCTTGCTATTACAACATCATCCATTGCTGCCACAAATTGTGTCAGCAAATCCTGTAATTCAAAATAATATCCATGATTATACATTAATATTTTAGTATGAATGAATTGTTATAAACAGTTTCACAGAATATATCAAAAGTTCCTTTTCTTGTAAAAGACTCTTTCTTTGCTGTTTTTGATTCTTCTAAGGAATCTAAAACAGTTTTAAGATCTGGATGACCTGCTAATTGTCTTCTATATTTATTGCAAAGCTTTCTTGCTATTACTGCTTGTTTATTTGATAAAGCATCTTGATGTGCTAAACTATGTCCCATCATACCGTCAATTTTATTGAAACCTACACCGTTTAATTCTTGGGCATAATCCATATCCATCCCAGCAATAACTTTCAAAAGATTTAAGCAAGCTTTTCTAACTTTATCTGTTAAAGTAGGATCTTGTGATTCCTTTTTGATTTGTTCTGGTGTTACATTTTTAGTCACATATTCACCACCAACATCAACAGGATGATCGACGAAAACAATATCTTCTCCAGAAGTTTCTTTTTTGTCTAGAATCTTATCGTTAACCCCAGCTTTATTAATAAAGCTTCTTATCATAAGTTCATCAATAGAATCTTTTGCAGCCAAATAATGTATTTCTACGTTTTTATTTTGACCGATACGGTGTGCTCTATCTTCTGCTTGAATGATTGTTGTTGGTCGCCAATCAAATTCGCCAAATATAACTGTAGAAGCGGCAGTTAAAGTTAATCCTGTAGCACTCGCTAATATAGAACCTATAAAAATTTTAATATTTGGATCATTTTGGAAATCATCCACTATGTCCGTTACTTCATCTGCTGCTGCTCCACCTATTAACATTACCGATTTTTTCCCAAAATGTTGATGTAATCTCTGAACAACTTCTCTGTGATGTGCAAAGATAATAATCTTGTCTACAGTTTTTAATGTTTTTTCCGCATGTTCGATTATGTGAGGTATCTTTTGTAGACCTAATGTTGCTCTTTGTTGGGAAATGGTTTCGAAAAATATTCTTTGCTTTTCCTGTAATTCGTTAGTATATTTATTGAATTTGGAAAGATCATCGTTTGATTTTGCAATTTCGATGAAAGCGATCAATTCTTCCGTTTCTTTTCTCAATTCGTCACGAATTTGAAGTTCTTCTGCTCTCTCTTTAGTAGAGGATTCGAATGTTATAATACTTCTAGTTTTTGGTGGAATATCTTTCAGAACATCCTTTTTCAATCTACGAACCATTATAGTAGATCTTAAAAGATCCTGCAAGGCTTCCATATCGGAATCTTTTGGTGTATCATATTCTATACCATATCTTCCTTGTCGGGCACCACAATATTTTGTAATGAAAGAATAATAGTTATTCCAACGCTTTGGTTCTAGATAATGTAATAAAGCAAATAAATCTTGAGGTTTATTATCAATTGGGGTTCCCGTTAAAAACAAAGCTTTTTTAGTTTGAACTGGCTTTTTAATATCTTCTGATGCCATCTTCCTTGCATCATAAGGATGAGTACCCAGAATTGCCATTGATCTTTTTGCAGTTTTGTTTTTCATGTAATGAGCCTCGTCAGCTATTACAAGATCAAATTCGCCCATATCATCGATTTTCTTTTTTAAATCATAAATTATATCATAGTTTATGATGATAATACCATCTTTTCTGACGGGAAAATCTTTTTTAGTATCTACTACAGTAATTTTTCTTTTAGTTATTAACCATTTTTCTAATTCTTTTTTCCAATTATATTTTAATTTTTGAGGACAAACAATTAAAGTATTTTGGATTTCATTATCATAGACATTTATATATCCGATTGCTTGTATGGTTTTCCCTAATCCCATCTCGTCTGCAATTAGTACTTTATCTTTATTCATCGCAAATCTGATGCCAGCTTCTTGGAATGGTAAATATTTTAATCCTTCTGGAGACGGAATAGGAGAATCTGTAGGAGCATCTTCAGGTTTTTCCCTTTCTCCGTTTGATCTACTAATTTCTCTAGCATCAATATAAGGTTGAAGTTCCTTTTTTAATTCTACATCAGAATCTGGAATATATTCAAACAATCTAGATGCTGTAGCAGGATCTGATGTCCAAAAATACTTTCCGTTAGGTTCCCATCTATTATACCCCTTGGATTTAACCATCTGCCTTATGTTATCGTCGTAACCAAATTTTACAGTATATCTGTCGCCTATTTTACTTACAATTGGTCTTGAATCACTAGATGCCACAGTTGATGTAGCAGTAACATTACTGTGTCCCGATTTATTGAGATATTCTTTATAACATTCTTCATGCATTGTTATCTTTGGGCTAGATTGCCAAAAGATCTTTTGACCAACATTAATTCTTCCTCCGTATTTACATTCACCGTAACCACATCTTCCGGGAAATTTACTATTCATAAACCCCTCTTCAAGAACTGTCGAAACGGATTCGAGAACAGGAGCAATCTTTTTATTCTTTTTTAATTTCTGTCGATACATAATTATATTTACTGCTTAATTAAATCTTTTTAAGAAATATTTTGGAAGTTTTTTAGCATTTCTAATCACACTATCAGTGATAGTCCCGTCTAATATATATGTTACACATTTATCGTTTTTTGTTCTAACTCCTCGACCACATGCTTGAATTAAATGATTGAGCATTTGATTCGCGTACCAGTCTGGGTCTTCTTTAAATAATTTTTTAATTCTTTCATCGCCAAGAGGCATAAACGATGCTTTTGCAATAATCTGAAATCTTGCCAAGTCTTCTTTTAAATCTACTCCGTATGTCATCGAAGGACTTACCAAAATCGTAGGTTCTTTTGATTCTATATGCCTTTGGATAATTTGTTCGTTGACAGCACCATCTATCCTAAAAAGAAATCTAGGATCATCAATATTATCTTTCAAATACTGAGTTATTTCCATCGTATGCGTATGGATCACGCCTTTTACGTTTTTATGAAAATTACAGATTTTTAATATATTATCTTTTAATGTAGGTAATTTCTCTTTTAAATTTTTATGATTTAATTTAAAATCTTTTACAACATATATTGGTGCGTTTTTAGGATCAAAAGTAGAATCAACTTCAATGTATTTATATTTTTTTATACCTAAAATCTTTGCAAAATTAGCATGATCAATAATTGTTGCAGACATTAATAATATCTTTTTACCAAATTTGAAAATGTGTTTCGATAGATTATTAACTCTCAAAGGTTTTAAGGTGATCGATTCTAAATTGCTTTCTATAACATATTCACAATCTTCCCAATTGTCTGTAGTCGTTTTAATCTGAGCCAAAAGATTTGTATATAACCTAAATCTTTGAACATCAGTATCAGCAGTGGATGCGTTTTTACGCTTTTTACTTAAAACCTTTTTTAAATCTTCTACTTCGTTTCCAATTTTAAAAATCAATTCTCCCAGCCAAACTCTAAACTTTGTGTAATTTTCAACTGGAATGTCTGATGGTCTGTATCCTAATCTTTTCAGAATTTTGTAATTTAAGTTTCTGCTGAAACGTTTTACTAATTCTGTTTCTAGTTCAGATGCTTCATCGCATATGATATATTCTCTCTTCTTAACATGCTCTGGCAGAGAAAGAAACATACTATAATTTAGTACGCCAAATTTATTTGTTAGAGTATCTCTTCTTGCACAATAATAATCACAAGTAGAATTTAAAATGCACGATTCTTTTAATTTATTATTAAAATGACAGGGTGCAAAATCTACATTATAATTAGGATCAACTTTGCAGATATAATTATTTTTTCCTTTTAATGACGTTGCATCATTAAACAGATTTGTGTATTGATCCTGTAGACTTTTGGTGATCGTCAATGCAAACGCTCCGAAAGCAGGTTCGTTTTCGCATTCTTCTGCGCGTGAGTATGCTCCGAATTGATCAACTCGAAAAGCATTGTAAGATTCTATCAATCTTGTGAAATTCGACGATGCCTCTTTCGAGTGATTCGAAAGGGTCTTTGAGAGAAAAGATTTACCACTTCCAGTAGGAGCACAACAAATAACAAAATCGTAACCAGTATTAAACGCATCATCGATTCTATCAATAAGCTCTTCTTGTTGTGGTTGAGCGGTGAATCCATTAGGGAAAAAATCTATTAAGGCCATTTCCGCATCATACTATCAAACCAGACTTAAATCAAGCTTATTCTTCTCGAAAAACAAAATTTTGTTGTTGTAGAATTTAGAATTACATTTTTGACTCAATGACATAAGCTTCAAATTGAGTTCTCGATCATTTTTAGAAATGGATTGTAGCGTATAATCCAAAATTAAATAATTATTTTCTTTTATAATATTAAATGGATATGGTATTTCTATCTTCTTTTGTTGATTATTATTAGTTTTTAAAAAAAGATAAAAGTAATAATCCTTTCGACTATATAAAACTAATTTACCTTCTTTTAAAATCTTGCTATTTAATGATAACACCACATCTCTCTGCAAGAAATATTTAAACTGAGATTCCATATCCATTTTTATATTTAAATGAATATGGAATTTAATCAAGAATCCATAAAATATAATTTTTCGCTTGGAGTCATTCTTAGATAGACTTTATTAAAAAGCTTCCAAAATTCTCTTTCTTGTGCCAAAGGATACGTTCTAACTAAATAACATTCGTTGTAATTTATACAACGAAAATCCATCATTAATATATCCCAAGTGATTACTAATTTCTTTTCTCTTGGGTTGAAAGGTGGCAAACCTTTTGGTCTTTTATATCCTAAAACTCTTCTTCCGTTGTTAGAGTTTAAAAAAGCCATCGAATTACAACAAAGCATTCTTCTGAAGACTGGTCTATCTTTTAATGGTATGCGCCTTTTTATAAACAATTCGCATACATTATTTCTTAAAGCCATTTCGAGTTGGCTATAATTTGTTTGTAAAACTAATGGATTATCGTAATCTCTTTTAGGCACCTAATTATTTAGTGCCTTTTCTTTTTGTAACTGTCTTTTCTGCTTTCTTTGCAATACCAAACATCCTCTGTTCATTTAAGAACATACCCTTTTTAACTAATCCATATCCTTCGACTTCTACGTTAGCAATAGTAACCCCTTTATCATTTGGGAAAATTACAATATCATCTTTCTTACAGAATTGAACGTTTGGTCCTACTAAAACAACTTTAGCCTTTCTCCATGCCTTTGTGTTTACGTTTGTTGGTACATATAATCCTCCACGCATTACTACAGATCCTTGTGCATCTTCGATTTCGTCGATGAATTCTACCAAAACAATATCATCAAAAATAAAAGAAAGCGAAAAATCGTCCAAGCCAAAACACCCTTCGGAATTTGCATCGAGGTCGATCATTCCTTTTTTGTGCTTGACGTTATCCATGTGAGAAGGTAGTTCTAGTGCCATATAGAATTAATTACTTAAATTATTTAAAAAGTCAATCAATTAAAGAATCTAATTTTTTAATTTCTAAATTATAACAATCTGCTTTAAATTTCCATTTGTTATTTGAACTTGCATCAAATTCATCTTTTTTATTAAATGTAGCTTATTCATAAAAATCTTTAGCTTTCTTCTTTCCTAAAATCCATGCTCTAGAATAATCTTCTAGAATTCTGACAAAAACATAATAATCACATTTTTGTGTTGTGTTATAATTTGCTATGCTGCAATTATAAGATTCTTTTGGTTCGCTAGTACATCGTTTAGTTTTAATTTCATAACGTACACCATCCTTTAATACATCATATCCAAAAGAATCCACGTCGCATCCTTTTAAATATAAAGCTACTAACATTTGCCCTATATAACCAGCTACGTTACCATTTCCCTCGGTAATGCTATTTTTTAAAACTCCTAATTTATTCGACCTTTTTATTGCAGCCTCAACTAATAATTGAGGAACTTTTTTAATTTCTTTCATTTTCTAAAATTGAAATATATTCTTTAACTTCTCTTTGAGAAAGTTCTGAAAACTTTGCAATATATGGAATGTCTAAGTTATCTGTTTTTTGTTCCTCTTTATTTTTCTTAATATAATTTATCTTTTTCTTTTTTGTTCTAGGTAAAAGATTTAATAAGAATTCATACTGTTCCTGTTTCGTAGTGAACGATCTTCCGTATACGTTTGTCGTTTGATTAATAATCGCAGCAATGTCGGGAGAATACATACTACACCAACGATTAAGCATGTACAAATTGAATTGAGTTTCTCCTTCATTTATCGTATTTAGTCTTTTCTTATTAAAGAGAACCGAATCTATGTAATTAAATATTGTTTCTTCCATTATTTTATATTTTTATCCAATCTTTACAAAAAATATCTTGATAGTCTCCAGAAAAATCAGATCCAAACCATTTATTAGGACATATTACTTTTTTATATGGATTGTTGTTTAACCATGCACCCCACCAACCAAACGTTGAGTTACATATGATATTGTGTGTACATTTTGAAATCAAATAAAGGTCTTGATAATCTTTATTTTCTTCTACAAAAATAACATTATCGAGAAAATTGAAATTATCTTTGCACCAATTTATATCATCAGAAACTATAAAATACTTTAAACCTTTTTCTAGTTTAGAAATTGCATTATTATAATAATCCATTGTTTGAGTAGGATGATAATTTTGTAATTTTAAATAATCTCCTCTTCTAACATTTAAAGAGCAACTTTTTTTAAAGTCTCCATATTTTTCAATCAGATAAATTTCATCCTCCTCTCTCATTTTATAAAGAGATTTTATTTCTTTTTCAAAATCCTTAAAATACTTTTCACTTTGAAAGTATCCCATCAAAATCATATCAGTATTAAAATTTGGTATTTCTTTATAATTAAAACCACTTTCGTTATAACCATAGTTTGTGATGGGTTTATCTATAAAATTTACATTTCTTAAAATATTATCATAATAGGTAGATATATGATTATGACCAGTTTGTATTCCGTATAAAGAACCTACATATTTTTTATTATGCCTCAATGCGGCTGCATATCCAGCGGTTATTTGAAATAAATAATTACCCAATCCTCCCTGTAATATATTACTCAATTTTAACATAGTCTTCAATCCAGTCTATCACATTCTTGGTAGGTTGCCAAGAAAAATCTTGTTTTATTTTACTGTTGTCGCATAAACTAATTCTATTTTCTATGCGATTTCCTATAAATGTAGTTTTAGAATTAAACGCATTTGCTATTTGATTAACGGAGAAATTTTTGCCGTAACCAACATTATAAACGTCAAATCTATTTTTAATATTGTTCATTCCTACTAAAATGTTTGCATCAACTACATCACCAACGTAAATAAAATCTCTGCGTTGTTCTCCGTCATTTGTAATTGTAAGTGGTAATCCCTTTTCTTTTTGTTCTTTAAAAATTGATAATACAGATTTATATGCTCCTGTATTAGTCATTCTCTCCCCAAATACATTAAAATATCTTAAACATATAGCTTTGATATCATAAAGATCTGTGTACATTTTAATATATTGTTCGCTCAATAATTTTTGTAATGCATACGGAGTTAACGGATCTGTTTTGCAGTTTTCGTTTGTTGGGATAATTTCGCAATTACCATATATTGCAGAAGTACTAGAAAAAATTATTTTTTTAACTTTTGTATTTTTGCATGCTTCCAGCAAAAGTACCGTACTTGTTAATGTATGTCTATGTGTCAGATTGGTTTGTTTTAATGATTGTTCGACACTAGGTAATGCAGCTAAATGATAAACTAATTCTATTTCGTGAGAAGTGATTAATGAAGATAATTTTAATAAATTGTTATCATTAGATATATCTAAGATACAAGATTTATGATTGTATAAATGTTTTTCTTTTCCTGTTGAAAGATTATCCACAATCAAAACGTTATGACCTTGTTCATTTAAAAAATCTGCTAAATTTGATCCAATAAATCCAGCACCACCAGTAATTAAAATGTTCATATATTGACATTAAAATTTATCATGATAAAATATTATATCAAGATACAGTATGATTTCAGATAATATACCATATTTTTCGGTGGCTATTCCAACATATGAAATGAAAGGATATGGTGTGGAGTTTTTAGAATTTAATTTTAAAATTTTAAACAAACAATCTTTTAAAGATTTTGAAATAGTAATATCAGATCACAGTCTAAACGATGATATTAAAAATTTATGTTTTGAATGGGAAAATAAACTAAATTTAAAATATATTAAATGTGATTATGGTAGAGGAGGTTTATCACCAAACACCAACAATGCTATAAAAAATTGTTCTGGATTATGGATAAAAATTTTATACCAAGACGATTTTCTTTTTAATTATACAGCATTAGAAACTACAAAAAAATATATAGATAAATCTAATAAAATATGGTTTGCTTCGGCATGTCAACATTCTAATGATGGCAAAATAGCTTATAGACCATTTTATCCAAAATGGAACGATAATATTCAATATGGTATTAATACTATAAGTTGTCCTAGTGTTATTACAATAAAAAACACAAAAGATAAATTATTTTTTGATGATAGTTTAATTTGGTTAATGGATGTAGAATATTACAAAAGAATGTATGATTTATACGGAGAGCCAGAATACATTAACGAAATTACAGTAGTTAACAGAACATGGAACGAAAGTACTAGTAGTACCATAAACAATGAAATAAAAATAAAAGAAGAAAAAATATTAAGAGAAAGATATTTATGTTAGATTTAAAAGATGTTACATTAATTGCATATACTTCAGTAAAATTAGAAAAAACTGTTGCTGCTTTAGAGTATAGTTCTAAAGATATAAATTTTGGTTGTATTAAATTAGTTTCGGATGTAAAACCTAACAATTTACCATCAAAAATAACTCATTCGTATACAAAAAAAATATCAAATATAGATGAATGGAATTATGCTATGGTGTATGATTTAGGAAATCATGTTGATACAAAATACGCTATATTGATTCACGATAATGGATTTATTGTTAATGCCTCTACTTGGAAAGAGGAATTTTTAAATTACGATTATATCGGAGCACCTTGGCCTTTACCAACTGACAATTTCTCATATAGAGATATTAATGGAAATATAATTAGAGTTGGAAATAGCGTTTCACTTAGAAGCAAAAGATTGATGGATTTACCGTCAAAAATTTCTATGAAATGGAGATCGTTTCATGGATATTATAACGAAGATGGATATATAGCAGTAAATAATAGACATATTTTTATAGAACACGGAATGAAATTTGCTGATATAGATATTGCGAAATATTTTTCGCATGAAGCACAAATACCAGAAATAAAAAACATAACACCATTTGCATTTCATAATTACATCGGAGAAAATGCAAAATATTTAAATTTAATATAAAATGATTACCACAAATCTTACTGGAAATTTAGGAAATCATATGTGGCAATTAGCTTCATCTAAAGCTATTGCCAAAAAATTAGGTTATGAATGGGGTATTAATCCAAATCCATCATATGATTATTTTAATGGTAAAAGTCAAATGTATTTTATGGATGTTGATTATGGATTTCCAGTAACTAATATAATAAATGAATATCACGAAAAAGGATTGAACATCTTCCATAAAGATGGGGTTAACATAACAGTTTTAGATAAAAATATTTTTAATATAAAAGATAATACAATTATATTAGGAGATAAAGGTTCTGCGGGTGCTATTTTACAAGATACTTTATATTTTAATGAAATAGAACAAGAGGTTGAAACATGGTTTAAAATTAAAGAAGAATATAAATTAGAATATGAAATTAAATTAAAAAAATTAAATATTTTATTAGATGATAATTTGTGTGTAATTAATTTTAGAGGTGGAGAATATAGAAGTATACCAAATGTATTATTAAGAAAAGAATATTGGAGAGATTCTATAAATCATATGTTATTTATTAATAAAAATATGAAATTTTTGTTGATAACAGATGATATTGATTGTGCAAACCAATTCATGCCATTTGCTATACCTGCAATACATGCAGATGTAGGTTTTGATTTTTATGTAGTAAATCAAGCAAAATGGTTGATAATATCAAATTCTACATTTGGGTGGTGGGCTGCATGGTTGAACAAAAAAGCAAATAAAATAATAGCCCCAAAATATTGGGCTAGACATAATGTATCTAATGGTTATTGGGCAGTAGGCAGATCTTATACAAAAGGATTTTATTATATGGATAGAGAAAATAATTTATTTGATTATGAAACTTGTAAACAACAAGCAGAAGATTTTTATTTAAAAAATAATATTAATATTTTTTAAATAATATTGATATTATTTTTTATGATTAAAGAAATCGTAGTAGCAGCTTATGACAAAAATTTGGATTGGTTAAATATACTAAATCCAAATATTAAAAAAACTATATATAGAAAAGGAAATAAAACAGAAAATTTAAACGAAATATATATACAAAATAATAAAGGAAGATGTGTTCATACATTTTTTAATCATATATTATTAAATTATAATAATCTTTCAGACATTACATATTTTGTGCAAGATTATCCGTTCGATCATTGGGAAAACGTAATCGAAATAATAAATGATGACAATACAATACAAAAGGAACAATTAAAAATTGGAGGTTATTACGGATATCATTGGAATAGTATAGGTAGTATGTGGAAATTATATCCATCTTCGCATCATGATACAGGAAACGTATTAATATGCAATAGATATGGACACCCACAAGATACAAATCCTTTAATAGATGTAAATAGATATTGGGAAATTTTATTTGAAGGACCACCACCACATTCGTATGAATTTATTCCCGGCGGACATTTCGGTATAACTAAATTACACACAAAAATTAGAAGTAAAGAATTTTATAATAAAATTGTTGATTTACTTTTAATAGAAGAGGTTGGTCCTTGGCTAATAGAAAGATTAGAATGTTATATTTTTAATCCTAAATACATAACAAAATTATAATTTAATATAAAGCTTTAATAAATTATTTAGAATCTTTGTAGATTTTTTAAAAAGTAATGGTATAATAATAGCTATGATCTTAAAAGATGATATTAAAACTTTAGTCAGTAATCATGTTTCCCCTTATATATACAATTCTAAAGATTTTGTAGCAGGTAAAACTCCTATATATTATTCTGGTCCTTATTGGGATAATCGAGAATCAGAAGCTGCTATTGATTCGTTTTTAAACGGAAAATGGATTACAGCAGGAGAAAACGTACATAGATTCGAAAGTCAATTTAGCAAAAGATTTAATACCAAATATTCACATATGGTGAATTCTGGTAGCTCTGCTAATTTAATACTTATTGCTGCTCTTAAAAGGAGATTTTTATGGGATGATAACGATGAAGTGATAGTTTCACCTGTTGGATTTGCCACAACAATTTCAGTTCTTTATCAAAATAGATTAAAACCAGTATTCGTAGATATTGAATGGGACACTTTAAATTTCGATTTAAATAAAATTGAAGAAAAAATAACAAGTAAATCTAAAGCTATATTTGTTTCTCCAGTATTAGGAAATCCACCAGATATGGATAAATTGATGGATTTATGCGAAAAATATAATTTAAAATTGATTGGAGACAATTGTGATAGTTTAGGAAGTAAATGGGATGGAAAATATTTAAACGAATATTATGTAGCATATTCAAATTCGTTTTATCCTGCTCATCATATTTCTACAGGAGAAGGCGGCATGGTTTGTACAAATGATTTAGAATTGAAGAAATTGTTTGTTAGTTTAAGTTGGTGGGGGAGAGATTGTTATTGCGTTGGATCTGCAAATTTACTAGCATGTGGTACTTGCGGTAATAGGTTCGATAAATGGTTGGAAAATTTTGACGGAGTTATAGATCATAAATACGTTTTTTCTGAAATGGGTTATAACGTAAAACCTTTAGATTTACAAGGAGCAATTGGATGCGTTCAATTAGAAAAATTATATGAAATTGAATTAAGAAGAAAAAATTCAAAAGAAACTATATCTAAAATATTTACAAATAATATTCCAAATATTAGAATTCCAAAAGTTCTATCGAAAGCAGAACCATGTTGGTTTGGTACTCCTTTTATTTGTGAATCTGATGGATTAAAAGCCAAATTAGTTCAATATTTAGAAGATAATAAAATTCAAACTAGAAATTATTTTGCTGGAAATATTTTACTTCACCCCGGTTACAGATTTTTAGATGATTATAAAAACTATCCAGAAGCGAATAAAGTACTAAACAAAGTATTTTTTGTTGGTGCTGCTCCTCACTATAACGAAAATGTATTTTCTTATATTGAAGAAGTTATTAAAAAATTTAAATATGAATAATAAAATATCAGTTTTTGGTGGAACGGGATTTGTTGGTTCCGAGTTTTGTAAAAAATATTCAGAAGATGTAATTATTATAGATAGAAACAATGTAGTACCTAAAAGTGAACAAGTGTTATATTTAATTAGTACTGTAGATAATTATAATGTATTAACAAATCCAACTCTAGATATAGAAACAAATTTAATTCATTTGATGAATGTTTTACAAAACTGTAAAGACAAAGACATTACATTCAATTTTGTAAGCTCTTGGTTTGTATATGGCGACACAGATTTACCAGCAAAAGAAACATCAGTATGTAAACCAAAAGGTTTTTATTCTATAACTAAACATGCAGCAGAAATGTTAATAGAATCATTTTGTAAGACATTTAAAGTAAAATACAAAATTATACGATTAGGTAATGTTATTGGAAACTCTGATGGTAAAGTTTCTAAAAAGAAAAATGCCCTCCAATATCTTTTAAATGAATTAAAATTAAATAATTCAATAAATCTTTATAACGATGGAAATTTTTATAGAGACTTTATCAGTGTATCAGATGTGGTTGATGGATTAAAGTTTATAATTAATCAAGGGAAAAATCAAGAAATATATAATCTGTCAAACGGAACTCCAGTTTTATTTTCTGACATTATTTCATACGCACATAAAAAGTTAAACTCTACAAGTACTATTGGTCGTATGGAAGCTTCAGATTTCCATAAAATAGTTCAAGTAGAATCTATGTATATAGATACTACTAAATTAAAAAATTTAGGATT
>Ga0114962_10001411_pt1 | contig 20738 bp, 25 predicted proteins | sample C_130820_MF_Meta_FD_87017 | JGI IMG/M metagenome (GOLD analysis project Ga0114962, IMG submission 87017) | Freshwater microbial communities from Lake Croche, Canada to study carbon cycling - C_130820_MF_MetaG | ecosystem: Environmental > Aquatic > Freshwater > Lake | place: Lake Croche, Canada... | reverse complement strand
GAAGATGGATACTGGGTGTTTTGCCCAGTGTACGAGCCTCTAATTGTTTTTGAAACATCATCAAAACCCGCATCTTTGCCAAATAAGAAATCCATTAAAGAGCTTGTTCCAGAAGACGACTTTGTAGCAGGGGCACTTTCTGGAAAAAACTGGTTTCGATACCCTAAGTACCGTTGATAGGTTTCTTGGTCAGGAAACCTTTCACGCGGCATTGCAACGCGGCCCTGCGCCAAACCATAGATAATTTCATCTTCTGGCGGAAGGTTTTCAGGGGTAGGCACTTTGCCGCGATTAGCAAATGCCATTCTGCCCCCGTTGGCACGGGTTTTACGAGCCTCGGATAGAGCCGCTGCAATAGCTTGATTTTGCGGATGGCCCGAATGGACCATCTCGCTGATGTTCTTGCTAATAGTTTTCTGGGATTTCCCCGACTTGAGCGGCATCTATCATCCTCATCAGTCCTCCATGTCGGAGGCTTTCTCTTTGACGCGCCCGACACGGGCAGACCAGCCCTTGCCAAACCGTGCAAATGTGGGCAATTTCTGTAGCCACTCTAACCTATAATCGCACAGTTTTGAAGCCGTCTCAGCCCCATCGCATGCAGCAATTGCGGTTTTGGTCGCATCATCCATTTTGCCTGTCTGGGGGATGTCTAAAACAATCTGCAAGTGTTTGATGGCGCGGCTTGGTCCAGAGTTGACGGCGTAGTCCATCAACGCATAATCCAAACCAGCAGGACAAGCATCACCCCCAACAGCATCCCAATAACGCTGCTTATATAAAGGATAGACGTCAGCAGGAATAAGGCTCCGCATAGCCTGTTCAGTAACTTCGTGACCACACCAGTCCTCTAGCGTTTTCTTTGTAACACCCCAGTTGGTCATGCCGCCGGGATCTTGCGGATCATTTACGAAGCCGCCTTCCTCTTTGATGATCAACTTAATCACATCGTCCCAATTGTCTTTCATTTGCGGAAACTCCCACTCTTCCTAATAGGCTCTACGATTTTTAGCTGAGACTGACGGTGATTCGCCCACTGCAACCATTCAGCGGCGGCGTCAACATCCATGATCACAGTCACAATGCCTTCTTCTCGAACAGAGTTAGGATCAATGATTGTCACGCATGCCGACAGATTATGATCAGGGAAACCCTTGGCATCGGCAAACTCGTCAAACATTTTATAGGTGCCAATACGCAATGCATGTGACCACATCCCCGTCATAGGATCTTTGGTGACGTTATAGCCGAACACGTGCTTATGACCACAGACAAGAATATGATCGCGCCAGCCCATCTGAGCTGCTTTAGCCACACCATGTGCTGGGTTCCACTGTGAGTGGCCAGCAAAGTCATGGCGGCAGTTAATTCGGATGTCCCGGCCTGTGCGGTGCTTCAGGTTAAGCCGAATGCCATGATCCTGATCTGGAACACCCAATTGGTTGCACAGCCACTTGATTGGATCATCAGCACCGCTCCAACAGTCATGGTTGCCGTTGACAATATAGAGCCAATTCACCTTACGCATGAACCATTCAATCAACATGCGGCCTTGTTTGGCTGTTGTGCCTTGGCTGCCATATAGACGAGCCAGACGGCCAATCCAATTGTTGCGAAGATCACCTACATTGCCAGCCATAAGGTTGGGCGTAATGTTGGTCAGATCCATGTGGTGTTCAAGCAAGGCAAGATCGCAACCGTCATCGTCAACATGTGGGTCACCCATATGGATGATACCGTAAATGCCTTGGAGCTTGACATTAATATCAACCAGCCGCCGAGATGTTTTGGCATCTGACTTTTGAATGAATTGCTTTTTGCGGTAGGCTAGGATTTCTTCAACAGACAAGTCGCTGTCTGGCAAGTTTTCTGTGGTAAATTTTATGATGTCAGCACTTTTAGTTTTGGTCATTTAGTCATCCTATGCGGTTGATTCGACTGGATTACTTAGACCTTAAATTGCTTAATGTGTCATCCTTTTGACGGCTACCATTAGAAGAACCGAACCAGAAACTTAGCACTAGGGTTAACGCTGCATCAAGCGTTCCAAGAATCCGCGCAACCAGTTCCCGCATGCTTGGCTCAATCACATGGCTGAAGATGTAAAACTGGATTACAACCCATGAGATGATGACCACAAACGACAAGGCGTCAGGTGTCCAATCCTTTGTTTCTACACGCATTTTTCTTGCCGAATCACGGTCAACAGCAGAAATGCGCTCAAGGTCAATGTCGAGCGTTTTCATTTGGACTTTAAAGTTGTTCTCAGCGTTTTTAATAGCCACGATTTGATCTGGTGTAGCAGTGGCCAGAGCATTAGTAATATCATCATTGGTGCCGTTTTCATGCCCTAACAAGGCTGTGGAAAGTGCCTTAACAGCCATGCCAGCAACAGGACCACCAATAGCAGTGGCGATCGTTGGAGCGATGGTTTCAATCAATGTGCCGAACTTGCCCAGATCCATTATATTCAACTCCCCAAAAGTACAATTCCGATGCCCAGCATTATACCTAACAGCACCAACACGATAAACGTAACAACCGCCGCGTCCTTAATTTCTTCGGCTCTGGCGGCAGATGCCCGTTCTTCTTCCCAGCGTTGACGTTCAATTTCCTTGCGGATGTTGATGACTTCACGCTGCACCTGATCCCAAGCAGCCAAACCAAACTGCCCAATGAACATGTTTTTGGCTTTCTCGGCTAAGTTCTGAGCCTCTGCCTTTGCCGTATACCGCTCGATGGCAACCTGTTCAGCACTGCGGCGATCAAACACGCTTGGCTTATGAGGTGTGGCCGAAATCTGCGTTAGTTTGGCCAAACTGCCCCATAGATCGGACAGATCAGCCGCCATACTTTGAATTTCTTTACCAGCAACAATACCTGCCTGCAAAGCCCCGTAAGCAGCCTGTGCCGCAGCAAGTATTGTTAACGGGTCCATGCTACCTCACACAATGGTCCAAACGGTGGGCGAATTGACTGTAACGGTTACACCAGAATTAATTGTGACAGGCCCAGCAGTCATAGCATTGACAGTTGATGGTATCGTGTAACTTGTCGTAACTGTCTGGCCGTTTTGGAAAAATATCTGGTCAGACCCGCCACCCGTTGCGCCAATCGCGCTAGTGCTAAAACGGCTATCAGCAAAATTGACGTTGGTGCCGTCAGAATAAATCAGGCTGGTTACACCTTGCGTCAAATACACGCCAGTGCTGCCAAATGCCGATGTGTAGGCATAAATAGCCGCCGGGCCAGTGGTATTGTTGGCAACGATCCACATGCCGGAATAGGTAGATCCATAGGTCAGGTAGATGGTGCCATTATTAGCATTGATGGTTGTAGATGCCACCGTCTGTGAAACGCTAACCGTATACGTACCAATGCCACCTGTAGTGCCTGTAAGCTGCACTGTAATGGTTGTGCCAGATGATACACCGCTCCCATTGATAACAGCACCAGTTGTTAACGACCCGCTTGTTACGGCTGTGATAGTTAACACTGTCCCTGTAATAGATCCTGTGCCAACAAAACTATATGATGAACCCGTGTTGCCAGTAAGGGTAATACGCAGGTTGATGGCATCTGTTTGGGTCACTGTTTGTGATGTTGTGGCACCCGTAAAAGCGTATGACACGTTGCCGCCAAACGCTTTATCAGCAATGTCCCAATCGGCATTGACGTTGTTGCCCCATGTACCAACATCGTCACCGATAGCTGGTTTGTCGAAACCTTTATTGGTTGTGTACGTTGATGTCATGTTACACCTATGAAGCCGTATTAGAGATGAGAATGCCCTCAACGCCGATACCGACAGAAGACGTACCAGACGCAGGATTACCAGAAATTTGCCACTGTATGTCTGTTTTTTGCGTGTAGGCGCGAGGAGCAACGCGCAATGTTTGATAAGATGTTACAAACGGTGCTTGCAGTAAAATTTGCACCAATCCTGTAGATGACTGTGTGTAAACGCGGTAGTTTGAGTAATTAAGTGCTGTGTTGCCAGTTAGGCTAGAATAAGCGTTTGAACGTGTAAGATAAAATGTGTATCCGTTTGGCACGGTATACACCATCATTTGACTCTTACCGTTTCCAACCGTGATTTCTGCGTATTGCACCGTTTTACCAGCATTGCTAATATTTATTTTTCCAACCGCATTTACGCTGCCAGTGACTTGTATGCTGTTGATTCGCAAATAGCTATTGACCGTTGTAACACCTGTTGTTCCATTTGTTAAAACAAGCGTCTCAGATATTTGATTGTAACTTGCGTCAAGTCCACTAATTAGAACAGACACATTGGTGTCTGATGCAGATGAACTATATAATAGCATCGTAGTTGCGGAAACGGGATATGTGTATGCGGTGGTATTTTCCCATACGGGGTAATAAGTTGCACCGCTTGAATTGGGCAACGCTCCTTGATACCCGTAAATATTGACAACAGATGCACCTGTTACAAGACCACGTGCTACTTGCATGTATGATGGCAAAGCCAACGAACTTTCGTTCGAATATACAGGAGGGTATGAGGTAATGGTCATTACTGAGCACTCCCTGATACCTTAATTGTGATTGTGGTAGCTGACGCTAATGCTTGCACAGTTGAGCCAGCCGCTAATGATTGCTGGCCAGTCCATTGTACAGTCGTATTGCCTGCTATTGGCGATGACGAGAACAAGGCATTGCTGGCACTTGCTGTGCCTTTAGACGGCACAAGGTAAATGGTAAACGTACCAGCGGTTGCACTAGTGTTGCAAATTTCAATATCGGTAAGCAAAAACTGATTCGTTGACGGCACAGTATATAATGTAGACACCGATGTGGTTGATGCCGATGGAGAAAGTGGTGTCCCACGCATCAGATTGTAGACATAGCTCAGGTATTGGCTGAGGCTATTAATCGCCACCACGCCATTCTTTTGGGTCGTTAAGATATCGTCTAAACTTGCCATTAGAACCTACCGTCTGCTGCCGCTCGGAACCTAATCTTGCCTAGTCGCCAGAAGGTTTCTGCGCCATCAGTTGATTGCACTGTAATTGAGAACAACCTACCACGAACTCTGGGCGTTATATACCCTTGGGTGCTTGTCATAGCATAAGTTGTTGATGCCAGCGGCGTATCAGTAGGATAGTCAGCCGTATTGATGGTTATGTAGACCGTGGCATTCTGTGTGCCACTGTATGGACCCCACTTCATATCTGGCCAAATCTGGTCAATGAATACAAGGTTATCGGCCTCATTCAGCGAAAAGTATCCTGTCGTAAAGCTGGCATTGAGCGGTTCTCCGTTGGCACTATACCCTACCTCATGCTGGTATATGTACTTATCTGTGCCTGCACCAAGTGGCGACCCCAAAACAGACTGATCAATCCACGCCGTCCGGGCAAGAGATCCATAATCCCATACGCCCAGCACAACATTGTACTTTACATACGAATCAACTTCGGTGCTGTTCGCGGATGGGTAGAACCACCACATTTCATTGAATGAAGTATTGGGTCCGCAACGAATTTTGTTGACATAGCTGCGGTTGATATTTTGGAAAACAACATCCCAAACCGTGCAGGCAATTGGCTCGGCCCCAGATCCGCTTGTTTGAAAGAACCCGTTTTGGCTCATCCAATAGACATTGTTTCCTAACCGACCAGCTGCTTTTTCGCCAATCAAACCACAGTTTGTGGACACTTGGTTGAAGCTATAGACATTGGGATAGCCGATATATTGCATCGTCCACATGTCAAGATCAGTCCAGAAGATGGCTTGCTGGTTGGCCTGCATGCCACTGACAATACGGCTTCCTGTCGTCAGGCGGTACGATCCAGCCTGATTGGTAACAGTTGCCGTCCAAGAGTTGTAATTCTCAACATCACACCAACGAATCAGTAGTGGATCTGACAGGCCCGTAAACGTAGAACCCCAAGCCACTAATTGACGCTGCGGCATGGCAACAAAGACGCCTTGGTTTTGAACGGGCGCATTGGCTATGTAATTAGCGTTTTGAATGACAGAATTAGGTTGCCACGCATAGATAGGCCCACCAACCGGGTTAGCAATAAGGGTGTCACCCCAGTTATCTAAAAACCAATCTGTGGCCGTAATTGATGATCCTGCGGTTAACGGCCCAACAGCAGAACCGCTATAAGGACCAGAGCTGTAAGTCCCCGCACTATACCCGGTAGCTGGGCTAGGTGGAGGTGCTCCATAATAGTAGATAACATTGATCTGATCACTGTTGATGAACCCAGCACCCGTTGATGATGGTGTATTAGATGCAATGAACTGAAACGTATTGGTATCTGATACGGTTTGAATTGTGTACACACCCGTTAGTGTGATGCCACCAATCGTCAGTGCAACCAAAGATGGAATGTAGAATTGACTACCCGCGACATACCCATGATTTGGAAAGTATGCGGTGACAGTTGGGGAACCAGAACCAACAGACAAATATGGGGTTTGCGCCACAAAGGTAGCCGTGTGGGTTCCTGATTGCGTACCTGATGTGTTAATGATCGCACTGGTTGGTGTTGTTGATACGTTAAATGTTGTGCCACCACCTGCCAAATTAGTAATATTGCGAACAAAATATGTTGTACCAGCCGTCAACCCAGTTGGTAACGCACCAGTTGTTGTAAATACTACAGTGGTATCGGTTGGGGGTGCATATGTAACTGTAACTACTGCTGGGCTGGCAATTGTGATCGTTGCTGTTGACGAGTTTGTATAGGTTGCCGCAGATCCTGCCGCAAATTGATAATTGTTGGCATCGGTCACCTGCGTAGCGGTATAAGGTCCATTGAGTACAATGCCGCCGACATACACAGGAACAGTAAAATACACATTGCTGTAAATGTTCATGTTGCTCCCGGTATTGTTTACCGAGATGGTTGTACTGGCAGATGTTGTGGTTATGCCGCCAGAAAAACTTGATGTCTGGGTGCGAGGCGATATGTCACGGGATGATGAGCCGGAAATAACATAAAGGTTAGATTCCGCCCCCACGCCAAGGTAGGTGTTAGCGTTGGTGTCTTCCCATGCTTTTAAAGCGCGTATGGTGGACGCGGACTGAAATGGCAGAGATTGTGGGTACGCTACCCAGCCGCCGAGCTTTTGAGCCACAGCACCGTCTTTATCGGGCAGGAACCGTATAAGGTTGCTAGCAGTAATGGCGGCTTCGTTAAGCGTCTGCGTCTTCGTTGTATCGACGCCGGGAGCCACTGTCATAGGAATATGAGGCATTGTTTACCTCGTAGTTGACGCGACAACGGGCGGAGACATAGAAGACCAAGCAGAAGCTTCGAACTTCTTGCGGAACTCTTCCGTGATTGCACCCTTCAGAAGACCCTGATACTGCGATTCATAGGTGACAGCCATTGCTGGATCATCGACGGCCTTACCAAAATTGCGCTGATAGGCACTGATGTAGATCATGCTAGCCATGATAAACACATCCGGCAGATACTGGCTAATGAATGTCGTGGGGTTTGTGGACGACAGCGGTGTAAAGCGCGATGTGCCCGTAATTGAGTAGGTATATGCCTGATCGGGGATAGGCCCAAGCAGATACAGATTGTCATCAAATGGCGCAAAATACTGCGGCAAAGATTGGCTAGAGCCGATCGGGTATACGTTCCACATCCATTCTTTGGTGGTTGGCATCAACTGGTAGGTGTAGCCAGAGGTTGGATCTGCAACCGCAATGTTCTGCACGGTGACAAATGGGTATGAAGATCCAAGAGATACGGTATTTGTCCCAGCGGTTCCTGTAAATGTCTGCGTGTTGACCGTGTTGAGGAAGTCAATATCACGCTGCATACGCAATTCAGCGTAGTTGATCATCTCGGGAACGATGATCGTAAATGGATCAGTAGGGTCGCTTAGGTTATAGCTATTGATCACCGCCATCGTGGCGATCTGGGTAACATAGGTGCTGTATGTTAAGCCCGTAGTCATTACTTGTTCTTAATCTCTCTGACCATAACCCAAAGGCGGTAACCAACCAAAATGGCACCGCCTATGTGCAGAAACAAAAGCACCCACTCATTAAGGCCGACAGCCCACATTGGCATTGTCATAACACTACCTGCTAGAGCCGAATCAATGACGAGATTGGTGTTATGATCACTGTCCATATCAGTCCTCGTCTGGCTCAGGGGGCTTTGGGGCCAGTTGGGCTTCGGCATCCAGTTTGATGCGGTGGATCAGGTCAGCCACATCCACATAAGGCCGTTGGCCCAGCGCGGCGAGGATCAGGTTCACTTGTTCAACGGTCAAGGACAGGTTGATCATAGTTCGCATCCTGTGAAATAAATTAACGCAGAAGCATTTACAGAGTAAATGGTAGATGTTCTTCCAGTTGTTGCACCACTAGCGACTGACCATTGATGAATACCTGACATGTTAGATGATGTGTTAAACGTAATAGCAGTTGTGACTGAGTTTAATCCAACAATATCTGTGGCATTAAAATGAGAAAGGCTGGAGTATACTAACCCAGTTGGAGCAGTTCTTGTTTGAACAGGATAAATTACCGTAAAGTATCCCGTAGTGGTCGATGTAGCTATGGCCCAAGGAAACCACACATTGTTCCCTGAAAACGCTGGCAAATACCTTTGGCACAGCATCAACTCCTGCCCATACAGCCGCCGTTCAAATGGCGTGGCAACAGAGCCGACTTCAAGCTGTACGCCTGTGATGGTGATTGTGCCAGATGTAAAAGCACCCCCATTATTCGGGTAAAACGCAAGCTGTAACCCATTTACCGCCCCCGCTGGGAGACTTGTAATTGTTGCCGTAAATGTTGTAGCAGTTGCTGTAGCAGACCAAGTGCCAGTTGAAATGGTTGTTGATGACGTATAATTGTCTTGTGCCGTTGGGTATGAAAGAGACCAAGAAACAGTTTGCGGGGTAGAAACCGTAATATTTGCTTGAAATGTTACGGTTGCACCAGACAAATCTGAGCAATTATACGATTCAATTCTTTGATTTATTGAAAGAACTGTGTTGCTTGCAGCACCAGTTGCCTGAAAAGCGTTCCTGTAACCAGCAGAATTGGAAACTTGAGCGACCGTTGCTGGAGCCGCACCAATCCATCCAATGAACCAGCGGTCAATCGTATATGCGCCGCTTGCTGGTGTTGAAAAACTTGTTCCCCGCTGACTAATCTGCATCGCACCATTGATGATGCGGTTGCGGAGAAATGATGACCCCATGACAACCGTGCCAGTGGTGGTTGGGTTTCCAGCAAGCGTACCCGTCACCGTCAGATTGTTGCCAATCGTCGCATTGCCGCTGGCATCAAGCGTGATGTTGTTGGTAGAGGACGCACCGTCTTTAAGGACTGTAGCTTGTAATGTGCCTGACATGGTAAATCCTCTTATTCGTACATAATGTTGATCGTGCCAGCGTCAAAGGTGTCTGTGCCGTTGACAGTGGTGATACGGACCCGATCTAAGGTTCCAGAGAGTGATATTGACCCACTAAATAAAGTTAGTGCTGCCCCCACACCAGTGTAATAACTGACCCCAAAACAAACCCAAGAATTGCCTGTTAGCAAATTAACCACCATTGCTCCTGTGATTGAGTTGGCGGCGGCCATATTAGATGTCGCAAGAAACCCAGTAGTTGACGTATTTGCGGTAGCACCAGATGAAGCTCCGCTAGAATAGCCCGTTGTAACAATAGAACCAGAACCAATTTGCACCTGAACAAGAGATGACCCGTTAGTAGAAACACCGGAAAAATTAATTGTAACGCGTTTCACCCAAGATGGGATTGACGTAAAATCAATGCTGGTTCCGCTGGTAGATGCCTGTGCGGTTCCTGACACCAGCATCAAGTTGCCAGCAGTGCCTGTAATGATACCAGATGAGGCGATAGTCATCTGAATTGTATTATTGGTTACAAGGCTACAAGAATACGCGCCAGTTGAACCCATAACCAAAGGGTTTGACGAATACACATATCCATTTGTCGCATCAGAATGTAGATAAAGCGGCACAGATGACGCCGCAGAACCAACGACAGATATGCGATACCCAGCACCTGTTGAACTGGTTCCAATGCCAACATTCTGCGAGGCATCAACATAGACAGCCTGTGTCCCGTTGGTGGAAAGACCAAGGGTTGTGCTGGTCGGGTTGTAGATGCCTGTGGTTGCACTGGTGGTGTTGGACACACCCGGCGCACCAGCCGAACCAAGGGGGACTGCTACACCTGTCGTTCCATTGATTGTAACTGTCATGGTGTCAAACCTTTGGGTATTTGGCTTTTACCGCCAAGCAAGCCGCAATATAAGCATCGATCTGAGCCTGATCTCCCTTCACAACACCATCAAGGTAATCACGAAAATCAGGGTATTCTTCAGCACGTTCTTGAGCAAAAGTCTTTACTGCGGCAAGGTCATCAACCAAAATTGGAAAACCATTATCGTCACCAACAATGGTTTTTCCTTGAGTTTGACCATTCATCAATGAAGCATGTAACTCCGCAGAAATTACAACTGCATCACGAGGGACATTTGCCCCGTGAATTTCTTCAGTATAAAACCCACCAGTCGATTTTGCGTAAAGCATCATTGTCTTTATCCTTAATATCCGATTGCAACGTAAAGACACCCACTGGCAAAACCAGAACCCGCACTGCCGTATGTAAAGTTTGTTGTTGTTTTTGCAGTGACCCCCGGAGAATACTGGGTAACAACTGATGCTTGGGTTGGAGTAAGAACAACACTTTGGCAAGCAGTTGGGAACGCAATTGGGAATGTTGTTGTCGCGGAACTACCCGCAGTAGCGGCAACTGCGGAAGTTCCCCACTGGATGATAAGGCCATTTGGAAGCTGTTGATATCCATTTGCCGCAAGAGAAGAAGCACCAAAAGCGGCTGAAACCCAATTTGTTCCGTTGCTGACTAAATAGTTTTGGTTAGCCCCGGGTGCTGGCAGCGCAATACTAATAGACCCAGCCCCGTTTGTTATGGTAATTCCCGAACCGCCCGTAAGAGTTGCGGCAGTGTAATCCGTGCCGTTGCCAATAGGAATCTGACCATTGGTAGGTGCAGTGGTCGTGCTTTGTGCCACAAGTGCGCCATTGCTGGCTGGAAGGGTAAGCGTATTGCTTGCCGCAACTGCCGCCGCCTGAAGCTGGCTATAGCCTGATGTGGAACCGTTGAGTTTGATAGGCATATTAGACAATGCTCCAAGTTGAACCAGACGGAACGGTGACGGTCACGCCGCCATTAACTGTAACAGGGCCAAACGTACCAGCGTTCTGGGTACTAGGTATACTATAATCTGTGGTGACTGTCTGCCCATTCAGGTAGAAAATTTGATCTGTTCCACCGCCTGTTGCGCCGCCACCAACAGAAGCCCATGAAGTACCGTTATAGCCTTCAAATGACGTTTTGGTGGTATTGAACCGCAGCATGCCTGTCAATGCAGTACCGGGCTGTTGTCCAGTAGTGCCCGTTGGCAGTGCAATAGCACCCGTTGTCGGTGTGGTAGTTGTTCCAAAATACACAATGCCAGATGCGGCAGCCGTCATAGCGGTCACAGATCCTGCATTGTTAACTTTGAGTACAATGCTATCTGTAAACGTACCGCTAGATGCAGTGGTTGATTGCAAAGTCAGCGTTGATGCCGCAGCAGTGCCACCATAGAGCGATGCAGACGTCACAGAGGTGACCGAGGGCGTCGATGTATATGCGGGAGCTGTTCCAGTTCCTGCCGATGCTAAAACCTGCCCAGAGGCCACCGCTGTAAGTTTGGCAATGGTTGTGCTTCCTGACGCATAGAGAATGTCGCCAGTGGTGTAGGACGTAAGGTTAGTGCCCCCAGCAGCCACAGGCAGCGTACCAGCCGTTAAAACCGACGAGGATGTGCTGTAGATGGCATTGTTGGCCGCAGTAAAAGATGTGAGCCCGGTGCCGCCGTAAGCCGTCCCAAGGGCGTTTGTAAGGTTTAACGTGCCAATCGTCACTGTACCGCTTGATGCAGCCGTTAGAGCCGTTGTGCCGCCGTTATTGCCAACCTTGATTACTACCGAATCAGTTGCGCCAACACCGCTTGTTGATTGAAGCGTTAAGGTTTGGCTTGTGCTTGTTCCGCCAAGTATGGTTGGACTTGTAATGGATGTTGTAAACGTAGGCGCAGCAGACAGCACGATGCTACCAGTACCTGTTGGTGCGCTTCCTATGGCCGTTAAGACGGTAGCATTGGTTGTAACTGTCGATGGTGCAACACCTGCGCCACCACCTACGACTATCGCGTTAGCAGCCAAAGCAGCAGAAGAAGTCCAAGCACTGCTAGAGCTAAAGTAAGGGATGCCACCTGATGTTCCTGTCACAGCTAGAGTGTAGGTGCCAGACGATGTAATAGGGGATGCTGTCCCGCTATTAGATAAAATATTGGCTGCACCCGTTGAAAATCCTAAACCAACGCTTGTAACAGTACCCGTACCCGCCGCAGCCCAGCTAAGTGTAGTGCCGTTAGACGACAAGACAGTGCCGTTAGAGCCAATACCAAGCTTTGAGAGCGTGTTCGTTGCGCTTGCATAAACAAGGTCGCCAGTGGCGTATGTTGAAAATCCTGTGCCGCCATTTGAAGACCCTAAAACACCCGTTACGCCTGTTGTTAAAGGTAACCCGGTGACGTTGGTCATTACCCCTGATGATGGTGTGCCCAAAGCAGGCGTAATAAGTGTTGGTGACGTATTAAGAACAACAGATCCAGTGCCCGTGCTGGTTGTAACACCCGTGCCGCCATTGGCTACATTCAATGTACCAGCAACTACTACGTTGCCGATTGTTCCCGTGGCAGGCGTAAGCCCGGTAGAACCAAAACTGATTGAGTTGACCACGTTATTAGAAACAGACAACGTATAAGTGGCAATTTGGGCAGTTGTAACGCGAACGGTAGACCCCGCCTGAACAGCTTCTAACTGTTCAGTACCGTTCAATGAAATAGCCGCTGTAAGGTTCGGGATCGTAACAGTGGTCATATCATATTCCCGTTTGCGGTATCTGGGTCATCTCGTAAGGCAAGCCCACTATAACAGTTCTAATGCGCGTTGTGGACTGCAAAAGATTTGCTGAAGGTATAATCTGGTTGGTTGTGTAAGTAAATTGATAGCCAACAACAGACGTTACGCTGTAAAAACCATCCGCGTTGCTGTTGCCAGTACCCGCAATAGACACCTGACTGTTAGCCGCGAACCCGCTTGGCAGAGTGTTACATGTAACAGTTACAACCGTAGTGCCATTTGACACAATAGATGTCAGCGACAGCGTTGTTCCATACGCCACCTTGTTGTTCAAAGGCGATATTGCGTATGAATCTAGACCAGTAGGTGGTCCAATTGGCTGAGTTGACCGGGTTTGGCCGTCTTCCGTTGCTCGTGTTGAATATGTGTTGACCGTAAGACCCGTTTGAGAATTTACAGTGGATGATGTCAGCACACTACGGTAATCAACTTCATCACGGACAACGGGTTCAACACGCGCATTGATCACTGGCAACGGATCTGCCGTCAGTACGATAGCGCGTTTTTGCTGCTGCGGTTCGTCGTAGCAATTTTGGCACACAAGAAGGCGAATGTTGTTCAGTTTTGCCCCGGCCCACTGGTACTGCCAACGCAAATCAACGTGGTTGTACCATATTGAGCATCGATCACAGACACCAAACGCCTGTGGGCTTCTGCTACTTACCCTTGCTCTACCAGCCTTTGATGCGTAGGCCATGCCATAACCTACCTGTAGTAGCCGGAGATCATCGGAGAGATGTAATAGGAGACGTATTCTGTGTCCTGATCAGCCGCAATTTTATATGATTCGTCGGCCTCAATTTTCAATTGAGCACTTATGGGCTTGTTCCAGATACGTGCAAGGCGATAAGCCATGCCGTTAGCAAAAGCATCAAGCCAACGATACGGAAGATCAAGCGTTTGGCCATTTGTAAAGTTTGCATCCTGTATCTGCTTTACAACATAATATTTCAAAGTCACCGTGCTGTCGTTAGGAACAGGCCACAATGTGATGGTTGGGTTAATCAGGCGGTCAAACCAATAGACGGTAGCGGCACCCTCTTGAGTTTTGTTGGCATAGGATGCGTATTCGCTGCGGCTCACCGGGAAAATCAAACGGTCAATCGGCTGCCCGGTGCTGCTGTCTTCAACATAAGCATCAAGGATCATAATTGTGCTTGGGTCTACGCTGTAAGTACCCGTGCCAGCCGTCAATGTCTGTGTAACCAGCTGCACTTCCCAAAGGTTTACACCGAGGTTTGCCCAACCGGCTAACAAAAGATTGGCAGCAGTCCTTGCGCTTTGCATATGCTCTTGCGTGATAGACGTAGGGCGCACATCGCAGATGTTGAAAGCGTAAAGAATAACCTCACCAAGTGATGGATTATAGGTTGTTGTCCCGCTTGAAGTCATAAACGCCTCCCATTAGGACATCGCTTCCTGAGAAATGACAGACGCACCGACTGTGTTTGTGCCAAAGCCCGACGGCGTTGTAACCGCAACGGTCAAGATGTCAGGGGTATTACCCTGAATTGTAGTGTAGAGCGGGAAAAACGTGCTTAGGTCAAAGTTTTGCAAGCCGCCAGCAGGGAGCGGGGTATTGTACACTACTTCGCCGCCAGACACTGCTGTTGCCGAGACATCGCGTTCAACAAAGCTGTTTAACGAACCAAGTGAATACATGGTGTTAAACGTGGCACCCGTCAGAGCCACTGGCGAATAGTATGTTGATGCGATCAGCTCAAGTGTGCAGTTTGCAGAAGAGAAGATGTTAAGCGTTTGAGGCAATACTTGACCACGGTCAATTTCCCCAATGATGTAGTTACCGCTTGCGGCTGGCGAAACTGTCATGGGGTATGGGAATGAGGCACTGCCGATCACGTTATCAACAACCGTTAAAGCTGTCGTTGTATTTGACAAAACACGGCCAATGGCACCAGTGCCTTGGGTATAAAGGATTGTGCCCCCGGGGTTGCCAGAGGTTGTAACCGAATACGTGAAAGTTGTAGGCCCGGTAACTGTGATCTGGAACGTACCGTTTACGGATGTATTGGTTGTACCACCCGAAACGGTTATGTACCTGCCTGTTGTCAGGAAGTGCGGATTTGCTGTTGTCGCTGTTGCGGTGTAGGGGGCAGATGCACCACTAACAACAATGCCAGTGATTGAAGCACTTGAACCGCGAGACCAAACGTACTTTCCAACCCACTGGTTGGCAGTCCATGTGGCGGAGGATGCCGTGATAACGGTGCCCCCGGTCATATACATCGTAGAAGATGCGGCAGTTTGGCTGACGCTAACAGTCCATGAAGAGCCACTACCGCCCGTAATAACAGTACCAGCAGCTACGTTGGCACCAGTTACAAGTTGACCAATGGCAACTGTTCCCGATGTCACGGTTCCGATGGTCAGTGTATTGCCAGAAATGCTTGATGTGCCAACCTGAGCGGCCAAATTGGCAACACTCGTAATTGCAGCACCACCCGCAGGCAAAGTGCCGTTTGCACCCGAATAGTTGGTGTCAACGCCGTATTCCAACGTGCCCATTGCGCGATAACGGAAGGACAAAATTGGGTAACGAGTTGCAGACGCGCCGGGCTGACGAGCCGGAGTACCAGCAGCCATGCCATAACCATAGGTAAAGCCGCGCTGTGTATCAATTTTACCTTCAGCAAGCACCGAAACACCATAGTGAAACATAGAACTTGCGGTTGATGTCCCTACGTTTCTGAGCTCATAACGAACAGGCAAGTTACCCGTGCGCGACCAAGGGTTGGTCTGACTTGGCAAGTTAGCAATACCAATCTGGTGAAGAATAAAGGGCTCACCATTGATAACCACGCCCCAACGGAGCAAGCCTGCGCCATACCAAGCGTATTCGACATAATACATTTGGATCAGATTGAAATTCAATGTGCTCTTGATGTTATAAGGATCAATCCAATTAGGATATGTGATGGTTGTATTGGTAATAGTTCCAGCAACATCCGAGCGGTAAACTACAGCCATCCCATTAGGGTTAGCCGCTGTAGGATCACCCTGTTCAAAAAACACACCATTGGCATCATCGAAGAAACCAACACGCTGACGCTGGTTAGTGACCGCTGCACCAAACACAAGACCAGTTGACATGTAGATGGTTTTGCCGGGCTGATAACGAATGTAAGGTCGTGTCTGGCGGATGGCAGTGTCCCCAGAAGCAGATGTGACACTCATCTGAATGCCGCCCTGCGACGACACCTGCTGAATTGTAGCACCGCCAGAAACATAAGCTTCCCAACGCATTGGCTGCTGGGAATATTCAAAGTCAGCTTCAAACAGGTTCTGGCTTTCAGATACTTTTTGCTTGCCAAGGTTGTCACGCAAACGCTGCGGATACTCCATCAGCATTGCTTGATCGGCTGTGCTTGAACTCAGGCTCAATCCAGACATAGAAAACCCCTATTAGTATGGCGCAACGCCAAATTGTGTAAATATGGCCGTAACAGATCCAGTACCGCCTGTGATTGTTACCTTGGCATAAGTTGGTGAATACTGATAGCTGGTTTGGATGTTGCCAGTAGCAGAAACGGCCTGAGCATCTGAAGAATTGAGCCACGCAACCTGATATGGGTTAACCGGGTTGGTTGGGCTGTTCGGATCTTGCAGGGTCTGCTGAACAGTATAAGTCACTGTGCCTGATGTAGTGCACTGAATTGCGGTCATAGACGGCGCATACTCATCAAAGCGTACCCAGCCGGATGATGCCGTATTGTTCGTGCCAACGGTAAGGGCACCAGCAGCAGTTGCGCTGATTGCAATGCTTGTCACCGTTTTAAAATCAATGTTGCTAATAGCGGTGCCGATATTAGGCCCGGTGATCACTTCAAATACAGCATTGCTGTTATAGTCGGTGCCAGTGATTGTAAATGTTTTGGCACTTTCGTTAGCAGTAGTAGTGATTACAACACGACGAGGCGTATCCATAACAGCTACGGTTGATGTAATAGCCGTGCCAGTCACTGAAAGACCAGTTGTAGTGGTAACGGCCAAAGCACCATTTAGCGTCAGGTTTCCGGCTGCCGGGGTCTGAGAAAGGCAAATTGCCGTCAAGCTTGCTGTTGCTAAAGGTCCAACAGTAACTGTTACAGGACGCATCTTATTTACCCTTCTTCGCTACAGCAGCATTATCAACAAGATTGGGGTAAGGGCGACCCGCTGCACGTGCGTGGGCTTTGGCCAGCTGTACCTTCTTGCGTGACAAGTGCTTGGTCACATGATCTTTAGGTGCTTTTGTATCCCAAAATGGCTTGTCAGTCATTAGCAATCCCACTTGCGAAGTGATTTATTGATACGGCTATTGGGATCAGCGGCAGCAGCTGCGCCAGTCAGCTTGCGCTTCATCCCCGTCATACGTTCACAAAAAGACTTGTGGCGCGAGTTTTCATGGTCTTTGCTAGGTGCCTTTAGGTTGTGCCCTTCAGCCTTAGCAGAAGCCCTTCCTTTTGCATTTAAACCGCCAGAAGGCGACTTACCTTCGGATCTTTGCCAAGCCGGGGATTTAGCCATGATACACCTCTAAAAAAAACGGGGAGTCGTTGCAGACCCCCCGCGTTTAACTAGTCCAGTGAAATCCTATTAGTGGACTTCAGGCTCATAGGACTTGTGCTTTTTAGGTTCCGTGCCTTTGTGTGCGGATGACAAAGGGCTGAAGTTGGAACCTGTACGACCACCGCTCTTACGGGCAGGACGATCGTGACGCATGTGAGCATGTTCGCCGTGGACATGACCGAGGTGCTTTTTAGCACGACCGCCACGCTTCTTGGCTTCTGCTTCCTTTACAACGTGAGAACCAGCACCTGCGTAAACTTCTTTAGGTGCCTTATCCGATGCAAATTTACCTTCATGTGGAAGGTCCATTGCGCCGCCGTGTTTACGGGCCTTGCGGTGATGCTTTTTCATGCCTTCCTCGTATTCATGTTCTGCATGTTCTGCGCCGTGATGTTTATGGGCGTGGTGAGCATGATGAGCATGGTGAGCGTGGTGAGCATGATGGGCATGGTGCTCGTGGTGGCCGTGCCCGTGGTGTGCCTTATGACCTTTCATCGGTCTACTCCTTAGAAGTTGGCATATTGAGTGTTGCCATACAGACCAGCAGCAGAGCTGATGTTGTAAGGCTGGGGCGATTGACGAACCACATAGCGATTGGTTCCCGTAGATGGGGTCAAATTAACACCTGACGAATTGGCAAGGTTAATTGTACCGCGAACGTCACCAGTCGTGGCAGTCGGATAGGTATTATCGGCAGCAACAAAACCAGTGAAATTAGTCACAGGGTTCAATACTGACAACGAAGCCGCAGCAGCAGCCGTTAGTTCGCCTGACGAATCAGCGCGAATAGGTAGGCCCACAAGAGCACTTGTACCAACAGAGTAAGCGTGGGTTGTATCAGCCGTACCGCCCGAAAGGGTGATGGATTTGATATACTTGAACGCTTTTTTACCAGTGACGGTGCTACCAGCCGTGAGGGTGGCAGTTTCAGTCATTGGCCATCCATAGATGTCGTAACCCGTGGATGTGATGGTAGTGTAGGTGGCAGAAGCAGCCGCAGTGTAGGTCAAACAACGACCGAGCAAAGCCTGTGGGTTCCACAAGTTGATCGTGCCAGCCTGACCCTGCGGAATACCGTTGGAAAGTGGAGCACTCAAAGCGTTGTTTAAGGACGCAGTGATAGTAATTGGCGAACCGCTTGTACCAGCAGCAACAGGCTGACCGCTAACAGTGTAAGAACCAGTGAAACCAACACCAGAGTTACCGTTAGAGGCATTTACGGTTGGGCCAAAACCAGTGATGGTTGTGCCAGTCGCAATACCAGTTCCGCTGATCACCATGCCAATCGCCAGAGGGCCGTTACCAGCCGTGGTTACGATCAAGACGTTGCCAGCAGTACCAGAAGTACCATTGGAAATGTAGCCTGACACCGAAGCATAGGAGTCAAGTGCCACAAAACCTGCGCCACTATTGGTGTCAATTGCACCAGTATCAGCACGAGCGATCTGGGAGACAATAGAAACACCAGTTGTCGTTGAAGCAGAAGACACAAGCGTCAAAGTAGCTGACGTTGGGTTAGCTGAAGCAACAACCGCAGCCGAAGCATTGGTGTAAGGGACAATGTTCAGGGTCGTGATGTTATCAAAACCTGACCAAACGCCCGTAAATGCACCGAAGTTCTGCCCGGCAATGTAGGTGTAAGGGACACGGGGGTCTAAAATCCCCGCGCCAGCATAGAAGGCCGATGGGCCGAGCTCTGGGTTATATTCCAGAGGAGTGTAAGGGCTCTGCCCAAATACGACTTGAGGACCAGAGATAGCTGTAATAGACATTGCTGTCTCCAATCTTAGAAGGTTGGGAATGAACCGTAGATCGAACGCCAGTTGTAGTAAGAGAAGCTGTAACGCTCATACCCTTTAACCAGCAAGTTATCGGTCACAAAATCGACTTGCATGTCTGTTTCGAAGGGAATGCGCTCCATGTACGACAGACCGTCGATGTTGGTCAGCAAGAACCAAGCATACTGAGAGGTCAAGAAGTCGTTGGTCATGTAGCCTTCTGACAAGCCACCAGCGGTCGTGAGGATAGCATTGACGTCATTATCTGCTGTACCCGGGCGCAGTTCGGTCTTTGTCAGACGAATTGCAACTGGTTCCAGCTGAGCAGGAACAACCAGCTTACGACCACGAGCAAACACTTTCAGACCTGCCTGATCGCGGAACTGGGTACGAATGCCGATCATGCCGTTAAGCAGGGTTGATTCGTTCAAGTCAACGTCAGTGGTAGGACGGTTTGCAACAGTACCGCCGTCGATCGGATGGGCAGTGGAGCAGAGTGCTACACCGTCACCGCCAACTTGGTTCTGGTAAGTCGTTGCAGTGTTCAGGACGTTTGCGCCGTAGATTTCCTTGGTCTGCTGGAAAGATTCAATCAGGCCGAGGTTGGAAGGTGCAAACTGGGTTTTGTAGAGGTTGTCGTCGATCGCCTTACGGGTAATCGCGTAGCCAAGAGCAATTTCAACGTGCTCCTGATTGTAGACATACCGCTCACCTGCTCCGTTATCAAAAGCGGTCTGGCCACCTTCGTTCTTGAGCTGGGCATACCCGAGGTAGCGCATTTCAGCGGTACGTTCGAGAGCCATTTTTGAGTCATGCTTCGTAAAGATCTTGTCGTACTGAGATGGGATCATCTCGTACTTGCCCTCTACGCCGCGAAGACCGGGAAGGAGCAGATCCTTGATTGCTGAAAGATTAACAGCCATTGGTGTTTACTCCTTAAATACCAGCAAGACCACGTTGCATCGAGTTGTTAAACCCGACCACGATCTTGTTGTATGCGGTTGTGCTGTCATTGCCGTTGATACCAGCCAGAGGGCTTGTTGCGCCCGGAGTGTAGTTAGCAAGGCTGATGATACGGAATGGGAGGAAGTTATTCGAAGCTGCACCAGCCGAGGAGTTAGCAATCAGCGAGTACTGGTCTGCGAAGAAGGTTGACAGGCCGTTAGCGGTGTTACCGTTGGTTTCACCAGTTCCTGCGCTGTCATTGTAGTTGAAGCTAATGTTCTGACCGATCGCAGACACACCAACCGCAGTAGCAGTGGTGTTAGAGTTTGCGGTCTGAACAATGAACTGAGCGTTCGGGTCGGTGATCACATAAGCGGTCACATCGCCGTTTGCATCAGAACCGGGCCAATAG
>Ga0114962_10001407_pt1 | contig 20743 bp, 20 predicted proteins | sample C_130820_MF_Meta_FD_87017 | JGI IMG/M metagenome (GOLD analysis project Ga0114962, IMG submission 87017) | Freshwater microbial communities from Lake Croche, Canada to study carbon cycling - C_130820_MF_MetaG | ecosystem: Environmental > Aquatic > Freshwater > Lake | place: Lake Croche, Canada... | reverse complement strand
CTTTTGAAAAATCAGGAAATAAACCTATGATACAAACAGTTATTTTTGATATGGACGGCGTAATTGTCGATACAGAACCCGTGCACCATTTTGCTTATTTTCAACAATTTGCCGAATTAAATATTGTGGTTTCCGAAGAACTATTTACCAGTTTTATGGGTAATTCTACTCGGAATGTCTTTCAACAACTAAAAGCGATCTTCCATTTAGAACAGAATGTGGAGGATTTAATTCAAAGGAAAAGAACAATTTTTAATGATGCTTTCGACAATAAAGCCGATTTGGAATTATTGGAGGGTGTGGAGAAATTAATTAAGGATTTACACAAGTCAGGAATCCAACTTATACTAGCTTCTTCAGCTTCAAAAGTGACAATTTCCCGAGTTTTTAATAGATTCAAATTGCATCCTTATTTTAGCCATATTGTAAGTGGTGAAGATTTTCCTAAATCTAAACCAGATCCTGCGATTTTTGTGCATGCAGCTTCTTTATCAATAGCGCCAATATCCAATTGTATCATTATTGAAGATACTACAAACGGTATAATTGCCGCCAAAGCAGCTGGAATATACTGCATAGGCTACGATAGTGTGAATTCTAAATTTCAGGATTATTCAGCAGCCGATAAAATAATAAGTCATTTTGATGAATTGAATATTCAAATTATAAGTCAAATCGAGATTTAAATAGTATAAAATTAAATTATTTAAAATCTCGTTTCGGTAGGGTATGCTTATCAACAATCCTTTTTCCATCTGTTTTAACGGCTGCATTTTTGCGAATAGCCCAGAAAAATTCGGTCGAAAAGCGTTGAGCTTCTTCTAAATTTACAATCGGATTGGGATAGCTTTGGCCAATTTCAAACTCATATAACAGTTGTTCCATTGGGGTAAGTTTCCAAGGTTCGTGGACAAACTCACTAGGAATATGAGCCAATTCAGGAACCCATTTCTTAATAAAAAGGCCCTCGGGATCATGTTCATAGGAGTTCTTCACTGGATTGTAAATTCGTAAAGTATTGATTCCCGTTACTCCCGCTTGCATCTGAATTTGTGGATAATGGATGCCCGGTTCAAAATCCAGGAACTGCTGAGCCAAATGTGGACTGCAATTTTGCCAAGGCTGAAATAAATGATGGGTGTAAAAGGAAACTACTAAGGCCCGCATTCTGAAATTGAGATAGCCCGTCGCATTCAAACAACGCATGCAGGCATCTACCAAAGGAACGCCAGTATGTCCTGATATCCAAGCTTCGTGGTATTTGGGATTTACGGTTTGATTCAATTGACGATAGCCTTTATTGATACTCACGAATTCCATCTCCGATTCCATTTCGAATTTCTGAATAAAATGGGCTTGCCATCGCAAGCGTGAAGCAAAATTATCGATTTGACGAACGTTTTTCTTTAGGTCTCGATGCTCCATCGCCCTATGGCAAATTTGTTTCATGGAAAGAGCTCCCCAGGCTATATAAGGGGAAAGCCGACTGCAACTCAATCGTCCTAAATCAGGTTTTGAAATGTGCTTGCTGTAATTGACCACTCGTTCTTCCAAAAAAGACTTTAAATATCTCAGGCCTGTAGGTGTTCCTCCTTTTTGAAAAGGGGAATTTTTATCGGTATCAAGTGAAACTAATTTGAAATTGGTTTTGAATTTTTGGATGGCTTCAATAGAAATAAAGGAATGCGATCTGGGAAGAAAAGGAAACGGATCTAAGTCCATAAAATCACACCAATCATCCTTCCATTTATGTCTATTCGACAATCCTCTTTTCACACCATTTGTGATGTATTCTTTCCATTCAATAGTATTGCTTTTACAAAATTCGGCAACAGTAAGATCTCGATCATAGGTGATTTTAATACCCGTTTCCTGATGGGAAAACAGATTGCTAATACCATATTCTGTATGAATTCGTTCTAGAGTTGGAAGCACTTCCTCTTCTACGATTAGTATCTCAGTATGATATTTCGAGAGTACTTTATTTAGGGATTCTAAGGATTGTTTTACAAAATCAAAATGCCTTTGACTATAGTGATGATCTTTTAAAAGAGAAGGCTCAAAACAATATAAAAATAGCGTTTTGCTGGGGCTCAAAAGTGCATTATATATAGCCTCTTGATCTTGTAAACGCAAATCTCTTTTAAACCAAACTACATTCACTTACTAAACTTTTAAGCAATTACTAAATCACAAATTAGAAAAATTGGGTTTTAGGCTACCGCTTCTTTATAAATCCTCAAACATCTTTCTCTTGCCATTTTGTGGTCTACAATGGGTGATGGATAGCTAAAATCTTCCAATTCAGGGATCCATTTTTTGATGTATTTTAAGTCTTTATCGAACTTTTTGATTTGTTCTGTCGGATTGAAAATACGGAAATAAGGTGCAGCATCAACGCCACATCCTGCCGCCCATTGCCAGTTGCCAACATTACTGGATTGCTCATAATCCAAAAGCTTTTGAGCAAAATAGGTTTCGCCCCAACGCCAATCGATTAATAAGTGTTTGCACAGAAAGCTCGCCACAATCATCCGAACGCGATTGTGCATGTGCCCAGTAGCATTGAGTTCTCGCATTCCTGCATCTACAAAAGGATAGCCCGTTTTTCCTTCACACCACTTTTTAAATTCAGCTTCGTTATTATTCCATTTTATAGCATCATATTTTGGTCTGAAACTACTGTTTTTAGTATGTGGAAAATGCCAAAGTATTTGCATGAAAAATTCGCGCCAAATTAATTCGTTCCAAAAAGTTTCCTCTTTCTCCTGCATCGCTTTTTGCATCATTTTTCGGATGCTTACAGCCCCAAAACGAAGATAAGCTCCTAAAAAGGAGGTTTTGTTTAGCGCCGGAAAATTGCGTGTGGCTTCGTAATTCCGAATTAGAGCTGCTGAAACATCAAAAGCCGGTACTTTGATTTTGGAAGTTTCGAAACCGATATCTTCCAAATTCAAAAAAGGATAGGAGTGATCAGCAACTTTGTCCAATATAGTCTCTGAAGGATAGTTTTCTAATTTAATTTTCTTGAAATTTTCTTTCCACTTTCTCGAATAGGGAGTGTAAACAACATAAGGCAGTCCATCGTCTTTTGTAACTTCACTTTTTTCAAAAATCACCTGATCTTTAAAGGTGTGAAATGCAATGGAATGTTCTTTGAAAACTTGGAAAACAGCCAAATCCCGCTGTCTGGCATAGGGCTCATAATCGTGATTAGTAAATACCTTTTCGATTTTGTTTTCCTGTGCCAGCCGATTAAAAATAGCGGCGGGCTCTCCATAAAAAACAGCCAGAGATTTCCCTTTTTCTTTTAAACCAGCATTAATCTTTTGAATTAATTCATGAATAAAATTAACACGTGCATCGTCTTTGGGAAGTTCATCTAAGATGTTTTTATCAAAAATAAAAATAGGCAAAACAGAAAGTCCACCATTTAAAGCCTCAAAAAAACCTTTGTTATCATCAAGTCGGAGGTCACGTCTAAACCAGAATACTGTCATAAAATCAATTTAATTGTAATAATTCTAAAGATAAGGGAAAATTTATCCATTTACCAATAAGGATGACATTCCGCCATCAACATGCATCACTTGTCCAGAAATCCAACTGGATTGCTCTCCCAATAAAAATTGCGCCATTTGTGCCAAATCATCAGCCTGACCAAAACGTTTTAGTGGATGTCTTTCAGCTGATTTTTCCTGTTTGCTTTCATTATTTAGGAATTTATCAGCTAATGGAGTTTGTGTCAAGGACGGTGCAATTACATTCACTCTTATTTTTGGGGTATATTCAGCAGCTAAAGCTTTTGCGAATCCTTCAATAGCTCCTTTTGCTGCAGCGACACTCGTATGAAAAGGCATTCCCATACTTGCAGCCACACTGCTAAAAAGGACAATACTCGATTGATTGGAAGCCGACAGTTGGGGTAAAATAGATTGAATAACTTTGACCATGCTAAAGAAATTAATCTGCATATCACTTTCAAAAGTCTCTAATTTCAATCCTCTAAAGGGTCTAAGGTTTATGCTTCCTGGACAATAAACGAATCCGTCAATTACCGCTGGCAAGTTAGCCGAATCAAGGGTATCAGTTAAAGCATCAAAAGGAATGTGGGTTACGTTTAAACCTTCTAATCCTTCTGCACTTCTAGAAGCTACATAAACAGTGTTCGTTTGTTCTAATGCTTTTGCAATGGCCAATCCGATTCCGTAAGAACCGCCTATTAATAATATGTTTTTCATAATTTTATCCTTTATATTCTCCAAATAATTCGATTAGTTTTTTCTGACGATAGTTAAATATTTCTTCCAATTTAGGTTTAACCAAAAAAGGATGTACCAATTGTCCTAATATTCCTAGTGGTACTTTGTAATCTATAATATCTTCCATTTCTACCCCACCTGGGATTTCTCTGATAAAGTGTTTGTGATGCCATAGCGAGTAAGGCCCAAAAAGTTGCTCGTCTACAAAATATTTCTGGTATTCAAAATGAGTGATTTCGGAAACCCATTTCGTTTTGATTCCCAAAATTGGAGTGACTATATATTGTATAATTTGCCCGGAAAACATAGGGCGATCAGCCCCAGATTCAATAATAAACCCCATATAATCAGGAGTTATTGTCTTTAGATTTCTTGGGTTACTAAGAAATTCCCATGCCTCATCAAGACTAATAGGCAAATTTAAAATGCTTCTTTTAGTATAAATTTTCATTATTTTTATTTTGGTAAAGATAGATAATTGTTTAATCTTATCAATTAAAAGATAAACAATAAATATATAATTATACTTTAATTAACATTAGAAAACCTTTAAATGTGTATTTTTGAAAACTAATTCATAAAAATAAAAATGATGAAAAAAATAATTATTGCACTAGCGCTAGTTATCACTACGCTTTCAGTAGAAGCTCAATTAAAAGCTCCGGCAGCAAGTCCGAAAGCAATCGTAGACCAAGTCGTTGGTTTAACCGATATTGGTCTAGAATATTCCCGTCCAAGTGCCAAAGGACGTACTATTTTTGGTGATTTAGTTCCCTTTGGTAAAATATGGAGAACAGGTGCCAACGAAAATACTATTATTTCGTTTAGTGAAGATGTTGTTATTGGAGGGAAGACTTTGAAAAAAGGGAAATATTCCTTGTATACAATGCCTAAAGCAGATACTTGGGATATTATTTTTTACACAGCCACTGATAATTGGGGAAATCCAACTACTTGGGACGATTCAAAAGTAGCTTTAAAAGCAACTGCAACTCCAGAACAATTAAATCGCCCAGTGGAAACTTTTACAATTGCAATCAATCATTTGGATAATAATTTTGCACATCTTGAAATTTCCTGGGAAAATACCCTTGTGGCTCTAAAAATTGAAGTGCCTACTCAAAAAATAACTCTTGCAAATATTGAAAAAGTACTAGCAGGTCCAACTGCAGCCGATTATAATGCTGCCGCTCAGTTCTACTACCAATCAAATGGTGATTTGAACAAAGCACTTACTTATGTGAACAAAGCTTTGGAATTAAGTAAAGATAAACCGTTTTGGATTTACAGACAAAAATCGTTGATTCAGGCTAAACTGGGTGATAAAAAAGGAGCTATTGAAACCGCTAAATTATCATTGGCAGCAGCAACTGAGGCTAAGAATGCAGATTATGTAAAAATGAATTCCGATTCTATTATCGAATGGAATAAAAAATAATTTGCTTTATATAATTTAAAAATCCCGTCTTGATATACTCAGGACGGGATTTTTTTTATATTGTTAAAAGAGGGTCTTTTCTAAATAGTGTTTGAAGTAAAATAGATAAGACTAAGGTGAGCATGGCTCCTATGAAATTGAGCCAGAGGAAACTGACAACATCCAGATAATAAATATAAAAGATAGTCAATTGGCTAATAACAGCTCCCCAGAAGATTGCTTTAGCTTTTACATATTTCACATAGAAACCTACCAGAAAAATACCCAATACCGTGCCGTAAAAAATAGAGCCTATTATATTTACCAATTGGATTAAATTCTCAAACAAGGTTCCAACACAAGCAAAAAGGATGGCGATAATTCCCCACAGAACAGTAAAAAACTTAGTGGCATTGACATAATGTTTCTCGGAACGTTCTCCTTTTAGATTTCTTTTATAAATATCTATTGCCGTAGTCGATGCAAGGGCATTGATTCCCGAAGCCGTTGATGACATTGCTGCCGACAAAATTACAGCCAATAGTAATCCGATTAATCCCTTGGGAAGATAATGCAATATAAAATGGATAAATACATAATCCTTGTCATTGGTTTCTGACTTAGAATCGGCCTTAGATATTAATTCTCGAGCTTCATCTCTTAAATCATTTTCCTTATTAGAAAGGGTGACCAAATCTTTTCTCAGAATGGGATTGTCGTAATTCTGATTTAAATGTTCGATATATAACAGATTGATTTCCTTTTTTTCTTCGGATAATTTACTCAACTTATTTTCTAATAACTTGTATTGATTATTGTAAATAGAATTGGATACGATAACTTTATTGTTCGGATTGAAATTCAATGGTACGGGATTGAACTGAAAAAATACAAAAACCATGACTCCAATTAATAAGATGAAAAACTGCATAGGAACTTTCAAAAAACCGTTCATGATAAGTCCCATCTGACTTTCACGAATGGATTTTCCAGATAAATAACGTCCCACCTGGGATTGATCAGTTCCGAAATAAGACAAAGCCAAAAAGAAACCACCGGTTATACCACTCCAAAAAGTGTAGCGAGTTCCCGGATCAAAGGAAAAATCGACGATATCCATTTTGTCATTTGCACCAGCAATATGCAATGCATTACTAAATGTCATATCATTGGGCAAGAGATGCAAAATCAGGAAAAAGGTGATAATCATCCCCGACATAATTACAAACATCTGTTGCTTCTGAGTCACATTAACGGCCTTAGTTCCTCCTGAAAAAGTATAGATTATTACCAAAACACCAATGCTGATATTCATTAATGTTAGATTCCACCCTAACAAGGCAGATAATATAATAGCAGGGGCATATATGGTTAATCCTGTTCCCAATCCTCTTTGAAAAAGGAATAGAATAGCAGCCAGAGAACGCGTTTTTAGATCAAATCGCTGTTCTAAATATTCATAAGCGGTATATACTTTTAAGCGGTGATATATAGGAATAAAGGTCACACAGATAACAACCATAGCCAATGGCAATCCAAAATAAAACTGTACAAATCCCATCCCGTCATGATAGGCTTGTCCTGGTGTAGACAAAAAGGTAATGGCACTGGCTTGTGTTGCCATAACCGATAAACCCACCACATACCAAGGCGTTTCGTTGCTTCCTAGTATATAATCTTCTACGTTTTTACTGCCTTTGGTTTTCCATACACCATAAACAACAATAAAAAGTAGGGTTACTATCAATACGATCCAATCTAATTGCTGCATACTAGGAGAAAATTTGCATGATTAAAACAAAGATTAAAATATAAATACCATTGATTATCAATACCCAGGTATAGCTTTTTTTCCATTGCGTGCTTTTGTCTATTTCCATTTTATAACGTGTATTAATTTCAATTAGTTTTCGTTTTCTGGGACCGAAATTAGATTGGCCATCAATCGATAAGCACCGCTCACACCTTCTGATAATTCTCTAAAGAAACTCAAACCAGTATAAATATAATTACCTCTTCCATATTTTGCAATTAATAAAGCTCCCTTTTTTTCTGTTTCTCCCTTGTCGTTGGAAGATAGAATAGGAGTGAAGGCCGCATCCCATTCCTTAGGGTAATTCAAACCTTGTTCTTGTTTCCAGCCCTTGAAATCGGCAGATGTAATGATGTTTGGAAAATTTAATACGGAATGATTGGGTGCCAAAAACCGAACTTCAGCATTTTCTTCACTTACTCGATCACCCGATAATTTTAAAGGAAACGGTGCTATTTCATTTGTAAGCAAGTTTCCCGCTGTATTGTATTGTACAATCATATTGTGACCTTCTTTTACGAAATCAAATAAGATATTTTGAACCTTAACTAAAGCAGGCAAGGTATTATAAGCTCTGATTCCGATTATTACAACATCGAAAGCAGCTAGTTTTTCAAGGCTAATTTCTTCCGCTTTCAAAAGACTTACTTCATAACCCATTTGTCTCAAACTCTGAGGAACTTCGTCACCAGCTCCCATAATATAAGCAATTTTTTCAGTCCCTATTTTCAGGTCTAATTTTAAAAATTTAGATTGGGCCGGTCTTAAAACCTGCTGTCTCGGAATGTGTTCGTATTCGATGCTGATTTGTTCTTTATCAAAACGTTTTCCATCTGAAATAGCGGTACTTCGTGCTACAACGGATTCATACTGTGTCGATGGATTTACTGTGAAAGAAACGGTTTTTTCTTCCCCTTTTTTATTAAAAGTGAAGGGTATGGAGTTCGGAATCACTGTCCAGTCTTTGGGTAAATCCAATTCAACATTTCCTTTAATAGCATCTTTTCCAGCCTTTACTCTAACTTGAATGTTCTTTGGTTGGTTCGAATTGAAGAGGACCACTCGGTCTACAAAACTGCTGGTTAGCTCCGGAATAATGTCAAGTGGTGCGTATACTTCTCCCTTTTTTGGATCACTATATTTATAAATGACCTCTCGTTCAAAAGGAATTCTAACACCATTTATGGCAATTGTAAAACTGACTTTAAGGTCTCGAATGATATCAGGAAGTCCTATTTGTTTTGGATTATCTACCTGATACATGCCTTCTGTTCCTGAAGTGCTTAGCCAATAAGGTTGGGTATAATTGGTATTGGAGCCAAGCGGCAATTCCAGATCAATATTCCGTACTTTATTGTTCGCTAGTTCCAATACTGTGAAAGGGGAATTGGATTCGGGCACCGAATTTAATCCGACTAACTGCATAGGAACAGCACTTCTATTAATTGCTTCCACTTTAATTTTGAGCTTGCTTCCTGGCACAGCTTCTTGATTTGCAGCAACGGCTTCTATATACAAACCACTACAAGCAGCAATAATTTTCTTGATTTCTTCTAATTTCACTGGCTTCCAATGATCTTCCTTTAGTGCCTGAATCATCACATAGACCTTAACTAAATCAGGAATACTAGCTTCTGGATTCTTGAAATCGTAATTCTTATCTATTTCTAAAACCATTTCGCCAATCGCTTTTCCTCCTTCAACTCGATTCCAGCTGGTATCAATTCCTTCAAATAGATTTGATTTGTCAAGTAGAGGATCTCCTTTTAAAAACTCGAGGTATTCGTATTCCTCTCCGCGACTTCCACTGGTTCCAAAACCTTGAGATTTATGATTGCTTCTGCTCAAAGCAGCAATTTCCTGATTTGATTTCCCTATCAAAGGATAGTATACACCAGTTTCAATAGCCATCATATTGGATTTATCGGCCTTGTCAAACTTTTCTTTACTACCATAAAACCACCAGGAAGTATTAAAGAAAACCCGTTTTGCCTGCCAAGGTGCAACCAATTTTAATTGGTCTGGATAGATTTCAGGCTTATTAGTTTGATCAAAAGCTTCTAAGCTCAGTAGGGCAGAACTAGTGTGATGACCGTGGGTAGCTCCAGGAGATCGGGCATCAAAGCGGTTAATAATAATATCCGGCTGAAATTGGCGTATGATATAAACCACATCACTCAATACAGCTTCTTTATTCCAGATTTCGAGCGTTTCGCTGGGGTTTTTAGAAAAACCAAAATCATTGGCTCTGGAAAAAAACTGTTCTCCTCCATCTACTTTTCGGGCGGCTAAGAGTTCCTGTGTCCTTATAACTCCGAGCAACTCTCTTAATTCGGTACCTATTAAATTTTGACCACCATCACCACGTGTTAATGATAAATAGGCAGTTCGTGCTTTTTTTTCATTCGACAAATAGGAGATCAAACTGGTATTTTCATCATCGGGATGCGCGGCAATATAGAGTACAGAAGCTAGAATATTGAGCTTCTGAATTTGCGTATAGATCTCTGAAGCATTCGGTTTTTGTGGTGCTTGAGCAAAACTACATTCAAAAATTAATACGGAAACACAAAGTAATAAGAGTCTAAAGTGGGGCATATTCTAAAAATTAATCAGTTCCAAATATAGTAAATAGGATTGAAACCGTATTTTTCTTTGGCCTTCTTTAACAAATAAAAAAAGAGCAAAGACAATTACTGTCTTTGCTCTTTTTTATAAAATGCAATTTGATTTATTTAATCTCTTCCTTTTTTGTCTTTACCACCGCGATTATCATGTCCTCTGTCATCTTCTCTTCCGCGATTATCACGTCCTCTATCATCACCTCTTCCTCGATTATCGTTTCCTCTGGATGGACTGTAATGGTTATTTCTATTATTTCCGGGTCTTTCACGCAATGACCTTTGTGCTCTTCCTTTATAACCTTTACGATATTTGTTTTTATCACTATTAAAGTTGGCATAAGGTCTAGACCCATGATAATCATTAAGAACTACTTTATATCCACCATACAAATCATAGTTTCTATATTGTCTCGGCAAGTTTCTGGAACGAATCCATCTTCCTCCATTAAAATATATAAAGACGGAAGCTCTGTTGTCATAATAAGCTTCGATATCGGGTAAATAATAATAATCTACATTTGAATAACCTACTGGAGCCCATCCTGGTGGATTTCCTATATTTAAGTTGATCGAAACTTGTGCTTCTATGGCAGTCGATGCTAAAAGAATAATTCCTAAAGCAATTAGTTTTAGAGTTTTCATTTGATTTGTTTTAAAATATTAATTTATAGTGCTGCACAATTTGAATTCCTTTAGTCAAAGCCAACAACTGTGCCACTTGATCGTATTAACATTTAATTGGCGCACTTTATTCTGTAAGTAATTATACAATAGTAATCTATAAATTAGTGGGTAAGGTTTTAAATTATAAAATCAAAATTAAAACAAGTGCGACTATAATAATAGCTCCTACCGAAAGATAGATTCCTCCATGTCCTGATGCTCTTACTTGAGACTTCAAGGAACGTACTTCTTTTCTTAATTCTTTTTTTTCAGATGAACTTAGATCCGATTTATCCATCGCTTTAATTTCTTCAATCCGGTTAACCATTAATTTTACTTCAGCTGGTAATTCTTTCGCTGGAGCACTAATTGGATTTACTTCCTTTTCCGCAGCCAATAAATGGTTTGGGAATAAGCTAACTGTTGCAAATAATAGTACTAAATAAAGGGTTGATTTTTTCATTTTAATTTTTTTTAAGTTATCATTATTAATAAAGCAAATTTGCGAAACTATTGCAGCTAATTATTTACACAATTATTTAATAAACTTATATAATTCCCACATAATTAACGCAATGCTATTAGATTTAGGATTCTATAAATACAGCATTCCCATAACTATAAAAAGACAAATCATAGAATTAGCCCATGCCTTTTCTCTGATTTGTCTTTTGTATATAAATTATGCTGCTATTAAAAGCTATTTTACTGATTTAAAGAAAGATATTATTCTTTTCCGTCTTCAAAATAGTTAAGTCCTTGGTTCTTCACAGTCTCTAGTTTTTGTCCTAAACTATCAATTAAATCCTGATATTTATTTTTCAATTCGTCTGCTGCATCCATTCCTTTGTCTGCAATTCTTTGACGGGTTACGGAACCTTTTTCAGGGGCAAATAAAATGCCTAATATTGCTCCTGTTGCTAATCCTGCTAATGCTCCTAATACTACTTTTCCTGAATCCATGATTTTATTTTTTAATGATTTTATTGATTAAGACTTCCAGTCTTTTATTTTTATGATACACTTAATATTTGATGGTTAAAATACTTAAGTGTAATGGTGTTATTGTTTTACAAAGATCGTTCAAAAGCAAATTAAAGTTGTTACACCTTTATTTATAATACTTACATGATTCACACATGAGCCTTTTTAAGATTTAAATTCCGAATGTTCCAAAATATATTTACTGAGCAGTTCCGATAAAGAATTATAATATTTTTGGAGGTTGTCCGAATTTATACGGGGGGTTTTCTCAATCGGAATCGTAGCTGGCATCTCCAATAAGTACGGAACTAATTCGGGATACTTTTCCTGGATGAGCATTGTTATGTTCATTATTTTTGTATTCAATTCTGTCTCGCTTTCCATAAATTGTATTATTAAATTTTGATTGCTTAGTTCGTTTACAAAAAACCGTTAGAATTATTCCGCTCTTCTTTCAATAAAAGGTATTACATTAGTGAGAAGCACACAAATTCATTTCGGATTTACTATAAATTTAGTTAATATCAATTAATATAGAACCCTGTATAGGGAAACAATTATGATTTTAGTGGAAAAAAGGTTTTGGTTTTAAACCAAAGAAAGAATTAATCTACAAACTCTTTTGCTTCCTCTCGAGGATGTTTCATAATCGAAACGCCCTTCTGCATTAGCAGATTATTGGGATAACTAATTTCCACGCCCTCTGAACTTATTAGCAAAGTATGAAAGGCGCGAATATCTAGAATCTCAGCTTCTATTGGAAAATCTTTATCATGAATCTGAATGTTATCGCCTATTTTAAATGGAAAAGAAAACAACAAAATAATTCCAGAAGTAATGTTACTCAGAATCGACCATTGTGCAAAAAGAGCAACACCAATGACCGTAATCACAGATGAAATGGTAACGATGACATCCGTGGTTTGGACACCCCAAATAATAGAAAGGGCCAAAACAAACAAAACACTAATGAATATGCTCGTATATTTAATTACTAAATTGGTTCTGTGTTCTAAAATTTGACTGCTTTTGGCATACCGCTTAATAGTTTTGGAAACAACTAGCCGCAATAATAGCGTCAATAGTACTACTATTAAGCTGGCAACTTCTTCTTGAAAATAGGTTTCTATAAATGACATAATCCTTGTTTAATCCCCAAAGGTACTTAAATACTGATAGACTTTATCAACAGGAAGCCCCATAACATTAGGGTAGGAGCCTTCAATTTTTGAAACACCTACAAATCCAATCCATTCCTGAATACCATAACTTCCTGCCTTGTCATAAGGTTTGTAGTTTTCGAGATAATAGTTAATTTCGGCATCGGAAAGGGGGTGAAAACTAACTTTTGTAATTTCTGAAATGACCTTCGTACTATCTTTGGTTTTAAAACAAACAGAAGTGATTACTAAATGCGTTTTATTGGATAAAGACTGCAACATAGCAAAAGCATCGGCATAATCTTTGGGCTTTCCCAAAGCTTTCTTTTCATGCCAAACGATAGTATCGCTCGTAATCAGAATTTCATTAGCCTGAAGTTCCCCTTCAAAAGCATCACTTTTTAGTACCGCTAAATAATCGGTGATGTCTTCCTCAATCAAATTGGGAGGGTATAGCTCTTCAATTTCTTTGAGTCGAATCTCAAAGTCCAAATCCATATCGGCTAAAAATTGCTGTCTTCTCGGGGAACCCGAAGCCAATATGATTTTGTAATTCTTTAGTTTTTCTCTAAGCATGGTGTTTGATGTTAAAAGTGAGTATGGCGATGGAAATTACCCCAAAGAAAATAAGATACTTTAGAATACTGCTTAAAAGATGGAAGTCTTTCGCACTCCTAGCTCTTGCAATTCGAATGATAAAATACAATAAGGGCCCCACAATAAAAAGCAGCGAATAAAGCGACATGATGATAAGATTATTGGCGATAAAATAATCATTAATGTATCTTAAAAGCACAATCAACGGCATAAAGCTGAGCACAAAAACGAGTTTTTGAGTTCGGCTAATGCCAAAAACAATAGCTAAAGTGCGCATTCCCTGACTAAAATCGCCTTCGTAATCTTCCATATCTTTTACGATTTCTCGCAGGAAGTTGATCATAAAAGCAAAGAAAGCATAATCAAACAGTATCGAAAAAACGGTTGCCATCTGACTTTGATTGCCTTCAAAAGTAGCAGGATAAAGATCAAAAACTCCAATAATAAGAACACTAAATGAAAGTAAAAATGCCACAATGATATTTCCAACGACTGGCATTTGTTTCAATGTACTAGCATAAATATATAAGGTGGCAGCTATTAAAATGAATAGTACAGCAAAACTGGGTTTCAAAATAACATTCGAAAGATAGAAGCCAAGGCCAACTCCTGCAAAAGTTAGGATCATGTAAATTGTGTAAGCCAAACTTTCAGTAATTCCTCTGCCGATCACAACCGATTCAGGCTTGTTTTCAAGATCAGTATTCTGATCAAAAATATTATTAATCACATAACCGCCGGCTGCCAATAAAACAGTCGACAATACCAATAAAATATACTGCCAATCAGCCAAAGCCAAAGGAATATCCTGAAACTTCAGAAAGCCAAATCGAAACAACAACTGCATAAAAGCCAGCAGCAGCAAATTTTGGTAGCGAATGAGTTTTAAAAAAGAACTAATCAAACTTTCCATTATAGTGCAAATGCCATTTTCCTTGAACTTTCATTACTTGCTCAATAACATCGCGAACAGCTCCACGACCTCCGTTTTTGTGGGAGATGTATTTAGAAATCGCCTTGATTTCAGGACTGGAATCCTGAGGACAAGTAGGTAGCCCTACCAATTGCATTACATGAAAATCGGGAATGTCATCACCCATATAAAGAACGTTTTCAGGGAGGATATTATATAGTTCAGTAAATTCTTTGAAGGTTTCAACCTTGTCTGGGGTGGATAAATAAATATCAGTAATCCCTAAATTTCGAAGCCGAATGCGCACACCATCATTGCTGCCACCCGAAATAATACAAACAGTATAACCACTTTCTATAGCAGCTTTCATCGCATAACCATCGCGAATATTCATGACGCGCAACATTTCTCCTGTTGGTGTGATATGAACCGAACTATCGGTAAGAACGCCATCTACATCAAATATAAAAGTGTTGATGTCGTTCATGATTTCTTTATAGGATCTTTCCATTATTTAGTATGGATTGGGTTAATAATTCGTATATTTTTCTTTGGTTCTCCTTAGTAATGAGTTCCAAATGGGATAGTATAGTTTCGCTATCGCCTCTACTTGCAGGCCCTGTTTGAGCTTCGTCTGGTCGAAGGAGCATTATTTTCTCAGTAGTTTCTCGAATCAGCGGCTTTAAAATTTCAAAGGGTAGATGGTGCTCCTCACAAATAGCATCAGCCAAAGAATAAAGATGATTGGTGAAATTATTGACAAATACAGCGGCCAGGTGCAAGGCTTTTCGCTGACTAGAATTCATGGCAAATACGGTAGTAGATATTGCAGAGGCAACTTTCTTTATAAGCTGAAAATCAGTCGAATTTTGACTTTCTAAACCAATTGGAATCCCACCGAAATCAACTTCTTTGTTTTTAGTAAAAGTTTGTAGCGGATAGAATACCCCTTTGCGATTGTTAGAGTCTAAATCGTCTAAAGCAACACTGCCGGATGTATGAACGACTAATCGGTTTTTGAAAGATAGTTCGGAGGAAACCCCTGCAATGGCCGAATCACTTACGGCAATAATATACAAATCGGCTACAGCCAACTGATGGATATCAGTACAGATTTTATCAAATGGTACCAAGGTAGAGAGGCCTTCCGTTCGTCGGGCATAAACTTCAACGAGCTTAACGTCTGATCCCTCTTGCTCCGCTCTCCCGAATGCTGCAATTAAATGGCAGGCCAAATTCCCAGATCCTATAATACTGACTCTAATCATTTGGCTAAATTATTGAAAAAAAAGTTTAATTCGTAGGAATTAATTCGCTTGTAAATAAAATCATATCTTTTTTTCTAACTTTTTTAAGGGAAATCGTATTATTAGCCTGCCTTAAAAGGAGGATCATGCTACTTTCTACAAATCTTAATTAAGACTTAAAAGCAGACAAAAACGAGTTCATCACTCAGGATTTTTCCTTACTTTTGCTTCACTTTTAAAAATTATAATTTCTTGATAATGGAAAAAAAGATTTTCTCCTTTTTGTTTTCTACTCGACTAATGGCTTTCTTGTTTCTATCCTATGCTTTTTCAATGGCTCTAGGAACCTTTATTGAAAGTGAATACAATACCGATACCGCCCGAATATTGATATACAATACCAAATGGTTTGAGGCAATTCACCTGTTTTTCTTTATCAATTTCTTTGGTAATATCAAACGCTATCAGCTCCTTAAAAAAGAAAAATGGGCTACTTTATTGCTCCATTTGTCTTTTATTTTTATAATATTAGGTGCTTTCGTAACCCGTTACATCAGTTATGAAGGGATGATGCCTATTAGAGAAGGCAAAACTGAAAACCAGTTCTTTTCCGATAAAACCTATTTGACCGCATTTGTAGAAGGAGATTATAATGGTGAAATGAAACGTAGAATCCTCGAAAAAGAATTGCTATTATCTCCAGTGACGAATAATAATTTCTCGATTTCAGAAAAATTTGATCAGACTCCCTTTGAAATTACCTACAAAAACTATATCATGGGGGCAACCGAAATGATCAAACCAGATCCCAAAGGAGTGCTATACCTAAAAATGGTAGAATCGGGTGGTGGAAGTCGTCACGAGCATTTTTTGAAAGAAGGCGAAGTACAAAATATCCACAACACCCTTTTTGTTTTGAATAAAGAAACCGCAGGTGCCATTAATATCAACACGCAAGGTAAAGAGTTTACAATGAGAACTCCCTTTGAAGGGCAGTTTATGCGAATGGCTGATAAACTTCAGGGTAAAGTGAGCAAGGATTCTGTTCAACCGCTGATGATGCGTTCTTTGTACAATATTGGAAATGCACAGTTTGTTTTTCCCGACCAACCTATAAAAGGGGTTAAGGCTTATGAGGCTAAAATAGATTATAAATCCAAAAGTCACGATGATGCCTTGGTCGTAACCATTAAATCTCAAGGTATCGAAAAAGAACTTACGATTGTGGGTTCTAAAGGCAAACAAGGGGAGCCCCAAATTGTAAAAGTGGGTAATCTTGACTTTACACTAACTTTTGGTAGTAAAGTTTATGTTCTCCCTTTTGGAATCAAACTCAATAAATTTATTGCCTCTAAATATCCGGGAACCGAAAAAAGTTATGCTTCTTTCGAAAGCCAGGTGACCGTTAAAGATTCAGCTAAAAGCTTTGATGCGCGTATTTTTATGAATAATATTTTAGACCACAAAGGCTATCGTTTTTTCCAGTCTTCCTTTGACCCGGATGAAAAAGGAACAGTTTTATCGGTGAACCATGATTATTGGGGTACTTTGATAACTTATATTGGTTATTTCATGTTGTTTTTTGCTATGATGGCAATCTTATTTGATAAAAATACTCGTTTTGCCGACATTAAAAGAAAACTAGAAGTGGTTAAAAGTAAGAAAGCCAAATTGATTTCGATCTTAATTTTGTTTCTGAGTTTTAATGGTCTTGCTCAAAATCATGCCGATCATCCCGGCCACGATCATGCTAAATCAAGCCAACAAGCTACACTTTTACCCACAAACCAGCAAATTGATTCCCTAATAACCAAATACACGGTCTCTCCGGAACATGCGGAAAAATTTGGTAGACTGGTCGTTCAAGATGAAAAAGGAAGAATGAAACCAGTGAATACTTTTTCTTCCGAATTGCTGCGCAAAGTGAGCAAAAGCGATACCTATAAAGGGATGAATTCTGATCAGGTTTTTATTTCAATGACGCAGTTTCCAAGAATATGGTTTGAAGTCCCACTGATTTATATCAAAAATGGAAATGACAGTATTCGTAAAATTATTGGTTTAGGTCCAGATGAAAAATATGCGTCTTTTATAAAATTCTTTGACGATAAGGGAAATTATAAATTGACTTCCTATTTGGATGAAGCCTATAAAGCAGCAATACCAGATCAATTTCAGAAAGATTTTATTGAAACCGATCGTAAAGTTAACCTGCTGAATTCGGCTTTAAGCGGAAGTATCCTCCGAATTTTCCCAATTCCAAATGATAAAAACAACAAATGGATTTCTTATTTAGAAATAGGTCAGGCCGGTATCAAAGGCGATGAAGCGACTTTTACTAAGAATATTCTACCCTTATATATGAGTGCACTGGACAGTGCTATGGTCAAAAAAGACTATACAAATGCCGATTTCTATCTGAAAAGTATGGAGAATTATCAGAAGAAATTTGGTGCAGCTGTTCGTCCAAGTGATGACAAAATCAATTCTGAAATTACCTACAACAAATACGACATCTTCAAAAACCTCTACTATTTATACATGCTGACAGGAGTTTTGATGCTCTTGATGACTATAGTAAATATCTTCTTTGAAAAGAAAGCGATTCGATATGTCATTAATTTCTTTCATATTGTTGTTGCGCTATTGTTTGTATTGCACACGGCAGGCCTGGCAGCAAGATGGTATATTTCCGGTCATGCTCCCTGGAGTGATGCTTACGAATCGATGATTTATGTGGCCTGGGCAACTATGTTTTTTACCCTGGCATTTGATATAAAATCCAAATTAACAGTGGCTTCCGGTACATTCGTAGCCTCCATGATCTTGATGATTGCACATTGGAATTGGATGGATCCCGCTATTGCTAATTTACAGCCGGTCCTAAATTCCTATTGGCTAATGATTCACGTTGCGGTAATCGTGGCAAGTTATGGTCCTTTTACACTCGGTATGGTATTGGGTCTGGTATCCTTAATTTTGATGTTGTTTACCAATAAAAACAACAAAGCCAAAATGGATTTAAACATCCAGGAGATTACCTATATCAATGAAATGGCACTAACAATTGGATTAGTCATGCTAACCATCGGAAACTTCCTTGGAGGGCAATGGGCCAACGAAAGTTGGGGTCGTTATTGGGGATGGGATCCAAAAGAAACCTGGGCCTTGATCAGTATAATGATTTATGCTTTTGTGATTCATGCTCGTTTTGTACCAGCCTTGCGTGGAAAATGGATTTTTAACCTCATGGCAGTTCTTGCCTTCTATTCCATAATGATGACTTATTTTGGAGTTAATTTCTACCTCACCGGTATGCATTCCTATGCGAGTGGTGATAAAGTAGTGACCCCAAGTTTTGTCTATTATTCACTAGCAGCTGTAGCCGTTCTCGCCATCTTTTCTTACAGAGCATATAAAAAGCATTTCAAGAAGTAAAGATTCAAAGGGTGTTATATTTTTCAAAAAAAAGTCCAACTCAAAAGGAGGCCACCGTACAAGTATTTACTTTTGAAAAATTATTTATACCGTTTCCAATGTTGATGTAATGGAGCGTTCGCGTTACGATATGTCTTTTAAATATGAATCCAGAAACGATGTTATTGCTTCGCATGTTATGTAGCCACTGATTCACAGATTAAAAAAAATTAAAATCTGTGAATCAGTGGCTATTATTTTGTTAATAACACAAGGGTTCTGTCCCGACTTAGTGTATTATAATTAAACCTATTGTTTCGATTTAACATTATAATGTTTAACAATCGTTTAGCAAAAATTAATTTTAACACTAACATATAATGTTTACTTTTATAAAAAATTAAATCATGAAAAACATAGCATTAATGTTCACAGCAGTTTTGCTTCTTTGCACGACTCAAAATCAGGCTCAAACAAAAGCCCAAAATAATAAAACCATGCCCCAAAACATATATCAATTTAAAGTAGAAGATTTATCCGGAAAAACATTTGATTTTGCCAGTCTTAAAGGTAAAAAAGTAATCATCGTCAATACTGCCTCTAAATGTGGTTATACCCCTCAATACAAACAATTAGAAGCGCTATACAAACAATACAAAAGTAAAGGGCTAGTAATTGTTGGCTTTCCAGCGAATAATTTCGCTTCACAAGAACCAGGAACCAACAAAGAAATTGCCGCTTTTTGCGAACAAAATTACGGAGTAACTTTTCCAATGATGGACAAAGTTTCTGTAAAAGGATCCGATATGACAGCCGTATATCAGTTTTTAACTCAAAAATCTAAAAATGGTTTGAAAGATTCGCAAGTAGAATGGAACTTTCAAAAATACCTGATCAACGAAAAAGGGGAGTTGGAGCAAGTATATCTCTCTGCAGTTGAACCAACCGATGCTAAAATTGTAAATTGGGTTAAAGGATAAAATACAACAGCTTATTTCGTAAGTCATCAATGCGATTCTCAGATTACTGTGAATCGCATTTTTTTTAGAAAAGTGCTAACGTTTAAAGCGTTCGCTTTTGAAAATTGACGCTACTGTAGCTTCATAATTCCGAATACTTTTAGCCTTTTTGATGTTTTTCAAAACCTTATGTGGGTCCGAAAAGGTCAGCGAGAAATACTCCCATAAATGATACATCTTTAATAATAAATGGGTCGAGCCGGATAATGACTCGCTATAAATCCCATACAAAGTATCGTGAAAGGCCGTGAACAATTCTATTTTATTTTCAGGATATTCTGTCGTGTCATTTTTTATCATGCTGGGTAAAAAAGGATCAGCTATTAAGCCTCTGCCTATCATCCAATGGTCAATACTCGGAAAGCGTTCCTGCATTTCCTTAAACTTCGCTACCGATGTGATGTCTCCGTTATAATACAATTTATGTTTGCTATGGTCGACACAAAGCTGAAAAGCATCCAGATTCACACCTCCCTTATAAAGTTGTTTTCCAATGCGGGCATGAATGGCGATATTTTTAATCGGATACCGATCTAAGATAGGCAAAACATCCAGAATTTCTTCACTGTTCTCATAACCCAAACGCATTTTCATCGATACGATGATATCGGTCTCCGAATGGGCCCG
>Ga0114962_10001404_pt1 | contig 20772 bp, 20 predicted proteins | sample C_130820_MF_Meta_FD_87017 | JGI IMG/M metagenome (GOLD analysis project Ga0114962, IMG submission 87017) | Freshwater microbial communities from Lake Croche, Canada to study carbon cycling - C_130820_MF_MetaG | ecosystem: Environmental > Aquatic > Freshwater > Lake | place: Lake Croche, Canada... | reverse complement strand
GGATTCTTCGTGAGTTCCTTCATCTTTTGAATCTCAACCTTGATGGCGTCAAGTTCTCCTGATGAGGTTTCAATAATGCCCATGGCGCCTGCGTTACTTACGGCACTAGCGAGTGGGCTTCGTGAAATCCATCCCATTGGTGCTTGCAGGATTGGGTAGTCAACACCAAGAAGCTCGGTGACACGGTTATTGATTTTCATAGTATTTCCTTACTCTTGATTTGTACGACGACGCAGATCACTCAGTAGATCAGCAATCTTTACGCGAGTCTGCTCAGTGGTGTCACGGTCACGAACGGTAACTGCCTGGTCTTCCAAGGTGTCAAAGTCCACAGTGATGCAGAATGGTGTTCCTACTTCGTCTTGGCGGCGGTAACGCTTACCAATTGACTGGGTCACGTCGTAGTCACACATGAAGTGAGGCTGCAACTTCGCAAGAATTTCACGTGACACACCCTCGAGTTCTGGCTTCTTCGACAACGGAAGAATTGCAACTTGGTACGGTGCAATTCGCCAGTCAAGGCGAAGAACGGAACGAGTCTCGCCTTCAACTACGTCCTCGTGATATGCCGCCAGCAAGAACGCCATCATTGCTCGTGTGGCTCCAGCTGCTGGCTCAATAACGTACGGCGTGTAGCGCTCGTTGGTTGTTGGGTCAAAGTAGTCAAGCTTGGTGCCCGAGTGCGTTGAGTGCTGGGTCAAGTCGTAGTCACCACGATTGGCAATACCTTCTAGTTCGTCCCAGCCCCACGGGTAGGCGAACTCCACGTCAGTTGTTCCCTTTGAGTAGTGCGACAAGTCTGCGAGTGCGTGCTCGTGCAGGCGCAGGAACTCAGCAGGGATTCCTAGGTTGATGTACCAGTTGTAGCGCGCATCAATCCAGTACTGATGCCACTTAGGCGCGTCAGCTGGTGGAACGAAGAATTCCATTTCCATTTGTTCGAATTCACGAGTACGAAACACGAAGTTCTGTGGAGTGATTTCGTTACGGAACGACTTACCCACTTGTGCAATACCAAATGGTGGTTTCTTTCGAATCGATGCGAGAACGTTTCCAAAGTTTGTAAACATTCCTTGTGCAGTTTCTGGACGAAGATACGCAGTGGCGCCTTCGCCTTCAACTGGACCAGCTTGAGTTTTGAACATCAAATTGAATGCGCGTGGCTCGGTGAATTCTTTAGACCCGCACTTCGGACAAATGCCGTCAATCTTGTCTTCTCGCCAGCGCTCTTTACAGTTGCGACAGTCAACAAGTGGGTCAGTAAACGTTTCGAGGTGACCAGAAGCTGCCCAGACTGCAGGAGGTCCGAGGATTGCTGCGTCGATACCAACAACGTCGTCACGAAGTTGCACCATTGAAAGCCACCACTGGTCCTTCACGTTGCGAAGCATGTTCACACCGAGTGGGCCGTAGTCGTACGTTGAGCGAAATCCCCCGTAGATCTCTGCAGACTGAAAGATGAACCCGCGGCGCTTGGCGAGGTTGGTTACTTTGTCGAGCAGGTCTGGGGCTAATTCGGGCATGGATTCCATCTCCCAAGGCTACCGGACTAGTTACTGCTCCTAAGTCGCACAATGACTTGATTGGCCAGTAATCGTCCCTCAGGGGCCAGCGTGACCTGTCCAGATTCCACCTTAATAAGGTGAGCTATTTCATCGAGGGAATCAAACGCCTCGACGGCGACACCGCGCCTAGTTCGCAGTGCCAGCGAATCACGTTCAAACTCTTTTGTCTCTTCGTCCAAAATTTCTTCGCCGCCGAGGGGCTTCTGCCCACCCTGCACCATGGCAATGTAGCGATCTGGTGTGCGCACATTCCAAAACCTACGGCCGTGCAGATGAGAGTGCGCAGCAGATCCAAATCCTATGTAGTCGCCTTGGTCCCAGTAGACGTGATTGTGTCGACACTCGTGACCGGGCTTGGCCCAATTAGAAATCTCTTCCCACTCGTAGCCACTTGCTTCTAGGGTTTGGCCAACAATGTCGTAGGAGTCTGCCGTGTCATCTTCATCGGGGTGGCGATTTGGATCTTGTCCGAGTGGTGTTGCTGGTTCTGGAGTAAGTGCGTAACAACTGATGTGAGGCGGTGGATTATCAAGCGTGAGTAAATCGTTAAGAGTGTTTCTGACGTCTTGCGGGGTTTCTGCACGCGAACCAACAATGAGGTCCATGTTCCAAGTTGCAAAACCTGCTTCGGTGACATTCTTAGAAACCTCTTCGTGCGCCATGATGCCATGCCTGCGTCCAAGGTCTGCAAGTACCGCTGGCTGTGTTGACTGAACACCAAAGCTCATGCGATTTACCCCACCTGCTCGGTAGGCCTTCAGCCGCTCGAGGTCAGCGTCTTCTGGGTTGCACTCAACAGTGACTTCACAGTCCGCAGATTTAGGTATTGCGTCAAGGATCTGAAGTAGTTGTTGCGCGCTGAGTCTTGACGGCGTGCCACCACCAAAGAAAACTGAGGTTGCTGTCTTCATGCCATCGCTAAGCGCCCACTCAATTTCTTTCACCACGCACGTCACATAGTCGTCCATCAAATGGTCGCGGTCAGCGTACGTTGCAAAGGCGCAGTAATCACATCTGTGTGCACAGAAAGGAACGTGCACGTAGACGCCAAATTCACTCACTTGGTGGCCTTGGCGAGCTCTTTTGCTTCGGCGTAGCGAGTGAGTGCTTCGTCACGTTCTGTTGCAGCGTCAAGCATTGGTGGGAAATATCCTGGCGCTGCGAGAAGTCCTTCACCGCCGCCTGGTTGCAGGCACTGTGGCGCTGGAATGTCTCTGAGTTCACTTACGTACTTGCGAATAAATAGTCCCTGCGGGTCAAAGCGTTCCGCCTGAAGAGATGGATTGAACACACGGTAGAAAGGAGCGGCGTCGGTGCCAGTGCCCGCTGTCCACTGCCAGCCATTTTGATTTGAAGCAATGTCGCCATCAATGAGGTGCCACATAAACCACTTCGCTCCCCAACGCCAGTCGAGGTGAAGATGTTTCACGAGAAATGAAGCGACCAACATTCGAACGCGGTTGTGCATCCATCCATCTTCTAAGAGCTGGCGCATTGCGGCGTCAACCATGGGGTATCCAGTTTCACCCTTGGCCCACATTTGAAACCGCTCAACGGCCTTGTCGTCGCTGTCAACTCGCAAGAAGTCCATTGTTGGGATCAAGTTGCTTCTAACGGCCTGAGGGTTGTGAAATAAGACGTCGGCGTAAAACTCTCGCCAACAAATTTCAGATCGGTACTGGACTGCACCCGTTGACATTCCGTCAATGGCGCTCAAGATCTGGCGAGGGTGAATTGTTCCAAAGCGCAAATGTGGACTTAAGCGGCTCACACCTGCGATTGAAGGAATGTTTCTTGCTTCGTTGTAAGCATCAACTGAAGGAAGAAAGTCCTCCAGGAGCTGATGAGCAATTTTTTCTCCGGCTTTAGGAATGCTCTTCGCTTCTACAAGGCCCAGATCGCCAAAGTAATGCGGGCGACTTGTTGCAGAGTTATTCACAAGTTCATCGAGTGAAACCGATGTTCCCTTCGCCCAAGAAACACCAGTTGGTGCATCAAGTGGGGTTTCGAGTGGTTGGAGTTCCCAGCCACGTCGAAATGCTGTGAAGACTCGACATGGTGTTCCCGTCTGAGTCCTAACGGTTCCTGGGATTACTGAATACGGTGAGTCAATGAAATGAAGCGTGACTCCAGCACTTGCGAGCGCTGCAGCAACTTGTTCATCTCGTGACTGACCTTTAGGGGCGTAGTCACCAGTTGCAAATACTTCAGTCGCTCCAACTTCCTTAGCGAGTGCAAGAAGTTCTTTTGCTGGGTCGCCGCAACGAATGGTGAGCTTCTTATTAAGTGAAGCGTCGAGTGACTCGAGCGTTGCACGAAGAAACTTGACTCGGTTCGGGCCCGCTGGAGAAGAGAAGGTGGTGTCAACAATCCATACGGGCACAACATCGCCATCGCCAGCACGCACCGCGGCGTTAAGCGCTGGATTGTCGCCTAGTCGCAGGTCACGACGGAACCAAAAGATTGATGACACGAAGCGACCCTACCGTGCGTCTTGGGTTCCTGCGAGCGGTGGCGTAGAGCGTGGCACCTTTAGACGCTTCCCGAAGTGCTGTTCAATTGAGTCTTGGGCAATAGCCATTATTTCACCAGCCCCGACAGGTGTCGCTTCTCGAAGCACGCCCGCAAGGTCACCTCCGAGTATTCGACGAATCAGTGCCAGGCCATCAGCGCTAATTGAAACGCCTGACCTGCACGTGGCGCAGAGTGTTCCACCCATTTGAGCGTCAAATGAAACGAGGGGTCCAACTTTTTCACAGTTAACACAGCGCTCAACAACAGGCTCTGATCCATCGTGCGCCAAAAGTTTGAAATAGAACGACGCTGGAATAAGCATTGGATGAAACTCAGGGTTATCAAGGCTGAGCAGCACTCTGGTGAGTAGTTCAAAGATGCCCTCATCGGCGACGTCGTCGCTCGGGATGGCATCAATGACTTCTACAACACCGTATCCAGCGTTGATGCGGTCGTAGTCTCCACGAAGGGTCTTCAGCTGATCAATGAGCTGAACATTTTTTGCAATGTAGAGATCGCCCTTTGACTGTGCCAGATGAACTTTTACGTAGCTAAGTGGTTCAAGTGCACCACCAATTTTGCTCGTTGGCTTTCTAATTCCTTTAGCGAAGACTCGAATCTTTCCGTGATTCCTCGTCCAAAGAACTACAACGCGATCTGATTCCCCCGACTTATAGGTCCGAAGAACAACTGCATCGTCTTTTAGTTCCTTCACTTCTCCGTCTCATCATCTTTGTCATTCCACTTTGGCTTGTGGGGCTTGACTCCAAGGTATCTATCCAGTGCGACACCGCCAGCAACCATCACTCCCAAAATGAGCGGGATAGCAAGAGGCGTAAGCAAGCTCGTAACGCCATTGATTTCTAAGAACCATAAGAATGCGTAAATAAGAACGAGAAGGACTATGGCAGTCTTTGTTGCTTTCACTTGTCGAGCCCTCCAAAGCGTCGCTCACGCTGCTGGAATTCTTCAACAGCGCTGAAGAGGTCCTCACGGCGAAAGTCTGGCCAAAGAACATCAGTAAAAACCATTTCGGTGTACGCCATCTCCCAAAGCAAGAAGTTAGAAGTTCGATATTCCCCGGATGTTCTAATAACGAGATCTGGATCTGCAAGTTCTGGGTGATAGAGACGGGAACGAATTGCTTTTTCGTCAATTTTGTTCACAGGAACTTTGTCACGAACGAGTTGTTGCACGGCGTCAACAATTTCTGCTCGCCCACCGTAATTAAAAGCAATGTTGAGCGTCATAGTTTTGTTCTTCTTGGTCAGTTCTTCTGCATCTTCAATACGCTTTAAGACGCCCTTAGGCACACGCCAGTCACGACGACCAGAAAACACAATGCGAACACCCTCAGCGTGAAGTTCGTGCTGGCGTCGCTCCATCAAACTTCTGTTGAAGTTCATTAAGTAGCGAACTTCATCAACGGGACGTCGCCAGTTCTCTGTTGAGAACGCATACAGCGTTAGCGCTTTAACTCCAATACTCAGTGCACCGTAGACAGTGTCAACGATTGACGCCTCTCCTGCGCCATGACCATCAGTACGAGGAAGACCTTGACGTTGTGCCCAGCGACCGTTGCCGTCCATCACGACAGCTATGTGCTGGGGCACGCTGGAACGCTCTAGAGAGCGCGGAACCTGGACTGGGCGAGGATCAGACACGTATAAAACCTAGTCCTAATCGGTAAAAGAACTGCACCGCACCATCTAAGGTCGTCTCGTGGAATCCTTCGACCCAGATGACGACATGCCCTACGTGGAGCCACAGGACGAAGCCGGAATTCAACTTGACGAAGATGTCGTAGAAATTGACACAGATCGGGCAATTGAACTCCTCGACCGAATAACCCAAGACCTACCCGGGGGTGGAGAGACTCGCGAAGGCCAGCGCAACATGGTGCGCGCCGTAGCCAAGGCATTTTCACGACGCGAACACCTCGTTGTAGAAGCTGGAACCGGTGTTGGTAAATCACTCGCCTACTTAATCCCCGCCGCAATGAGCGGACACCGAGTTGTTATTGCGACTGCCACTAAAAATCTCCAAGATCAGCTGTTCTCTAAAGACGCCCCAACGGTTGCGCAGTTTTCGAGCAAGACCAAGGTTGCAATCTTGAAGGGCAAGCAGAATTATTTATGTCGAAACCGTGCACAAAGCGTGAGTGGTGGGGCGCAGATGAGTTTTGATGACGGATCTGACGTGCCTAAGGGAATTGCAGACCAAATGCGAAGGATTCTTGCTTGGTCCAACGAAACAACTACTGGCGATGTGGATGAAATTCCATTTGAAGTGGATAACCGAGCGTGGCGTGGACTCTCGGTGACGGCACAGGAGTGTCTCGGTCGTGCTCAGTGCCCACAAGGCGGTAACTGTTTTGCAGAACTCGCTAAGGACCGCGCCGCAGAAAGCAATCTGTTGATTGTCAACACTCACCTGTACGCCGCACATTTGGCATCTGGCTCTATGTTGCTTCCAGCTCACGAATATGTTGTCTTTGATGAAGCCCATGATGTGCTCGACATCTTTGCGTCACTGCTTGGTACCTCATTCAGCGCACAGAGCCTTCGTGCGCTTTCAGGAGTTGCCCGACCACTGCTGGGTAACGATCACCTTGCTAAATGTCTCGAGCTCGTAGCAATTGCCGACAGACTCTCAACATCACTAGAAATTCAGTTCGACTCCAATCAACTCACAGGACTCAGTGAGGACTGTGCGCGCGAAATTACTGCAGCAGCGTCGCTCGTCACTCAGATAATTGAAGCCATTAGAGCAATGACTATTACTGATGTGAATGAAGAAGCTCGCAGAATCAGAACCCTTGGGCCCGCTGTTCATCTTGGAAATGATTTAGCGCGTATAAACAGCATCAAAAAGGGTGAACTTCTTTTTCTTGTTAAACGTGAACGTGACATTGGAATTGAAATCTCTCTCGTTGACGTTGGACCACGACTGCATGACGATCTCTGGGGCAGCGTGACTGCAGTGCTTACGAGTGCCACTATCCCCGACACCCTGCCAAAAAGTCTCGGACTTGAAGACTGCGTTGTAGAGCGCTTTGAAAGTCCCTTTGACTATCAAGAAAACTCACTGCTCTACGTTCCAGAGAACTTCCCAGGAAGAAATGAAGACGGCGCTGAAGCAGCAATTATTGATGAGCTCGTTGAACTCATAACTGCAGCAAAGGGCAGAACCCTCGCCCTCTTTACAAATCGCTCAGTAATGAACCGAGTCTCTGAAGCCGTTGAAAAACGAATCACTACCCCGGTCCTTGTTCAAGGCACGCTTTCACGTCAGCGAATCATTGAGCAGTTCCGTGACATTGATGCAGCCAGCCTGTTTGCTGTTGCCAGTTTCTGGCAAGGAATTGACGTTCCTGGCGACTCGTTGAGTTTGGTGACAATTGACCGCCTGCCCTTCAGTGTTCCCGGTGACCCACTGGCTGATGCAAGACGTGACCTCTCAACTAATCCTTTTATGGAAGTTGACCTTCCAAGAGCGTCAATGTTGCTCGCTCAAGGGGTTGGAAGACTCATCCGCTCAAAAACCGACCGCGGAGTTGTAGCGGTGCTTGACATTCGACTCGCCGAAGCAAGGTATCGAAGTGAAATGTTCAAGAAACTTCCGCCAATGAAGCGAACTCGCGACAAGCAAGAAGTTATTACGTTTTTAGAAAGTATTTAGTAACCGAAGCGGTCAAGCATGTCGTCACGCTTTTGCCATCCCGGTTCAACCGAGACCTTCAGCTCCAAGAAGCAGCCCTCTGGAAGTTGACGACGGGCCGCGATGCCTACGTCTTTTAGAAGCTGGCCACCTTTTCCAATGACCATTCCTTTTTGGCTTTCACGTTCAACCAAAATTTCAACAGTGATGTGAGGCCATTCGAATTCTGTAACTCGACAGTGAATTGAGTGAGGTAACTCTTGCTTTGTCTTTCGAACTAACTGCTCACGAACAAGTTCCGCCACCCAAATTGCTTCAGGAACATCTGATACTTCGTCTTCAGGAAATAGAAACGGTGATTCAGGCATTGCTGCCATTACGTACTTGAGCAGTTCTGCAGTTCCTTCACCAGTTTTTGCTGAAACTGGAAAATACTCAACTCGAGGAATCACTGCAGTGAGTGATCGCTCTTCAGCAATTTCCTGCACCGCAACAGTTGCCGCCATGAGCTGCTTGGCAACCGCTTCGCGACCGGGCTTGTCCATCTTGTTAACAATCACAACAGGGCGTGGACCATTGGGGTGACGAGCAGATTCGAGCATGGCCTGAATAACTGTTCGGTCTCCAGGTCCAATAGACGCGCCGGCTTCAATGACAGCCATCACAACGTCAACACCTTCGGCGGCAGTTCGTGCGGTTGCATTTAGACGTCCACCAAGTGATGTTTTAGGGCGGTGAATACCAGGGGTGTCCACAAAGATGACCTGAATGTCACCTTCTGTAAATACGCCTCTGATGGCGTTACGAGTGGTGTTAGGTGTTGATGAAGTAATTGAAATTTTGGTTCCAATTACTTGATTGATGAGCGTTGACTTACCAACGTTCGGGCGACCAAGAATCGCCGCGAATCCAGACTTCGTCACTCCTGCTCCTGTACTGGTTCGATGAGAACCTCTTCAATACGAACACCATCAATACGAACCACGGTTAAGCGGTAGTGCTCGGTATCAAAAGAGTCTCCCACTTCTGGGACGTCACCCGCGAGGTCGAGCACCAAACCACCCACTGTGTCCCATGCTCCGGTAGGTAGAGAGAGTGAGTATTCGTCGTTAATGTCACCAATGTTTTCTCGGCCACTGACTTCAATTCCAGCTTCAATTGATTGAATTTCTTCTTCAACTTCAACCGGGTCAGACTCGTCAGTGATCTCACCAACGAGCTCTTCCAAAATGTCTTCAAGTGTTACGAGGCCGGCTGTGCCACCGTGTTCATCAATAACAATGCACATGTGCGTCTTTGCTTGGCGAATCTCGGTGAGCAGGAGTGCAACCTTTTTCGTTTCTGGAACGAATCGTGGCTCGCCCATTCCTACGCTGATTGCCTCTTCACCGCGTCCTTCTGCAACAAGTCCCGCAAGGTGGCGAAGATTGACAATACCTACGACGTCATCAATGTCTTCGCCCGTAACAGGAATTCGTGTTCGTCCTGTGGTGATGGCAAGGTCAAGCGCTTCACGAACAGTTGCTGTTGCAGATAGTTCAACAATGTCAGTTCGTGGCACCATAATTTCTCGAACAATGGTGTCACCGAATTCAATGACTGAGTGAATAAAGTTTCGTTCTTCAGAGGCGATTGCTTCATCTTCGTGTGCAACGTCAGCCATGGCCAGCACTTCAGATTCTGTCATTCGATGAGAGCTGGTGCTTTCGCCAAGAAGACCAATTGCACCGTCAGCAATTGCGAGAAGAAGTCGCGAGAGCCATTTGATTGGCCAGAACTTCAAGATGTTCGCAACAATTGGTGCAACTGAAAGCGCAGATTTATCTGGGTGTTGCACTGCGTAGTTCTTCGGGATTGCTTCAAAGATTACAAAGATGACTACTACTTCAGCAATAGTCGCGACGAGCACACCTGCTGCACCAAAGAGTCGTTCCGCGAGCACACCAACCATGGTTGCAGAAACCAGTTGGCAAATAAGCACGAGCAACAAAAGTGGATTAAGGAATTTCTCTGGTGCTTCTGCAAGTTGAACAAGTGCTTTTCCGCCACGTCGACCCTCGTCTCGAAGCGAGCGAGCCCTTGACTTGTTCATGCGCACCAGTGCAGTCTCTGCCGATGCGAAGAACCCCGACAAGAGCAACAGCACAAGAACTGTTACTCCCAAATACGTGTCACCAGTTGACCATTCGACTGCCATCATGATTGTGTCTTTCCGTAGTGACGACTGAGAAGCTCACGTTCGCGAGCCTCCATTCGTTCTGCTTCTTCATCAACCATGTGGTCCCAGCCAAGCAGGTGAAGAACACCGTGCACAACTAGTAAAGCAACCTCATCATCAAACGCGCACTCGTGCTCAAGCGCGTTACGAGCAGCAACTGATGGGCAGATAACAATGTCGCCAACCAATTGAGGAATTTCAAGAGCGGGTGGTTCGCCCGGCCCACTGCCTCCAGCGTCAGGTACTCGCCCACTGGGACCAGGTTCGTTATCAATAGGGAAACTCAATACATCTGTAGGTCCGTCTTTGCCCATGAACTGTTTGTTCAGCGCCGCAATAGTTGGCTCGTCAGAAAAGATCAATGAGACTTCAGCGAGGCCACGAACACCTTCATCGCTGAGTGCTCCCTGGGCGAGAGCAATCCAACGCTCCAGATCAATGTCGAACTCATGCTGCTCATCGGCAGCGTAAATATCAATGGTCATGGCAGGTAGTTGTCGAATGCGGTGACAATGTCCGCAACAATACGGTGACGCACAACATCTTTGGCGCCAAGGTGGATAAAGCTAATGCCGTCAACATTCCAGAGAATCTTTTCAATGTTCGCGAGGCCACTGGGTTTTCCATTGAGGTCAACCTGAGTGACGTCACCAGTAACAACTGCTTTTGAGTTGAAACCAATACGTGTGAGGAACATCTTCATTTGTTCCGGAGTGGTGTTCTGTGCTTCGTCAAGAATAATGAACGAGTCATTCAGCGTACGACCACGCATGAATGCAAGTGGTGCTACTTCAATAGTTCCATTTGCAATCATTCGCTGCGCACCTTCTGGTCCCACCATGTCATACAGTGCGTCGTATAGAGGTCGAAGGTAAGGATCAATCTTTGCCATGAGGTCACCAGGCAAGAATCCGAGGTGCTCTCCTGCTTCAACGGCTGGCCGGGTGAGAACAATTCGGTTCACTTGACGACGGTGTAGCGCCTGCACCGCTTGGGCCACGGCTAAGTAACTCTTTCCAGTTCCCGCAGGTCCGATTCCGAAAGTGATGATTGAAGAGTCGATTGCATCGGTGTAGCGCTTCTGTCCCGCAGTTGAAGGACGAATAGCTTTTCCTTTTGCGCCACGAACAACTTCGTGCTTTAAGACTTCACTAGGACGTAAGTCGTCAGCCACCATGTCAATGGTGCGAGAGATTTTTATAACGTCGAGTGCCTGTCCGCTTTCGAGAACAAGTACAAGTTCGTCAAAGAGTCGAAGTACTTTTGCGGCGTCAGGTCCCGTTACCGAAATCTGATTTCCCTGAACACGAATCTTTGACGCAGGAAACGAGCGTTCAATAACACGCAGGTGCTCGTCTCTAGGTCCAAGCAACCCAGACATGAGGTGCGTGTTAGGTACAAAGGTGGTCGCCGTCATGGCCTCTTCGGCCTTGGCATCAAAGGTCATCCGGGAGGCCAGTCCATTCTGCGTCCACCCATCACGTGCATGTGAAGGTGTGGCACGGTCATTTGAGCGTCTTCTCCAACATTGAAAACAAGTCGGTAGCCGCTTTCTTTTATTCCCTCGAGCTCAACAACTTCTTGCGCTAGGAGAAATAGATCATCAACAATGCCGCGGTGACTGTTGGTAACGTGTCCAGCTGTTGCAATGTGTTCTTTAGGAATTACGAGAACGTGCACTGGGGCCTGTGGCGCAATGTCGTAGAACGCGTACGCGGTGTCGCTCTGTGCGACGGTCTTCGACGGAATCTCTCCCGCAACTATTTTGCAAAACAGGCAATCACTCATGTGTTCTCAACATCATTACCCATTTGGGCGGCTCTTTAGGGTAAATCCCCAGTCGCCAGCGCCATACGCCAGAAGCGAGGCAGCAACTACCCCGGCGGTGTCTCCACGTAGAACTGTGGGCCCAAGGCCAAGTTTTCTGCGCTCTGGGCCCCATTCTTCAGGCGCCCAGCCACCTTCAGGACCAATAGCAACGCCTCGAACGCCAGACCAGTCGCTCTCTCCAGCAAAGTCAGCAACACAAACATTCACCGGGACGTCACTTATTTGTACCGGTTCATCAATGACCACGTCATAGGTTCTGCGACACTGCCCGCACGACTCTGCAGCAATACGACGCCACCTCGACAGGATCTTGTCTCGTACGTCACCCTTGAACTTCACAGCAATACGACTACTCATTAACGGAACAATTCGACTCACACCAAGTTCAGTCGCCTTAGCTACGACCCATTCGCTGCGGTCTCCCTTGAGAGGTACAAGATACAAAACTGTTTCTTCAGTAACTGGATCAGTTGACACTGGCGTCACACGTGTGATGCCAGTGTCAGTTACTTCACACAGCGACCACGATCCTTCTCCGTTAGTAACAACTATCTCTTCACCACTCTTGGCGCGAAGCACCGTTCGAAGGTGGTGTTCATCGTCTTTAGTGAGTTCTGGTCGCTCAGGGTTCTGCACTCGGAACTGACCTAGCGCATCAATTCTGCGCTGCCAGAGTTCTGCACTCACTTCTTAGACCCGCGACGGTGAAAGAGCCCACCCTTTTCGTTCACAACTTCACCACGATGCTCGGCGAGCTTTCGTAGTAAATCTTCAGACGTATCGTCAAGCTTTGTTGGAACGTCAACAACAAGGTGAACGAAGAGGTCGCCATGTCCTCGACCGTGAAGGTGTTGGATTCCTTGGTGACGAATACGGTGCACGGTGCCAGTCTGGCTTCCCGCTTCAACTTCGACCATGTGAGTTTCACGAAGTGTTGGAACTTCAATCGTTGTTCCAAGTACTGCCTGCGTGTAAGAAATTCGTGCTTCGTGGTGAAGGTCACTGCCATCTCGCTCAAAACGTGGGTCCTCTGCAACGCGCAGATGAACAAAGAGTCGTCCATTGCCGCCGCCGCGAGCTCCTGCAGGTCCACGGTCTTGGAGACGCATGGTTGATCCTTCTTCAACACCAGCAGGAATTTGAACCTTCATAGTGACGGTGTCGTTGCGACGTCCTTCTCCGCGACAGTCCTTGCACGGTGAATCAATTCGTGATCCCATTCCGTTACATCTCGAGCACGGCGTTGACGTGACCATCTGGCCCAAAATTGAATTACGAATGCGCTGCACTACACCCATTCCTGCACACTCCACGCAGGTAACTGGTGAGGTTCCATCAGCGCAGCCATTTCCATGACACGTCACGCAGCTAACAGGAAGCGTTACCGTTAAATCTTTTGTGGCTCCGAAGGCCGCTTCGTCAAGCGTGATATCGAGCACGACTTCAGCGTCAGGGCCAGGCTGGGGACCACCGCGCTGTTGCTGGCGTGCACCCATGCCACCAAAGAACATGTCGAAGATGTCTTGCACTGAACCGCCACCACCGAAAGGATTGCCGCCACCGCCTACGTCAGAACCGAAGCGGTCGTAGTTAGATCGACGCTCTGGATCTGAAAGAATTTCGTAGGCCTGAGACACTTCTTTAAACCTGGCTTCAGCAGCAGCGTCACCAGGATTGGCGTCAGGGTGTAGTTGGCGAGCAAGACGACGATAGGACTTCTTGAGGTCATCTTGTGAAACATTGCGATCAACTTCCAGGATTTCGTATAAATCTGAACTAGACAATTTCTTCTCCACCAAAGTGTTGTGTGAGGTGCTTCGAAACAGTCTCAGCTGCGATCATTGCTTCGCGGTACTTCATTCTCGTTGGACCAAGCAGTCCAACTGCTCCAACGGAATTGCCATCAATTGTTACTGGCGCGACAATCACTGACGCAGCTGAAAGTGGCTCGTAACCGTTTTCGGCACCAATAGAAACTGAGATGTCCTGTTCGAGGATGTCTTGCACCAAGGAAACTACAAGGAGCTCTTGTTCCAAGATGCTCAAGACCTTTTGCACCGTCTCTACGCCGTCAAATGATTCAGCAACCTTTGAAGAGCCGCCAATGTATACCTGCTCGCCTTCGGTGGTGGGCTTTTCTTTGTGCAAGACGCTCGCTGCATCACGGACAAGCGCAGCAACGTGGTCGCCGCGTGAAGGGACTTGAATGCTTTCTCCGAGTGTGGTGCCAATGAGGAGTGCGTTGAGTTGCTTTGATGCTTCTGCAACTTCTTCATGACTTGCGTCAAATGTCGTCATGACACTGTTTTTTAGAACAAGGCCGTCAGAGAAGACAGTTACGAGGAGCTGGTGGCGTGCGTCAAGGTTTACGAGCTGAACGTTCAGAATTTTTGCCTGACTGTGACCTGCGCCCATAACAACTGAGGTGTAACTAGTCATCTTCGTAAGCAGTGTTGAGGTTTGCTCGAGCACGTCTTCAACTTCACCTCGAACATTGGCGAAGAAGTCCTTCACCTGGTGCTGCTGAGCTTGTCCTAGAACACCTGACTGAAGATGATCAACGAAGTATCGGTATCCCTTGTCGGTTGGAATACGACCAGCCGAGGTGTGAGGTTGTGTGAGAAAGCCTTCACGCTCCAGAGTCACCATTTCTGAGCGAACAGTGGCCGGAGAGACGTCTAGTCCCGGTGCGCTCGCAACCGACGATGAGCCAACTGGCATGGCGGTGTCGACGTGCTCAACAACAACGGACTCGAGAATCTTGGCTTTACGCGCGTCGAGGTCAGCAGGTGTCGAAATAGGTGCTTTTGGTGAGCGACGAGCCATACTTTCCCCTTTGGCACTCAATTCTACTGAGTGCCAGATAGAAAGGGTCAGTCTTCTAACTTCAAGGCAGCAACGAACGCTTCCTGGGGAACTTCTACTCTTCCCAGGTTCTTCATACGCTTCTTACCTTCTTTTTGCTTTTCGAGCAGCTTGCGCTTACGGGTGATGTCTCCTCCGTAACACTTCGCCAAAACGTCCTTGCGGCGGGCCTTCACTGTTTCACGAGAAATAATTCGCCCACCAACAGCGGCCTGAATTGGCACATCAAACATCTGACGTGGGATGAGCTCTTTTAGACGCTCAGACATACGACGTCCGTAGTAGTCAGCATTGGACTTGTGAACAATTGTTGAGAAGGCATCAACTGGTTCGTGGTTAATAAGAATGTCCACACGAACAAGTTGTGAGGTGACGTAACCACTTGGTTCGTAGTCAAGACTCGCGTATCCCTTGGTGCGGCTCTTTAGAGCGTCAAAGAAGTCAATAACAACTTCCGCAAGTGGGATTGAGTACTTCAGCTCAACGCGCTCAGTAGATAGGTAGTCCATCTTGATCATTTCGCCACGACGGGTCTGACACAGATCCATGATTGCACCGAGATACTCCGTTGGGCTCAGAATAGAAATGTCGAGCATTGGTTCATCAATGTGGTCAAGTCTGCTCGGGTCAGGAAGCTCCGTTGGGTTGTCAACGCTAATTTGACTTCCGTCAGTGAGGAATGCTCGGTACACAACTGAAGGCGCCGTTGCAATGATGTCGAGATTGAATTCACGCTCAAGACGTTCGCGAACAATTTCCATGTGAAGGAGTCCAAGGAATCCGCAGCGGAATCCAAATCCCAGCGCGTGAGAGGACTCAGGCTCAAAGGTGATTGAGGCGTCATTGAGCTTTAGCTTGTCGAGAGCATCGCGCATGTCAGGAAGGTCGTCACCGTCGATTGGGTAAATACCGCAGAACACCATTGGCTTTGGATCCATGTATCCATCAAGTGGCTTCTGCGCTGGTCGTGCGGAGTCAGTGATTGTTTCACCCGATTTAGCGCCACCGACATCTTTGATGCCAGCAACGATGAAACCAACTTCACCGGGACCGAGTTGCTTCACAGTTAGAAGCGTTGGTGTACGAATACCAATTTCTTCAATCTCGTGATTTGTTCCGCTTTGCATCATGCGAATTCTCATGTTGTCACGGAGTGTGCCGTCAACAATTCTGATGGAGCTAATTACACCGCGGTACTGGTCGTAGTACGAGTCAAAGATAAGTGCGCGTAGTTCAGCTTCAGGGTCACCCTTAGGAGCAGGGATGCGGTCAATAATTGCGCGGAGAAGTTCTGGTACACCTTCTCCGGTCTTGGCAGAAATTGAAAGCACTTCGTTTGCTGGGAGTCCAAGTACTCGCTCGAGCTCTTCCTTGCAGCGTTCGGGGTCTGCAGCGGGAAGGTCAATCTTGTTAAGCACCGCAACAATTTCCAAGTTGTTCTCAATTGCTTGGTAACAGTTGGCAAGTGTTTGGGCCTGAATACCCTGGCTTGCGTCAACGAGCAGGACTGCGCCCTCACACGCCGCAAGAGAACGCGACACTTCGTATCCGAAGTCAACGTGACCCGGTGTGTCAATTAGCTGGATGATGTGGCCTTCGTATCCCACGCGAACGTTCTGAGCTTTGATCGTGATGCCACGCTCTCGCTCAATGTCCATTGAGTCGAGATACTGCGCTCGCATGAGGCGTGGATCTACTGCACCAGTGATTTCTAGGATTCGGTCAGAGAGGGTCGACTTACCGTGGTCAATGTGAGCGATGATGCTCAGATTGCGGATTTTGCTGAAATCAACGGTAGTAATTTGTTCGGCCACGGTGCATCAAGGCTACCCGCCAGACCAGAGAATTCCTCGTTGTTGGCCCTAGTTCGCCACTCTGCTAGCCTTATTTAGCCCGCCGGACAGTTTCGGCGCACTGATAACGGAGTTTTTTGTGGCAAATATCAAGAGCCAAATCAAGCGTAACAAGCAGAACGAAGTTGCACGCGAGCGCAACAAGGCCGTCAAGTCTGAGATCCGCACGCGTACCAAGAATGCTGTTAGCGCTGCTGGTACTGAGAACGAAGAGTCAGCCCTACGCGCAGCAATGAAGCGTATTGACAAGGCTGCTGCCAAGAAGGTCATTCACAAGAACCAGGCTGCAAACAAGAAGTCTGGTCTTATGAAGCGCATTAACGCACTCAAGACCAACGCATAACTCACGGGCTACGCCCGTTTTACTTTTCTACCAACTTTTAAAGTTGATTCGTCACGCCTTAGCGCCGCCCTGCACCTGACATTCGTGCAAGTCGTGCAACAAGAACCTCAATAACCGTTAAGTCAGTTACATCAATGTCAGTGTTGAGATCTTTGCCACCGTAGCTAACGCCACCCTTAAGAGAAACATCTGCTTCTCTCACCCAGTGCACCGCTTGAGTGATCTTCTGTGGCCCGAGTCGCTGTGCCGTCTTTAATGCTTTGCCCGCTGGGTACGGACTCATCGAAAGAATGGAGCCCGCTTCTTCCTGGCTCGTGGCGCCACTGCCTTCGAGTCGCGCCATAGCCAAATAGTGACGTTGCAGCATGTTCACAATTTGAAGTCCCGCACGACCCTTGGAGTCAAGCATTCTGCGAGCAACAACAATTGACTTGCTGGCATCTCCTGAATCGATTGCGTCGGTGAGGTCCCACGCAGGAACGTCACCGGCTTCTCCTAAATACGGCTCAACATCTTTGAACTTGAGTGGAGCTGATCCATAAATGGTTGAGAGGGTTCGAGCAGTTGAATCAATACGAGCAACATCATCTCCAACTAGCTCAGCAATGCGCTGTGATGCTGTGCGGTCAATGGTGACGTTGTATTCAGCGAATTTGGTGGCAACAAATGCAGCACGGTCCTGCGCCCTTGAGCCAACGTTGGTTTCCACAACTTCGCCAGCTGCTTTTACGAGTTTGTTGGCCTTTGTTCCTACAACGCCGAGAATGAGTGTGACAGCCGGCGCCGGATTTTCTATCCAAGCAATAAGTTCTGCAACTTCGTCACTCAGTAGCGACTGAGCATCTCGAACAACCACCACTCTCCTATCGACCAAGAAGGGAGGGGTGTTCAGTGCTTCAATGACCCTCGAAAGAATTGAATCTGAGCTGCTTGATGCAGCATCTTTTGCCGTGAAGTCCTGAAGAGCAAACGACGGGTCGAGGTCACCGAGGGCAGTTTGTAGAACATTGTGAAGCGCGTCGTAGACCATGGTGGCATCAGTGCCAACAACGCAGATAGTTGAACTACTCAACTCGCTCCAATCAAGTGCTCCATAACGTCTCTGACTCTCACCGAGCCAGCAACATCATGTACTCGAAGAATACGACATCCCCCAGCAATTCCGAGGGCGCTGGCTCCAAGTGAGGGCTCGCGTCGCTCAGTAACGGGAAGATTAAACATCACCCCGAGGAAAGTTTTGTTTGAAGCAGAGAGAAGTAGTGGTGAGCCCAGTTCTGCGAGCACTGACGAATCTCTAAGAAGTTGTAGCGACTGCGCCGCAGTTTTTCCAAGGTCGAGTCCCGCATCAATGATGATGCGGTCGTGTTCGATGCCCGCATCTAGTGCCCACTGTCGACGTTCCACGAGAAAATCCTTCACGGTCTCTGTGACATTGTCGTACTGCGGGTTTGGGTCTGCAACACGGGGCTTTAGGCGAATGTGGGTTGCCACAACACTGGCGTTCGAAACAGCTGCAACTCTTAAATACTCCGGGTCAGCGAATCCACTGATGTCATTACCAACACTCGCCCCTTCAGCGAAACAAGCCTTCGCCACTGATGCTCGCCACGTGTCAATACTTAATGGCACGTCAAAGCGTTTCTTGAGTTCACCAATAACTGGAACAACTCGCTCGAGCTCTTCTGCTTCAGTGACTTCATCACCGGGCCCTGCCTTTACGCCACCCACGTCAAGGAGATCTGCCCCTTCAGTAACGAGTTGTTCAGCACGAGCGAAAAAAGCGTCCAGGTCATAGGTTGCCGCGGGACTGAAAAAAGAGTCTTTTGTTCGGTTGAGAATGCCCATAACAAGAGCTCTAGATGTGACGTCAAAGTGGGTCTCGCCGAGGCGAAGGCTGATCGAATGGCCAGGTTTAAACACCTGCATTAGAGGGCCATTTTCGTGAACACGCTGGTCAGCCTAACGGTGTTGGGGCCTGATGGAAGGGTGCTCTGACACTGTTATCCTCGGCGTCTATGGGAAATGACGTAATTGGAATCAACGCCGACAACGTCACTGCGTGGATGGCTGACAACGTAGGCGCTGCTGGGCCTCTCACTTTTGAACTTATCGCTGGTGGTCGTTCAAACCTGACCTACCGCGTTACTGATGCGACCGGAAAGCACTTCGCACTTCGACGCCCGCCAACCAGTCACGTGCTGCCAACGGCGCACGACATGGTTCGTGAGCACACCATCATCACGGCTCTTCATCCACAGGGAATCCCTGTCGCTACTCCCCTCGGACTCTGCACCGATGAAGCAGTCAACGAGCGTCCGTTCTACGTCATGGAATTCGTTGAAGGCGCAATCCTTCGCGACCGCAAAGATGCTGAAAACGCATTCGATGTCCCGACTCGAGAAGTTATTGGAGAAAACCTTGCGTCAACGCTGGTTCGACTTCACGAAGTGGACATTGAAGAAGCTGGCCTCAGCAGTCTTGCTCGCCACGACGGATACATTGAGCGTCAGTTGAAGCGCTGGCGCACACAGTTCGATCAAATGCAAGTTGAGGGCTACGGCCACGGTGGACTCGTTGAAGCAGTTGGCGCACAACTTGCCGCGTCGATTCCTACGCAGCAGCGAGTTTCCATTGTTCACGGCGACTACCGACTCGACAACACGGTGCTTGATGAAAAAGGTCGCGTGAAGGCAATCCTCGACTGGGAGATCTGCACGCTCGGTGACCCAATGGCTGACCTTGGTCTCTTGCTCGTTTACTGGTCGGAACGCTCTGATGCGACAGCTGCACTCTTGGGTGCTGCTCCTACAACCGCCGAAGGTTTTGTTGGTCGTGCAGGAGTTCTCGAGGCGTACGCGAAGCACACGTCACTAGACGTAAGCCATGTTTCTTACTACCAAGCTTTTGGTTACTGGAAGCTTGCGTGCATTTTGCAGGGAGTCTTCGCTCGCTACAGCGCCGGAGCAACTGCAGGTGACACTGGAAGCGTGAGCGAATTCCCAACGCACATCACCATGCTGGCTGAACTTGCGAAGCAGACCTTGGAGCAAGGTTGATGGACGACGAGATCTACGACCGCATAATTTTTCTTGCCGATCCAGAACTAAACGAACCAGTTCTTGTTGTCTGCCTCGACGGATGGATTGACGCAGGAAGTGGAGCCAGCACCGCACTCAGCACCATGCTCGACACCATTCACACTGAGGTATTGGCGACCTTTGACACTGAGTTCTTTATTGACCAGCGTGCACGTCGCCCAGTCGCTCGAATCATTGACGGAATTACTACCGAGCTCACCTGGCCCGAGATCCAGCTGCGCTACGGAAAAGACGGCGATGGCGCAGACATGCTGTTCCTCATTGGACCAGAGCCTGACTTTCACTGGAGTGACTTCATTGACGTTGTCACCGATGCAGCTGGACGCTTCGATGTTCGCCTCGTTGTTGGCCTTGGAGCATTCCCAGCCCCCACTCCTCACACTCGCCCAGTTCGCGTTATTGGTACTGCACCGATTGCGAGTGCTCACCTGTTGCCACTTGTTGGCACAGTTTCTGGAGAGCTCGAAGTTCCTGCTGGCATTAGTGCGGCGCTTGAGCTTGGTTTCGCCGAAGTAGACATGGACGTCATTACCCTCTGGGCACGTGTTCCTCACTACGTTGCTGGCATGCCCTATCCCCAAGCCGCAGCCGCTCTCATTGAGGGACTTGCGCGCATTGGTGGGCTCACTCTCGATGCCAGTCACCTTCGCGCTTCTGCAGACGAAGCTCGCCAGCGCGTTGATGAGCTTGTAACCAACAACCCTGATCACTCATCAATGGTTGAAGAGTTAGAAGAAGTTGCTGACGAAGTAGAAGGAACATCACTCGGTGAAGAACTACCTAGTGGTGATGAACTTGCTGAAGAGCTCGAGCGCTTCTTGCGCGG
>Ga0114962_10001398_pt1 | contig 20890 bp, 13 predicted proteins | sample C_130820_MF_Meta_FD_87017 | JGI IMG/M metagenome (GOLD analysis project Ga0114962, IMG submission 87017) | Freshwater microbial communities from Lake Croche, Canada to study carbon cycling - C_130820_MF_MetaG | ecosystem: Environmental > Aquatic > Freshwater > Lake | place: Lake Croche, Canada... | reverse complement strand
TCAAGTATTGAGAGTATCCGGTAATGTTCCTGTTTGGGGACTATGGGGTGTTAGAACAAAAGTTTACTATGTTGCAACATCAGGAACAGACGCAGCAGGATACGGCACAACACAAGACAAGCCTTATAGAACCATCAGATATGCTTGTGATAATATCACAGGAACTGCAACGCTGTACATCAAATCAGGAGTATACTCTGAACTGCTACCAATTGTTATTCCGGAAAATGTTGCAGTGGTTGGAGACGAACTACGCAGTACTGTGGTACAACCCAATTCAAGTTCAACACTATTAGATATGTTCCGTATGAGCAACGGATCCACTTTAAAGAACATGACTCTGCAAGGATTAAGCGGCACATTGGGAATAGTCAACAGTTACGGTACAAAAAGACCCACAGCCGGAGCATTTGTTTCATTAAACCCAACCAGTCCCATATTGACCAAAAGTCCCTATGTACAAAACGTTACTACTATAGGAACTGGCTGCATAGGTATGAAGGTGGACGGTTCACTACATGCCACAGGAAATAAATCTATTGTGGCCAACGACTTCACACAAGTAATCAGTGATGGTATTGGTATGTGGATTACTAACGGCGGCAGATCAGAATTGGTTTCAGTTTTTACGTACTATTGTCATATTGGATATTTGGCAGAAGATGGCGGCAAGATTCGTGCCACAAACGGCAACAACAGTTATGGAGATTTTGGTACAGTATCAGAAGGCACTCTTGCAGCGGAGACTCCTATTTCAGGAACAATTAACAACGGTGGCTCGCATGCAACAATTGGATTTGTATTCACAGACGGTACACAAATATTAGGCTTTGAATACGACAATGCTGGTGTAAGTTATAATAGTTCTACTGCATTTTCATTCACAGGTTCAGGACTAGGTGCTGCTACCAGTTCTGCAAATGTTAGAAACGGCGGTGTTTACGAAGTTAGACTAACAGATTTAACTTCATCTGGCAGCTACGGTGGCGGTGGCTATTTAAATGTAGTTAACAATGCACAAGCTGGCAGTGGCTCTGGAGGAACAATTTATCTTGCAGCCAGCGATTCAAATGCACAAAGCAACTATCTAGGAATGCGTATTGTTATTATTTCAGGCCGCGGAGCAGGACAATACGGATATATCAGTGCATACAACTCATCAACCAAACTAGCCACTATATTGAAAGAAAGCAACGGAACAGCTGGATGGGATGCTATGCAAAGTGTTAATGCTGTAGTGGATCTTGATACAACCAGTCAGTACAGTATTGAACCTAGAATCACATTCAGTGCTCCAGGCTCTGGAACTAGGGCCCAAGCAAGAGTAGTTATTGCTTCAGGACGGATTGGTAAATTTAGAGTGTTTGAACCGGGCTCTGGATATTCATCAGCCCCAACGTTAGTTATTGGAGATCCAAATGGCTCCGGTGTAGAGTATCAAGTTAGAATAGGAAATGGCGTACTGGCCACTCCTACTTTTAGTAATAGAGGCACTGGATATATAACAGCATCAGCTACAGTTTTATCAGGAACGGGATATGCTGACAGTTTCCAATATGGGGATTATGTATATGTGAGCGGGTTGTCCTCAATTCCAACTCCAGGTGCAAACGTCAATTTTTTCAGTAGTACAGCTAATTATAGATTAGTTGCTGCAACTAATATCACTGGAAGTGGACCTTATTCTGCTAGAATACAAGTATATCCCACAGTGCCCTTGGCCCAAGCTCCCACACAAGGCTCTCAGGTTTTAATAAGATCTGGATACAGCCAAGCCAGACTCACAGGACACGACTTCTTAGAAGTTGGTACAGGCAATGCTGCGGTTACAAACTACCCTAGTATTGATGTTACTGCAATAAAACCACAAAATCTTGCAGTGGAAAGCGGCGGCGGCCGAACATTCTACACAGCCACGGACCAAGACGGTAACTTTAGAGTTGGCAGTTTGTTCAAAGTTGAACAAGCCAGCGGCACAGCAACTCTGAACGCCAGCTTCTTTCAGTTAAACGGATTGTCTCAATTGACACTGGGTGGTATTGTATTGGGTGGAACCAGTGCAACAATTACTGAAATTAGCACAGACACAACAATGCCTGCAAACAGCGACAATGTTTTGGTAACACAAAAAGCAATTAAATCATATATTGCAAGTAGAATAGGTGGCGGTGGTGCTAACTTGAATGTTAACGAAGCAACAGCTGGCCAAATTAGGATAGCAACATCAAATCAAATAACAAACACACTGGGCATTGCAATTAACTTCAAAAGCAAAGTTAATTTCACAGGCGGAATTGATGGTAACATGTTGGCAACTGCTATGTTCGTAGCAGGCGGAGCACAGTAAAATGTATATTGATAAATATTTAAAACTTAAATCTGGAGTAGAATATGGCAGAGTTTAAATTAGGTAGAATTAGATTTGTCTGGAAAAATATCTGGGCAGGCACTACCGCATACGTAAAAGATGACGTAGTTAGAGTTAGTGGTAAAGTATATATTTGTACCACAGGGCATACAAGCTCGGCAGATTTTTACACCGATTTAGCATCAAAGTGGAACATTACTTCTGACGGGCAAGTGTGGAAAGGCTCGTGGACTACACCCACATACTACAATGTCAATGACCTTGTGCAGTATGGCGGCAGAGTTTATATTTGTAACACTGGCCACACCAGCAGCACAACATTAGAAACAAACCAAGCCAACTGGACATTGTTTGCCAGTGCATTTAATTGGATTGGATCTTGGGCAGCAACCACAGCATACAAGGTTGGAGATGTTGTCAAGTATGGAGCGGCCGTTTATATTTGTAATGCAGCACACACAAGTCAATCCACTGCAACTGGATTAGAAGGTGACACTGCATCATGGGATTTGGTCAACAGAAGTTTTGATTACAAAACAGGCTGGACAGCCACCACACGTTACAAACTCAACGATGTGGTCAAGTATGGTGCTGATTTATGGATTTGCACAACGTACCACACAAGTCAATCAACTTTGGAAGCAGATCAAGGCAAATGGGCTATATTTGTAGAAGGTTTACAATTTGAGAGTACCTGGAGTGGTGCAACCGCCTACCAACAGGGTGACGTGGTCACATACGGTGGCTATAGTTATGTAGCCCTACAGAATCACACAGGACAAACTCCTAGCACAGCAACATTATATTGGACTGTGTTGAGCACAGGATTTAACTTTGTGGGCAACTGGTCTGGAGCAACAGCCTACAAAGTAGGCGATGTTATAAGATTAAATGGTTACACATATCTATCAAAACTAGATCACACCAACAACGAACCACCGAACGGCACATACTGGGAATTATTGAACCCTGGTTACAAATGGTTAGGTGCATGGACAAACGGCACTGCATACAAACTGGGCGACTCAATCAAGGATGGTGTAAACACATATGTTTGCGTATCGGCACACACTGCTGCCACTGCAACAAACAAACCCACAGTTGATTTAACTGGTGTATATTGGAACTTGTTGGCTGCTGGATCAGAAACAGCAGTGCTAACAACCCAAGGCGACACACTGTATTACAGTGGAGCAGGTCCAGCAAGATTGCCTATTGGCACAGACGGACAGGTGTTAACTATACAAGGCACAAATTTATACTGGAATACATTTGGCAACATCAACAATGTGTACTATGTTGCTGTGGGCGGTACTGATACCACAGCTACTGATCAAGGCAAAACACTTGACAAACCATGGGCAAGCATTGCTTATGCTTGCTCACAAGTGGCCTCAGGAACATTGTTTCCCAATGCTGTATATTTGTTTGGACAGAACGTCAACTGGGCTGTTCGCGAAATGTATCAGTACGGTGTATATGCCAAAACAAATAGCATTGCACCATTCAGTCCAAGTTCAGTGTATGACGGCACAAAAACATTGCGTGATTCAAGAATTATTTTAGATGCCATCGCACAAGATTTACGTAACGGAAGCAACACCAACACTGTGGGTGCAACAAAAGCGTATTTTGCCACTCCTACTACATTTGTTAACGCAGCTACTACATCAGCAATGCCTTACATTATTGCATTGTTACAAAGACTAAAAATCAATATTGTTACCAATGCATTAACCAATACTGCTCCAGGTACCAACTATCAAACCCTAACCAGCTTTAGTCCAGCAGTTAATCAAGTAATTAATGGGGCTTACACATCTGAAGCTGGAGCAACCACAGCGGCAGGTGCATTGTTTGATATTGTTATCAATGCACTAACCGCAGTGAGCACAGCGGGTATTCCGTTACCAACCACTGGTTATACCAGCACAATTTATGTTAAGGCTGGTGTTTATTCTGAAATATTACCAATCAGTATTCCTGAAAACTGTGCTATTGTGGGTGACGAATTGCGTTCAACAGTGATTCAGCCAACAGGCGGATACACAACCAGCAACATGTTCTACATGAGAAACGGTTCTGGCCTACGTAACTGTACTCTACAGGGATTGATTGGCACATTGGGTGCTGCAAACAGTTATGGCACACAGCGTCCCACAGCTGGAGCATATGTGAGTTTGGATCCTGGAACAGGAGTAGACGATGCCAGTGTATGGATTTCACGCCGTAGTCCTTATGTACAAAACGTCACTACATTCGGATACGGATGTACTGGCCTAAAAGTGGACGGTGCATTACACGCAGGCGGCAATCAATCTATTGTAGCCAACGACTTCACACAAGTTATTGACAACGGAATTGGTGCATGGATTACCAACCAAGGCCGTTCGGAACTAGTTTCTGTATTCACTTACTATGCACACATTGGTTATCTAGCAGAAAATGGCGGCAAAATTCGTGCCACCAACGGCAACAACAGTTATGGTAAATTTGGCAGTGTATCAGAAGGAGTGAACAGCTCCGAGACTCCTATTACTGCCACTGTCAACAATCGTGCGTTACAAGCACAAGTTGGTAATACATTTACTAGCGGTGCTGTAGTCTATAGATTAGAATACAGCAACGCTGGTAATGCATATCCTAACTCAGGCACATCGTTTACCTTTAACAGTGCAAACGGCATCAATGCTGCCGCAGTTGGAGATGAAATTCGTGACAATGCAGTGTTTGAAAACAGAATGTTGACCACAGGTTCGGCCTATGTAGCAGCAACGAACACTGCACAAAGCGGCACAACCACAAGCATTATTATTGCTGGGTCGGATACCGCAGTCAGTGCAGCTTATCTCGGTATGCGTTTATTAATTACATCCGGATTAGGTGTTGGGCAATTTGGATACATTGCTTATTACACTTCAGGCGGCAAGCAAGCAACCATTGCTAAAGAAAGTTTCACAGCACTAACAGCCAGTGCAGTTACTGCAACTGGTGCATTGATCACTGTGCCTAGCACATTAACATTGTATGTTAACCAACCAATTGTGTTCACAGGCACTGCAATTGGCGGATTTAACGCAACTGGCACAGTTTATTATGTGCAGGCTATTACAAGTGCAACACAGTTTGCAGTTAGTGCAACATCAGGTGGTGCTGTAATTAGCTCTGGCTTAACAGATGTGACTGCCAGCACAATGATTGTAAATGCAGCGGGTTATGATCATGTGGTTGTTGGAACAGCCATCAGTGCAACACTGGACAGCACAACTACGTATAGCATTGAACCAAGAGTAACATTTACTGCTCCTAGTTTTGCCACTACAAGTCGCACAATGCCAGCAAGCACAACTTGGTCAAGTTCAACATATGCTAACGGTCGTTTTGTGGCTGTTTCCACAGCAGGCGGCAACAGTGCATACAGTGTTGATGGTGCAAACTGGACAGCAATGACTGGATTGAGTTCTGCCAGTGCGTATGTTGGTGTTGCAAGTGGTGCAATTAGTGCAACAACATATTTTGTCACAGTTGCTGGCTCAACAGCAACCACAGTTGCATATTACAGCACCAACGGCACAAGCTGGAACTCAATGACTGGATTGCAATCTGGTACATGGACTAGCGTTGCATACGGTAACAGCCGTTTTGTTGCAATTGGCAACGGCACAGTAACAGCTTACAGTGCCAACGGCTCAAGTTGGAGTAATGGCGGTGCTGTAGTCAGTGCCAATTATGTAGCTATTGCTTATGGCACAGGTCCAGGCCGATTTGTTGCAATCACAGGCGGTACTGGATTAAGTGCAACAACTGCATACTCAACAGACGGTGCAGCATGGACAGCTGGCACATTGCCACAAACTGCATACTGGACCAGTATTGCATGGGGCAACGGCAGATTTGTTGCAGTGGCACAGGGCGGAACAGCAACAGCATACTCAACAGATGGCATTACTTGGACAACTCCAAACACAGTACTACCATTCAGTTATGCTTGGAAAAATGTTGCCTACGGCCAAGGTTCGTTCCTTGCAACCTCAGCATATTTGACACCAACGGTTTCAGCAGCCTACACTGGCAGTAATCAGATTACAGTGAGTAGCACAGCTGGTATGTCAACAAGCTCAACTTGGGTTCCAACAACCAACAGTGGTACAACAGCTGCCACTGCAACAACAACTTCAGTTGCTAAATTAAGCAACAGCGTGTTAGGTGTTGCATCTGGTGTGTTGACTCCAGGCACAGTTAGCCAAGGCACAGTTGCAACTGGAATGGTTGTATCTGGTGTGAATGCTGGTGCAATACAAGGTGCAAATAACATGCCAGTTACCACAGCTTCTGGTACAGGTTCTGTAGTAACAGTTACCTATGCACCACCAGCAGTTAATCTAAGCGGTGCAATTATTCAGGATACAGCAGGATGGATCACTGTTAATAGTTCGCAATATCCTATCTCTACAGATAGATTAATTCAAATATCTGGTACATTTGCCGCAGGTTCTATTACTAGCTACTCATCTGGCAACTACTATTTTATCTTGAATACTGACGGTGCAACTAGATTTAGAATTGGTACTCCAACTACTATTGCAGCCCAGACATTAACAGGTAATGCTACAACTACGCTTGCATTTGCTACTACAACACCATTGGCAGTTGGTATGCCAATTTACTTTACTGGTGCTAACTTAGCCAACGTTGGTATTGTCACTAACACAATTTACTATGTATTAAGTGTTGTTGCAAGTACAAGTGTAACACTAGGCTTAACACCCGGCGGCACAGCATTGACATTTGCAACAGGTACTGCTGCAACAAGTACTATTAACTACACTACTGGTGCAGCCAGTGTAACAACAGCAGGAACACCTAGTGCGGCTGTGACATTTGTTTACTACCCACCAGTTCCATATTTGACAGGTGCCACAGTAAACGTACAAGGTATTATACCAATTGCTTATAACGGTTCTTACACTATTACTGGTGTTGGTCTATCTAGCTCAGGTTATCAACTAACTGCTGCTGGTACTGCTAGTGCTAGTTATACAAGCGGCGGTTCAGTATTTGCTGGCCCATTGAGTATTACTGGTACTAACAGTTTTACAAGTACTGCTTCAAGTGCTAGCGGAACTACACTAACAGTTGGCGGAACAGTTACTGGTACTGTGTCAATTGGACAAGCAATCAGTGGCACCGTAGTTACCAACAATTATGCACAGATCGTTGGCGGTAATTTAAGTTTACAAGGCATAAATGTTGGAACTCCAGCAGCAGGACAGTACATCAGCGGCCCCAACATCAATGGTGCTGTTCCAACTATCAGTGCAAGTAATTCAAGCTCTTGGTTTGCAGGTATTGCAGCTGGTACCGCAGTGACGTTTACTGCTAGTATTGCTCCAACAAGTACAACAGATGCAGGCTTAGGCGGAATTATGTCTGTTACCAGTGTTCCAAGCGGAGCAGGCATTGTTGTAGGTTATCTACTGAGTGGTACAGGTGTTGCTGGCGGAACCTATGTGTCTGCACCAATCACAGGTACAGCCACAAGTAATCCAAGCACATGGTATGTAAATCTTAGCCAAACAGTATCAAGCACAACAATTACAGCTACACCGATTACCATGACAGTGTCTGGTGTTGGTGTTGGAACAATTGTTCCAGGTACTGTTGTGAGTTGGACAAGCGGTATTGTTGCACAGAGTTTGTCAATCAGCAGCATCACTGGCAACGGTTTAAGTGCCACAGTAACATTCAGCAGTGTTCAGACAGCTGCTCCTTTTGTAGCAGGTCAAGCAATCACAATCACTGGTAATGCCAACAGCAACTTCAATGGCACATTCAAAGTAACAGCTTGTTCAACAAGTATTGCAACATTTGACAGTGCCACAAGTGCAACTGGTGCAGGCGGCACAGTGGTAAGTGCAGGCACATATGTCACTGCAAACGGAACGGGTACTGGTGGTGCTGGCACATACTATCTATCAACTCCAACAACCGCAGCTGGTGGTACAAGTTTTGCTGGACAAGCATACACAGTTAATGCAGGCACAGTTTCTGGCGTGAGTATCGGTGACATCAGCGGCGACTTTGCTTGCACGGCCACTAACCTCACAGTTGGTATGAGTGTGACTATTACTGGATCACTGGGCGGAACTGGTTCAATTACTGGCTATACTACTGGTAATACATATTACATCACACGCACAAACGGTTCAACCACATTTCAATTAAGCACAATTGCTCCATGGAATGGTGGTCAGAATTCAACACCTATCACAACCACAGCTGGTACTCCAACAGGATTAACATACACATTGGGATACACAAGCTATCAAAGTTCAAGCATTGCATTGAACAATTTGACTGGTTGGATCACAGCTTTTGGAACAGGTGCAGGCGGTGCCGGCTCATACACAATCAGCACACCAATCGGATCAACTGGCACTATTGCAGTTGCTGGTACAAGTTATAGTTTGAGTACTACACAGTCTGTTGCTACAGGAACTCCTGTGATTGCTACTAGAAACTTGGTCACAGTGTCAAGCACAACTGGCATTGCTGCCGGTAGTCCAGTAAGTTTTGCTGGAACTAGCTTTGGAACAATATTACCAACAAGTCAAACATTGGCCAGTGTGGTGATTGCTGGCCCAGCAGGACAGTTCACTTGTACAGCAGCCACGCTAGCAGTTGGTATGACTGTGACAATCAGTGGCACACTGGGCGGTACTGGAACTATTTCTGGTTACGCTACTCCAACTACTTATTATATTATCAGTACTAATGGTACAACATCATTTGTATTAGGTGCTTCGTTAAATGCTGGTACAGGTGTAACAACTACAACTGGTACTCCTACAGGATTAACATATACTGTTGGTTCTACTTATTATGCAACAGCAGTTCCAAGCGGCACAGAATTAGCAATTGCGACCACATTTGGCGGTAGGGATCAAACGTTAACTACTGCAACTGGTTCGTTGACTGCAACTTATAATGCAACATTTGGTGGATTAACTAGTGGTACAACATATTATATTGCCAGCATTAATCAAACTAACAACCAGATACAAGTTAGTACAAGTTCAACACTAAGCCCGATTACCACAATTACAAGTAATGTAGGCGGTGCATGGACCAGTGTAACTGGTGCTGGTGCTGGTGCAAGTAGCCCGGATGGTATCAACTGGACTCCACGCACATTGAGCAATGCATCTTGGAATTCTTTAACATTTGGCAATACCAGCACTAGCTTTACTGGTACAATCAGCGGCACAACATTGACTGTGACCAGCACACCAAGTGGTAGTGGTATTATTATAGGTGCGGTGTTAAACGGCATTGGTGTAATAGCAGGAACAACAATTACCGCTAACGTGACTGGAACGCAATTTGCTTCAAGCAGTAGTTGGACAGTGAATACCAGCCATGCTACCACAACTGGCAGCGTCACTATCACCAGTGCAGCTCCTACTTGGGCAGTGATTGCAAGTGGCAGCACCAGTGCATTGAGTATTCCCAACTTTACACGAGCAGAAGCCCGTGCAGTTGTTGCCAGTGGCCAGATTAGTAGTTTCAGAATTTACGAACCAGGTTCTGGATACACTACTCCTCCAACAATTACACTGGGTGACCCAAATGCCACATCAGCTGCCACTTACACCGTGAGAACTGGTATTGGTGCACTGGGCAATCCAACATTTACTAATCGTGGTACTGGATATGTCAGTTCAACAACCACAATTAGTGGTACAGGTTATGCTGACATTTATCAAAATAGTCAGTACATGAATGTGAGTGGCATGACTGCTATTCCTACATTGGGCAGTAATGTACAATTTGCAGGCAACAGTTCTTACTACAAATTAGTTACAATCAGTAGTCAAACTGGATCTCCAGGAAACTACAGTGCCACACTACAAATTAGTCCTAACATGACCATTGCACTTGCACCAGTACACGGCGTGGCAATTACCATGAGAATATTGTACAGTCAAACTCGATTGACTGGACATGACTTCTTGAGTATTGGTACCGGAACAATTGCCACAACCAATTATCCAAACACACCAAGCCAAGCGTCAGACCAGACAAACGAAACAGTTGAAGGTGGTGGTGGTCGTGTGTTCTACACCAGTACTGACCAAGACGGTAACTTTAATGTGGGTGACCTGTTCACTGTGCAACAGAGTACTGGTATTGCCACATTGAATGCCAATGCATTTAACTTGAGTGGATTGCAAACACTGCAATTAGGCAGCGTTACACTGGGTAGCTCAAACACCAGTATTAGCCAATTTAGTACTGATGCAACATTCAGTGCCAACAGCGATACAATTGTGCCAACACAGAAAGCTATTAGAGCTTATATTTCTAGCCAAATTGGCGGCGGCTCCAGCACAGTTAATGTAAATACGCTGGTGGCAGGAACTATCCAAATTACTGGTAGCAACATCAGCAATACGGCTGGAACTCAGATAAATATAAAGAACAAAGCTAACTTTACACAGGGTATAGACGGTAGTCCCTTAGCATTAAACTACTTCTTACTAAGATAAACGGAGAATTAAATTATGGCAACAGGAAGATTAGGTGCACAAGACCTTTCAGCAACAACAAATACCACTTTGTATACTTGCCCTGCAAGTACATTTGCAATTGTTAACGTGTCTATTTGTAATAGGAATGCAACCTCGGTGACTGTAAGACTAGCTCTTGCTAGCTCTACAACACCTGGCAATTCAGAGTATTTAGAATTTGGTGTAACAATTCCAGCAAATTCTGTGTTGGAACGTACAGGGCTTGTTTGTGATGCTACCAACAAATACATTGTGGTTTATGCAAGCACAACCAGTGTCAATGCTGTAGCATACGGTATTGAAACAAGTACAGTTTAATAGGGAACATATAATATGGGACGTTTTGTACAAATTGTATATAACAACACTATAAATGTTGCTGAGAAATCAGCACCAGTTGTAACTGGAGCAAAAGTATACTACGACGGCAAGCAGTGTTGGCAATACAAAGTGGTATACGATCGCCCAGGCTCGTATACATGGACTGCTCCAAGTAATGCTGTGTGTGTTAGAACTGTGCTAGTTGGTGGAGGAGGCAAACCCAAATGTTTTGCTGGCGGCAGTTCAGGATGTTGCTCAACAGCAGGTTCGGGCGGTGCTTACAGTGAAAAATGCCATGCAGTAACACCCGGCACAACTTCATTCACACTGGTGGTAGGTCGTCAAGAACAAGACACCACACTGGCTTGCAACAGCGTGGCTGTTCACACAGCAGGTGGAGCAGCTGGATGTGTTGCAGGTGTTGCCACAGGCGGAGATTGGAACAGCAGTGGCGGAGTCACTGGCTGGCATACCAGTGCCACCGGCAGCACCAACCAATGTTACTACACATGTTTCACTGCTTGCTGTGGCTACTGCATAGCTTACATATGTAATCCGGCCGGAACTTGCGCTTCCTGTGACTGGGGAGCGGCAGGCGGTGCTTCAGCAGGATCTCCAAAAAATCTCTCAGGCGGCTGTTCCAGTTGTGTGTGCAATTATCTACATGCCGCAACTACCGGCGGTGGAGCTGGCATTGGAGATACTGTGTGTCATATACCAGTTTGGCACTATCCTTGCTGCTCGTGCATCTGTTTGGCCTCGTTTTGTTGCGAAGGCACAAAATATTGTTATGATTGGCCGACCAGTAATCAAGGCGGTGGCGGCAGTTCAGCCCGCTGCAATAACTCATGCCGCAGCACTGTGCAGGAATGTCTTAAAGGCTATTGGAAATCGGGCGATGGCGGCCCTGGCGGTCCTGACAACAATGCTACTTATGGTTGGGAAATGGAATGGGGTTGGGAAGGCAGTTGCATGTGGCCGTTTGGTATCAGATGTGGCGGCCAAGTTAGTAAACCAAGATGTGCATGTGCGGCTCCTATGCGTATGTGTGTGTTGAATTGTGAACAATGGGACATACAAAACATCTGCGGCACGGGCTCACCGGGCACAGGACTAATGGCCTGCACCAGTTGTTATCCTTACAATTCCATAGTGACTCCTCGTCCAAGAAATTCCGGAGAAGGTGCGGGCACTGGCGGATTTTCCTTGTACAAATGTGGAAGTGAAGCATTGTACGATCTTGGTATTGGCGACACATTAGACCCCTGGGCTCATGTCAATTGGCTCAAACTTTGTCAATTAGGGATTTGCGGAGCATGTGATCAAGCATGGCTCATGCCAGACGGATTATTTCCACAGTTCATCACCTGTGCAGGCACATTAGGTGGATCAGGAGGTGTGGCCATTTGTAGTTATACCAGTAAAGCTGGCAAAGGCGGAGGCGGCGGCCAAGCCAAGAATCAAATTTTGTGCATATGTCACGGTGGTGCATACAACACCTGCAATGGTGATACTGTGACACAATTAGCATTCCCTCCTTGTTTGCTGGATCAAATGCTCAGCAATGCAGGGACTGGCATGGCAATTATATATTACAGGGAATCATAAGAATGGGACGTTATATAAGTACAGGGTCAACACAAGCCAATAATGTTGCTACTACAACTATTGTTAACTCAACATGTTATCAAGTTTCTGGTCAAAAATATGCTTATGATGGTAATTCATGTTGGCAAAACCGAGTGATACTTGACACACCAGGCAGTTACACGTTCACGGTGCCCGCTGGAGTCACATGTTTGCGTACCATTGCAGTAGGCGGCGGTGGCAAGGCAAGCTACGTAGGCAGCAGCACTACGAATTATGCCGGTGCAGGCGGTGGTTATGTGGAAAAAACTGACACAGTTGTTGCAGGTTGCACGGTCACTGTGGTAGTGGGTCGTCAGCAGCAAGACACAACCATTTCTTATGTGTGCTCAGGCGGTGCTACTAGAACACTCACAGCAGGCGGTGCTTCCTGTTGCAATCCCGGAGCAGCATCTGGTGGCGATTGGAATTCAACTGGCGGTGCACCTGGCTGCGCCTATGCTGGAGGCAATGCTCCAGGCATATACAATAATTGCACCTTTACTCAATGTTGCGGATATTGTATAGTGTATAGTGGCTATGGCGTTTACTCAGCCACTGACAACAGTCCAGGTGCCACCAGCGGCAAAGCACCAGGCGGCGGATCAGCAGGATCATGGATATACAGTACCGGCGGTGCTGGCGGCGGAGCCAACTACGACGATCAGGTTACTGGTTCTGGATACGGCCCGGCAGCGGGCGGCGGCGGCGGCATTGGATACATCTGCAAAAAAGGTGCTATGAGTTCACAGTGTACTTGCATATGTACAAATGAAAGATGTAGCAATGGCTACCCAGCTGGAATGAAGTCTTATTACATGAGCGGCACTGATGGCGGCGGCGGCACAAAATTTATCAGATGCGACGTACCTGTTGCTAGAGTCGTAGGTTTTAGAGGCATGTGCGTGTCTGGACAGTTTCACTACGGTGCTGGCGGATGGGGCGGCTATGACAATGATGAAGGTCGTGACACAAGATTTATTTGGTATCATCGAGGCTGCATGGGCGCAATAGGACATTTTCATGAGCATGGTCCACAACCCAAACGTTATCAATGGCATGATATTCACAGCATGTGCGGCAGCGGCAGTCAAGGAAATGGCTTGAACGAGGTGCTTGCTATCGCACATGTAGCAATTGGAATCAAGGTCCTCGGTTGGCACTGACTTCCTGGCACAACTCCGGCGAAGGTGCAGGCACTGGCGGAATTGCTTATTTCTGTTGTGAACCTACTTCAATGAACATACCAAACTGCATGGGTGGTGCTGCATGCGGGCCAGGCATAAATTGGAATTTGTTGTGCTGTTTAGGAACAACTAACAGGATCTGTTGTGCAGATAGAATGCAGGAACAATTGTTTCCCTATGTGACACATTGTGCAGGCACATTGGGTGGATCAGGCGGCGTTGACATCATGTGGATGGCCAGCCGAGCTGGCAAAGGTGGCGGTGCTGGCCAAAACAGATGTTATTTGCTGTGCGTATGCTGGGGCGGAAGTTATGACTTATGTAACGGGTCCGGAGCCGCATTGGCATTCCCACCCTGCAAATTAGACCAATTGTCCAGTATGGCCGGCACTGGCATGGCGGTGATATATTGGAAGAATCCATAAATTAATAATCAGGAGAATTAAATGATTTGGGCAAAAATAGTAAACGATGAAATCATGCAGACGCATGACGAAGATCCAGCAGGATTATGGCATCCAGATGCCATTGCAAAAAATGACATACCGGGATACTGGGAACAAGTTCCTGATCATGCGAACGTGGGTTGGAAATTCAAGAACAATGAATGGATCAGCGGGGGACAGTGGCACGAAGAATGGGTTGCTGCTAATCCTCCACCTCCTCCCATCCCACCATTTTGTCGAGTGGATTTTACTCCTAGCGACGATCCACAAAGCAATAAATTTCACATTGCTGTTGACTCACATGTAGGAGGTGAGTGCGATACATGGAGTATCACAATGGGTAACATTGTGTATTCTGTCAATGTGACAGCTGCCCGCAGTGACACAAATGAATTCACTTGTGACAGCACATCTTGGTTGCACAAGGGCGAACAAATACAGTTTATGACTGATACAGTGGGCGGGATTGAAAAACACAAAACGTATCTGGTACATACAGTAGTGGATGCTACAAAGTTTAAAATATGTGATCCCATGAGTCCACTGAATGAGATTCAATTGACATCAAACTCAGGAAGCATGCTGTTGTCCAAAGGTCCTAATTTTGACGCGGAGTTTACAAAAACTTCTTCTCCACAACCGATGGAATTCAGTATCACAGCTACTGGGCCCGGAGGCACAACCACATACACAGCAGAAAATGACCTGGCATTGATTGTTCCTGAAAAATGGGTTCCGTTATTTGCTAGACCATAATAATACGCTGCTTAAAAAGGCGACTAGTTCGCCTTTTTTAACGGCCTGATAATTTTGTAGTTAAATACACTATGAAAAAACTTGTAGATTCATCAACGCCAATATTATTTGTACAATATCCAGTTGGTGCTGGCGGCTGGTTTTTGACATCGTTGTTGTATACAGCATTTAATCCAGAAGAACCTCTGAAGCATAATTCAAATGGTTCTGGTCATGCTAATACTAAAATTACATCGTTAAATAACTTTGCTATGATTTCGTTAGAAGATGCATATCAATCTATTTTGTATCAAACTGAATCAACTATGTCTCGCAACGATAAAATACAACATATTAGAAACACATTAATCAATAATCCTCACAAAGAAGAAGAAATAATACATACTATATCTATACATTGCCAAGATATTAATATATTCTTAGAAGCGTTTCCAAATAGTAAGGCGATACAACTTGAGATTACAAACGAACAGATTTCTCTGTGTGGATTTAATTTTATACATAAAGTGTTAAGGGGAAATTTAATATATTTTGAAAAAATATGTAAGGATTATGGCAAGGATTTTGCAGTTGAAAAACTTTATTTAGAAAATATTGATTTAACAGCACTTGATAATTTAAAATGGATCAATAAGTTGATTGACAAGTCAAATATAAAAGAAGAAGTTATAGAAAATTTTGATAATCGCGTACTAACAATAGAGTATGATCAATATATAAAACATGCTGATGCTGGACATTTAATCGATTGTATTAACAATTTTTTACAAGCAGATTGGAACTCAGCAATCAAAAACAAATTAGTAGATGAATTAGAATTGTATCGAACAATTCAACCACCATACCCCCAATCATAATATGAATGTAATAGTCTTAACACCAGATAGAGTAGGATCCAGTTTACTACAAAAGTATATCACAGTGACTATGCAACACTATGATTATCAACGCCCAATTATTAATTTGCACGAGCTTACCAACGGAATTGAATCATATCATTCAACAAAATACAATCAACAAGTGTTAGGCAAACCTGAAAAATCTACTTGGGGTTACCATCAAACACTTGAAGAAATAACAAGATTGTTGGCCAGTGTTGAGCATTACAAAGTATCAAGATTGGCACAGTATCACATTTTAAATAGGCAGGATCCGTTAAAGGATCAATTGAGTTTTTATCAATACATCAATGACAATTTTTTTATAATCAGTGCCCGCAGACAAAATTTGTTCGAGCATGGGTTAAGTTGGTGCATAGCAGCTTTTTCAAAACACTTAAATGTGTACGATCATCAGGAAAAAATCAGTATATTCAAGGACCTGTATCAAAAGAAAATCACAATAGATCAGGAAGTATTTAAAAACTACTTAGACAAATACGTAAATTATCTCAGCTGGGTTGACAATCATTTTGCAATTAATTCAATATTTAATTATGAAAAAAATGTTGCGGACCTCGAGTCTTACGTGGCCAATCTTGACATATACCCAGTTGGCCATGAGCCAGTAAGCTGGCAAGATCAGTATGGAATTTCGTGGAAAGACTGGAACACTTGTCATTATCTTATCAGCGATATGAGCGGATTTTCTGCTGGCTTGCCACAAGAACAAAAACTTCTATTAGAAAATTCAAACAATGTTCAACGACCGTTGCTGTCTATGAATTTGAATCAACTCATGACACGCCCGGGATTAAGTTTATCACATCAAGAATTTTTGAATACAAATTCAACAAACTATATAAATGCCTATAGAACTATATATGATTTAGTAACTGATAGAACTTTGATTGCAGGAATGCCTATCAAATTGCAAACACTAGCAGAAAAAGCATTGTTAGTAAAGAATTTTAAAGAATGTTTGGATACTTACAACGAATGGAGTAATACATCTTCTATAGGAAAAGTTCTGTCTATAGAAAAGTTGGGTAATAACGCATTAACTGAATTGGAAACATGGTATAATCGCACATGAACGAATTTGTATTAACTGAAACCGCCAATGCGTTTGAAGTAACGTGTGGTATAGATAGTTTGGAACATTGCAAGGATGTTGCTCATTATAAAACATATTCAAAAAATATAGCATATGCTTATAATAATTTTGGTTATCGAGACGAAGCATGGCCTGAGGATCTAACCGACAGTATTTGGTGTGTAGGCGATAGTTTTACCGTGGGGCTTGGACAACCCTACGATGAGACTTGGGTAAAAATTATAGAGAAAAAAACAGGAAAAAGAACAATAAACGTCAGTATGAATGGTGCCAGTAATGATTGGATTTCAAGACGTGTTCAATCTATTATAGATAATTTTAACCCATGTATCATATTGATACAATGGAGTTATGTGCATCGAAGAGAAAGTGCAGATACTACACTGAGCGACGAGGATCGAAAAATTCATTTTATAGCTGCTGAAGGCGGCCGAGAAAAGTTTGCAGATATGCAACATTTAGATAAACAAAACTGCATAGAAAACATACTTAAAATTAACAGGCAACCTTCTACTCAAATCGTACATTCATTTATTCCTAAATTTGCTAGGACAGACGATGCTGAATTTATATACAATGAATTAACAAAACATAATGTTAACTTTTTCTCCGAACAACCTGTACTTGATTTAGCAAGAGACAGTCATCACTATGATGTTGAAACTGCACAAAATTATGCAAATCTATATTTAAATAATTTAAAGATATAAATTTATTTAAAGTTAGGACCATATATCCATCCAAATATTGCATATCTAGTCCCAGACTCTACAGGAGATATTTTGTGCGGTAAGAAAGAAGGGAATACCAATAATTTGCCCGCATCACATGCAACACTAGATTCTGTAACAGTGGCAAAGTCTCCTCCTTGAAAATCGTCGTTCAACAACAATGAAAAAGACAATTTGCGTTGATGATCACCAGCTATACAATCTATATGTAAACTATTGTAATGCATACCTTGATCGTATCTTGCAAAAAAACACTCCCAATGTAGATATAAATCTAATTTAAAATGATGTTGATTAATATATTGTAAACTATCAAGCAACTGTGGAATGTCTAAGATGGGAATATCCGTTATTAACACATCCCTATATGTTTTTTGCACTATGCTCTGTAGATTGTTATCATAACGAGTTATCAACTCATTGCACTGCGTTTTGTCCAATAGTGATTTTGAAATTACCACAATTTGTTCATAATTTTGGTGAGGCATTTGCATATAATTTTCCTTCTGTAAAGTAATCAAAGACATCGGGCTCGATGCATATTTCCATATTGATAGCAATTCTATAATCAATACTGCTGTGAAATAACGGTTCGTGAACTGTGTTATTCGGCATGATAAGTAAATCGCCTTCCTCAGGTTGAAATTGTATAATTTCTAAATTAGTAGTATACAAGTTTAATCCGCCTTCGTTGCTATTAATATCTTGCGGCATTTTCAAATAATATATGGCATTGATAGAACTAGTTTTGATATGGTCGTGAGCATTAGTTTTAAACGTATCCCTGTTGTACACGTTGGCCCAACACCATGTTTTGTGTATAGGGGATAATTTTACATTGCCAAATATGTTTACAACTGTGTCAAAAAAGAAATTGTAAAGAGTTTTGAAATCTCCGTAATGATCCTTGACACGGAATGTATACCCGCCGTGATAATCTGCCGTGTCTTTTTGTGATAATACTGTATCAATCATACGTGCTTTTACCGCTGGATCTAACAGCAATTGTGTTTCCAACACTTGTGGAAAAACTGGATTAAAAAAAATATTGTTTACTGACATGTGATATTAAAACTGATAATAATTCTGTCTTCGGAGGATAGGTTGGGTTTAGTTTCGTGTTTTAAATACCCTGGGAAAATCACTAACTTCCCAGGCAACACACTAATAGGGTACGAAACATTACCACGCCATTTGGTACCCAGTGGTTCATTACTCAACGCATATTCTTTGGGATCTAACAATATCAAATCACCACAGTTTTCAGCGGCATTTACATAATAGCTACCGCTCCAATGAGCAGTGCCGTGATTATGATGAGGAACAAAAGAACCACGGGGATAAACATTGGCCCATGCATTGCTAAAATTCCAAATTTGATCAAAGTTTAATTGATTAAAAAAATCTGTAATTACAGGAGAAATGGTTGCAAAAAAATCATTAAAATCTTCGTCATCAACAAGGTTACCGTGATCAAATGAACTGTATCCGGTATCTGATGCCACGTCTGTTAAAATCTTGCTGTGCCAATAGTGTCCAAGTAATCGTTTGTCATCGATGGTATCAAACAAGTTGTGTATTTTGAAATTCAATGATTCGTTTAAGACACTGGCTTCGGGAATGATGGCTTCCAAAACAGGTACAGAAAAAGCATTTATGATTTTTTTCATAATATTTTTAGTAAGAAGTAGTAATGCTATATATATATGCTATTAGTATTCACAAGGGACTTGAAATGGAAATATTGTATGCAAACGGCGATTCTTTTGTATTTGGTATGGAATGTATAGCAGATTTCAGCCAAGACGAATGTAACAAGGAATTGGCGTTTCCTAAACGTATAGCTGATGAATTAGATTGCAAAACGTACATTAATAATTCCTACAACGGCGCAACTAATGAATTTATTTTCAGAAGCACAATCTTTGATTTGTTAGAATTGGAAAAACAGGGAGCACAGCCTGCTGATGTGTTTGTTATAGTGGGATGGACATCACTTCATCGATTCGAAATAGACGGCAACAAGTGGTTACAAAAACAAGTACCTGGTATCAATCCTGCTACTGAAATATCAAACTGCACAATACGATCAGAATATGCAGATTACAAAACAATATTTGTTAATCCTTCTTATCATGCAACTATGCAGAATTCTAAATCTTTTTTCTCTACAGAAAAAGATGTGGTTCCGTTTTGTGTTGATTATATATGGCACGATCACATGCAAAACCCACAACATGAGGCTCAATTACTGGCACTGCATGCATTTTTGATATCAAAAGGCTACAGACATATTTTTGTAAACACTTGTGGACACCGTGAATACAAAACGCTAGATACTACAATTAAAAATTTTTATAAATTGAATACTGAAACATTTTATGAATGGGCTAAAATCAATCACGTGAATGAAGGAAGACGTAATAATCATTTTAACCCAGTGCCCCATGCAGCATACGGTGATTTACTGGTTGACTATATAGTCAAGAATATTATATACTAGGATAGTGAACTATAAATAACATTAACTGAGCATATTAAGGATAACATGAAGAAAATATTTTTTATCAACGGCGGAGCCGGTCGAGTTCTTGCCAGCATCCCTGCGTTGGAAGAAAGCCATCGACGTGGCGAGCTGGCTGGTATTGTGTGTGAAGGCGGAATGGAATTTTATATGGGTCATCCTATTTTGCAAAATTATGCATTTGATGTGAACCACAAGGGTATTTTTGAAAATCTTATCAAAGATAACTTGTGCGTTAGCCCTGAGCCGTACAGAGATCATGAATACTACAACCAACGCAGTAGCTTGCAACAAAGTTTTTGGTGGGAAATACTGGGAGAACGTACTACTGTAAACGTTCGACCAACTGTGGTATTAAACAAGGCT
>Ga0114962_10001397_pt1 | contig 20897 bp, 7 predicted proteins | sample C_130820_MF_Meta_FD_87017 | JGI IMG/M metagenome (GOLD analysis project Ga0114962, IMG submission 87017) | Freshwater microbial communities from Lake Croche, Canada to study carbon cycling - C_130820_MF_MetaG | ecosystem: Environmental > Aquatic > Freshwater > Lake | place: Lake Croche, Canada... | reverse complement strand
TCCACTTATTGTAATAGTGATACCAGGATTGATATTGTGTTGCACCTTGGTAACTACTGTGATCACAGCACCAACTGCTGTGATTGAATCCAAATTCAAATTGGGTTTGAGCAAAGTACCAGTTGACATCTGGATACCTTTGCCTGATTGGTAGCGGAAATAACGTCGTGTTTGACGTATCAACTGTTGATTATGACTTGATGCATTGGTACTAAACGTAACACCGCCGTCAAAGGCGCGATGTAAAAAGTTACCCTGTGGGCGAACATATAGTGTGGCACTACCATATGCAATTGTACCAGTTGGCGTGCTAATCACGTTGTATGTAAACACCGTCGGGCTAGTAACTGTGGCCACTGTCCACGATCCGTTTGGAGCATTGGTGCTGGCTGTTAAACCAATGATACCAATTTCATTGCCCAGTAACAGTCCGTGCGGTACGCTACATGTAACAGTAACCACTGTACCACTGTAGGTCACTGTGCTAAGACTGATGCTGGCGCCAGTAAATACATATCCTTGATAGATGTTGGTGGTATTGGCGTTGTTAATTGATCCAGTAGTGCCCGGATAGGCAATTCTGGCCGTATAGGTAAAGTTACTACCGCTGCTGGTTTCAATCATGAACAAGCCATCTGCACCGGCCCAGGTAGTATCTTGTATGAATACTGGAGTACCTACTGTGGGATTAGCAGTTGAAGTTACAGTAACAGTACGGCTCAAATTGGTTGCAGTAACGTCAGTGTACGCCAGTGGGTTATAGGTGTTGTAGTAGGCAAATGGACGATTGTTAATCAGTGCTATACTTTCCCATTTGGTAGTCTGTGTACTATATTCAAAGTCAGTATCAATAAGTGCCTGTGGGCTACTGGTACGCAATTTATTAACCGGATCCATTAAAATTTCCATAGGCTGGAAAGTTTCGTTAGATTCTTCAACTAAAATAGCGATCTTATCAGTAGATTGCATGACACTGGTAGTGTCGTACTTTAATACCACAGTGGTAGTAGGCACGTTGTTGGTAATTGTACTAATAAAACTTACCAGTGTATATGTGGGATCACTGAAGTTAAACAAAACCGTATTACGGGTAGTGTTGGTGATTAACATCAGTTGCTCTTGACGCAAGTAACGGTTAATCACAATGGTCTTGGTAGACGGTGTGAATGTGTAATATTCCGGTGTTATGTGTTTTGCCATTTTTGTTTATTCTCCAAATGCTATCATGGTGGGTGTGTAAGAATTCAGTCTACGCTGTACATATGTGCCATACGTGACCAATACCACGCTGGCTTGATCTCCCAAATCTGGGGGATTGTATATGATGATATTGCCATCTGATGTTATTCTGTAGTCTCCACTTATATCGTATTCTGTCACCCAGGGCAGCTCTCGATCAATGGTATAGGGTCTGAGTAGCTGACCATTTACGCTTATCTGTACTTGCCTAGAATCCGTTATTGTATTTATGGTGACCCCGTCTAGGCTCAAGGGAAAGATTTGATTACTGCCGTTAAACTGGCTGCTAATACTGTCGCAGATGGCAGGCAGAGGATACGTATCTCGTAAATCACTTAAAACTCTAGTTAATGCCATTTTTGTTCCAATTTTATTGTATTTATTAAGAAACTATCTTGCTGGGCGGAGTGAATGCACTGGTGTATCTGGCCACACTCTTGGTCACACGTAAATCATCAATGTAACCGTTGAAATAGTTGGATATTGTTGCACCGCCGCTGTAGCTGGCACCTATTAGCACTATTGCTGCGCTAACGTATGCTGTGGTATCAGCCCATGGTGTACCGGCTACTACACCATTTATATACATGGTAGTGGTATTAACATAACGAACTAGAGCAATATGATACCATGTATTAATAGCAATTGCGCTGGCTGCACTGGTAATCCTGTCTGCTGTACTGACATAATATCTAACAGTTCCATCACTGCTTAAATAGATAAGATGATACGCCCCGTTAGTTGATGCCGGTCTGGTGTCAAATAACTGTGCAGAAGTACCCGGTAGTGCTGCGGCACGCATCCAAAATTCGATAGTAAAATCGGATACAGCACCAAAGTTAAACTTGACATCCGAGTAGGGTACTGTTAGGTAATTACTTGATCCGTTAAAATAAACAGATCCTGTGCCATACTGGTAGACTGAATTGACCACTTGCGCTGCACCCGCTACAATTCTAATCGCGCTCCTTGACGAAGGGTCGTTAATAGCAGAAGTTACGGTATTACCAATTAATAATGCAGTATTTGCAACCATGGGTGGAGGGGCAGCAGGTGGTGTAAATGCACTGGTGTACAATGCAGTACCGTTGACTAGTCGAATACCGCCTATGTAGCCATTGAAAAATAGTGTATTGCTACCGGTTTGGCGACCAATACTGCCGCCTGTGGTGGTACCTGCAACACCAAAACTGTCAGCTATTGTGCCTTGGGCATAGACCGCTCCGTTGACATATATAGTCGTTTGGTTTGTACCAGTTCCACTACGAACCACAGCTACATGATAAAATTGATTTGGTAATAGTGCAACCGTTCCGGTTACATATACGGTGGTACTAACGCCAGTGGCATAACCAAATTGTAAAAGTCCAGTGGCACTAAATCCCAGCTGCCATTGCCCGGTTTGAAATGCCGCTGCGATACCAATAAAGTTGTCAATTAATTTAGGCTGTGCAGTTAGTAGACCAAAAGAATAAAACCAACATTCTAATGTAAAATTGCTTATGCCCAATACCAACGAGCTAGCTGGTAAATTTAAATAATCTGTGGTACCATTTAGTACCACGGTTCCGCCGTATGCAGAATTTGACCAACTGCCAGCTGGCGGGTATGGTGAAAAGTTTTCAACAGTGGGTGTACCTGCCCTGGTTAATGTTCTGGCATAAACTGATTGATCCACTGCATAGCTATCTTTTAAAGTTAATAAACTAGTACCAGCTGCAAACGGACTCGCCGTCGACACTGTGGCTGCATTGTTGACTACAGTATAAGCACTATAGCCAGAATCCACAATTGTGGCCGAACTAGCTGTTAATAACCTAGTAACCCCAGCACCAAACGGATTAACTGTTATTGTGCCGTCCACTGATCCAGTACTGGTAAAGTTAATACCCCATGGGCCAGCACCAACAGCTAATAAACTTGTAGATCCAAACGGGATCGAGCTGCCGCCACTGCTGAATACCGGATTACCAGTAGCAGTTATTGCAACGGCATTGGTACTATTATCAATCGCAGTAGCCGATTGCGCAGTTAAAAATACTGTATTGGCAATGGCAGTTAATGATGTTGTTGGCGGTAAGAAATTAACTGTGGTATATAGTGCAACACCACTTAGAATTCTAAGATTGCTAATGTAGCCAATAAACGGATACGGATTAGAATCTGCGTATCTACTGCCCAATCCAACAGTGTTAGACAAATTGGAAAATGTAGCTGCCAATGAGCTGATAAAAGTACCATTGATAAAAGCAAATAATCTATTAGATTGCATGGTTAATGCAACATGAGCCCAGGTGCTAGTTGGCAATGTCCATGATATAAAGTTTGCGCCTGCGCTATTTGCATTGGCAATGCCAGCACCGTCACGCGCCAGTATAAATCCTGCTGTAGTTTGAGTTGTACTAGTTACGATGCCTGCTAGACTATCGGCAGCGGGATCGATCCATACCCAACACTCTACTGTAAAGTCTCCAGTAGCCATAACAAAACTATTACTGGTAGCAGTTAGATAACTGCTACCGTTTAAATATACGCTATAAGGCGCAATGGATTGAGTTATTGATGTTAGCTCGCTAGTAGGAACTGTAAAAGCGGTAGATCGATATATTGCTGCGCCTTTTATTATTCGAAGATTTGTTACATATCCCGCCCAAGACGAGGTAGTTGTTGCACTCCACGATCCAATTGCAGTTACTCCAATTGAATAGTTTGCAGTATCGCTAGCACTTGTTGCTGCTTGGCCGTTGACATATACAGTTGTTATACTACCAGATCTTACTACAGCCACATATGCCCATGTATTAATTGTTGTAGTATTAGGAGTAGTAATTAATAATATATTGTTACCTGAATAAAATACAACTGCGCCAGTTGCATTGTCAACACCAATTCTATATGTGCCAGTACCCAATCCGGTTCCAACAAAGTAAGTTGGTCCAACGGTTGTGGTATAATATACCCATGACTCGATTGTAAAGTCACCAGTGCCTAGCTGCAATGCTACTTCATTTGCTGATATCTGATAGGATGCTGAGAAAATATAAGTGAAGTTAAGTGCCGTACTGCTCAGTGCTGATGTTGATGGAGTAAAGTTCGCAGTATACAATCCTTGTCCGTTTATTATACGCAGATTAGATATATGTCCAGTAAATTTTCCGCCCGTTCCGCCCCAGCCACCAATGATGGTATCAGTAGCTGTTATACCCCAGGTTCCAGTTTGAGTGATGCTGCCCACACGGTTTCCTGCTAGGTACACTGTCACTGTATTTGATCTATTTACAAATGCAATGTGTGTCCAAGTGTTTAAACTGGGTGTTGTTGCTGTTATGGTCTGATAGCTGAGACCATCTCTTGCAGCTACGATATATCCAGCATTGGTAATGCCCCAAGTTTGATAACTGGTAACTCCCGAGTTGGCGCCTAGTATATTGACAGACGTAGCGTATGTAGTACCAGTTGCAGCAGCAGTAGGATAAATCCATGCCTCAACGGTATAGTCACTGGTTAAAAGTCTTGTTGCCAAGACTGATGTTGCCAAATAAGAAGTAGAGCCATTGAATAATACACTGTATGTGCCGGTGCCTGCTACAGTGGTTAGTGGCGCAATTGGTTGTACTGTAGACTGGACACCTTTATCAATTTGTAAGTTGGATATGTATCCTGAAAAATACGCAGTACCAGCCGGATTTCTACCAATGTTTAATGTGTTAGTTGGCGCCGCAGTATTGTACACAAACGATGGTAAGCTACTTGAGCCAGCTGCTAGACCGTTAATATAAAAACCAACTGTTTTTGTATTAGCTGTAAAAGTAACCGCTATGTAGTTCCACTGGTTTAATACCACTACTGGATTTGAATTAAATGCTGGGTTAGTAGCGGCGCTACCAGTGGCATTAAAGAACACCACGGACATGCTGCCAGTTACACCACCATAGGTGGTATTGTTAAGTTCAATACTGATCCCAGTTTGCCCAGCCACATTGGTTGTGGCCAGTGGAACCATTAGTGATGAGCTTCTTGGATATACCCAAAATCTCACAGTCCAATCTTCAATGCCATTGTGTAAGAATGCCCACTCAATGGCTGTGCTTGCTGTGTAGTAGTCGGTGGATCCATTGAATTGATAACTCCAACCAGTTACAAACGGATTCACTGAGCCTTGTGTAGCAGTACCTGCTCTAACAATTAAATAATTATTAAAGCTGTTGTCCGAGAAGAAATTGTTGTTGTTTGATACATTGTACTGACTGGTCAATACACTGGTACCGGCATAGGCAGTAAATGGATTAACTACGCTAACACCAGTTACACCATTGTTGGTAATAGCAATACTAATTCCGCTGGTGTCAACAATGGTCCTGGACTGAGCTATTAGCAAGCTGGTGGTACTGGTGAATGGATTAACTGCAATACTGGTTACTGTACCGGTATTGGTGATGGACACTGGCGGTGTACTATTGTCTACAATGGTTGCTGCTTGCGCAGTTAATACTATTACATAAGCTGGAATTTGTGTAATGTCGGTGGCAATTGAAATGCCACCAGCATTAGTTATTGTTGCTGAATTTGCACTGTTATCTATAATAGTGGAATTTTGCAAAATTAACAAGATGGTCTGTGTTCCGGTAACAGCAGTTATATTGCTGCCAGCAGTTTGTATAGTAGATAATTGAACGGTAGGCGGTGTAAAGTTGCCAGTGTATACTGCTATGCCTTTTACTAGTCTGACATTAGTCAGATACCCATTAAAATAAATATTAGTGGTATTGTTTTCCTTACCAATATATAAAGTATTAGTATCATTAAAATTGGTAGTATTTCCAGTAATTGGTGTTCCTTCTTGCGTGCCATTAACAAAAAGTCTTATAGTTCCGCTAGCTCGTGATACAGCTACATGGTACCATGTATTTCCAATTGGTGTTGTGGTTCCAGCTAGAAATGGGGTACCAGCAAGTGCATAAAAAGAAAATTTATTTGAGCCGCCTGCGGACCCCGAATAATAAAGTTCCCATCCGGTATTTGCGGCCCATTTAGACAACGGAAATTGTGAACTGGCGCCTGGGGCTGTTAAAAAATATACCCAATATTCAATCGTAAAATCGCCGGTGCCAAATTGTAGTGCTGCATTATTGGCAACAGTTAGATACTGACTAGTGCCATCAAAACTTGCATAGTAGTATTTTGGTGGTAAGGATGGACTTAATAAAGATGTTGTTGTGCCACCAACGTTGGTGATTGTGTTTACATATGCACTTGCATCTGTTATAGTTGAATTTTGTAATGTTAACATGCTGGTTTGCGATCCGGTGATAGCTGCTATGTTACTGCTAGAACTTTGTGTAGTTGCTAATGGCAAGGTTGGTACTGTAAAGTTGCCGGTGTATACTGCCACTCCTTTAACTACACGTAAATTAGTAATATAACCATTAAAAATGTAGCCAGGTGATAATGGAACATTACCATCTGTACCAAATATTGGTCTATTGGTGCCGTTTAACCAATTTGTAGTATCGGTGCCGCTTGAGACTGCTACTCCATTGACATATCCAGTCTGCAATGTTCCCACTCTGACAAGAGCAACGTGATACCAAGTTTTAAGAGAAAGAGTTGCACTACTAAAAATAAGACCAGCAGGATCTATACCAAACACAAGATGACTAGCACTACTAGGTGTTCCAGCTGGCCGTGAGTCATATAAGTTTGCATAATTAGCCGAGCGGGCAATTTGATACACCCACATTTCAACAGTGTAGTCTCCGGTACCAAATGCAAATTGTGAATTAGTTCCCGATACATTTAAATACTGTGTTGAACCATTGAACACTCCACTGTACGCGGCGGCATAGTTGATAGCAGCAGACGGTGATCCATTTTGATTGGCTGTTTGTACGTTAGTCAACGAGGAGGTGGCTGGCGTAAACGTATTAGTATAAACTGCTATGCTTTTAACAAGTCTGAAATTGCTTATGTAGCCAGTAAATGGTAGTGTACCTGCGCTGGATGCTCCAATGGATATGGTATTTGATGCAGCATAAAGGCTAGGTGTACCACTTGAATATGTTACGACCGAAGTACCATTTAGGTATAGGGTAAATGTATCGCCATTTCTAACAAACGCAAGATGATTCCATTGATTTAAAGTTATGACTGAGCTCGATATACTATCTGTTAGTACGGTCGACCCGTCAACGGATAACAAAAATCTAGCAAAACCACTGGTATTATTACTGGTCGTAACAACCCAGGACAGCGTTGTGCTGCCAGTAGAAGCGGACCATTGTCCAAACAATACATTTTGTGCTGTCCAAGCTACAGATCTAAAAATCCAAGCTTCAGCAGTAAAATTGTTTGTCCCGAATTGGAATGCTGTACTAGTAGGAATTGTCAAATAGTTACTACCACTAAACGAATAGCTGTAGGATGTTGAGCCGGCACCAACAATGGCCCGCGATGGAACACCATTTTGATCAGCTGTCTGCGATGATGTCAGTAATGTTGTAGCAGGTGTAAAATTGGCTGTGTAAACTGCTGTGCCTTTTACCAATCTCATGTTGCTAATATAGCCAGGAAAATAATAAGTAGTACCCTGTCCATCAAGTCCAAAGCCCACCGACAATAGCGCAGTGGACGCTGTGATACTAGCCGGGGCTGCAACCGAACTAACCAACGACCCATTGAGATAAACATTAGAGTTTGCAGTTGATTTGACCCATGCTACATGGTACCAGGTATTGGCTGCAATTACACTAGACGGCGATGATTGAAATAGTGTAGTGTTATAATCTACACGTATGTTGCCACTCATTGTACGCATTTGGAATGCTTTGCCGCCAGCAGTGGTCCACAAACTCACAATACTTGCATTAGCTCTGGTTATATCTGTAACATATATCCAAGTTTCAACTGTAAACTCAGCTGCACCAAATACATAGCCGGCATTGTTTGGTGCAGTCAAGTACTGGTTAACACCATTCAAATACACACTGTAATTTTTTACCACTGGCTGATCAATTGCAGTAATATTAGTTCCAGATGCTTGTGTTGATGTTAGTGATGACGTAGACGGAGTAAAATTACCAGTATAGACCGCAGTGCCTAATACTTTACGGAAGTTGCTGATGTAACCAGTCCAATATAAACCCGGTGTGGTTCCTGCACCACTACCAATTGATAATGGCGCTACGTTGGTATGTACATTTCCTGCAACTGTTGCAGTACCGCTTATATTACCGTTGACCCACAGTGACCACGTATTACTAGATTTAGTAACCGCCACGTGGTTCCATAGTCCGGCCCTAATAGACGCATTTGAGGTAATTGCAACAGTCCAAGTTGCACCATCAGTACTGGCATTAAACACCGGAGCAAGTGTACTTGCAAATGCCAATTGGTAACCAGAAAATAATGCTGTTGTGCCGCGCTTGGCAAACACAGCTCCGGTAGGTGTAGTCAGCGTGGTCCATATCCAAGCTTCTAGTGTGGTATTCAATACTCCAATATTAAACTCAGGTGCATCTGCAATGGTAAAGTAATCTGTAGTACCGTTAAAATAAGTTGAGCCCAGTGCGGCACTACTGCCGGACAATGTTAACGCACTAGCAAACGGCGCGCGAGCTTGAGTAGGCCTAATGGCAGCATTGGTATTTGTTAAAGATAAATTGTTTCCGGAGTTGTCAACAAACGTGCCATTTTGCAATGCTAATATTTTAGTTTGACCAGCTGTGATGGCAGCTGATGGCGTTCCGTTTACGTTAAAGTCCTGTGTGGCTGTTAACGGCACAGTTGATGGTGTAAAGTTGCCTGTGACAATTACCAGCGTGCCTTTAACTACACGAATGTTGGTAATGTATCCAACGAATGGTCTGCTGGGTCCATTTATCCAAGCACCTATATAGGTTTGGAAGCTGGCAGACCAGTTGACTGATACAGTGGACACTGCTACCGAACCACTGAGTCCAGCGGTCCTATACAACGACAATGTGGTACCTGTGCGTATTAATCGATAATAGTACCATGTGTTTGGTGATAGTACACCTGCGGATTCTGTGATAGTATAAGCAGTAACTCCTGAATATATGGTTGCAGTCATTGCAGCATTATTCAGTTCAAGAACAATGCCTTCGTCTGCATTGGTAGCAATTGTGCTATTTGAAATAGAAAACACTCGCTGTAGGCCAACTACCGTAGTTGGGTATATCCATAAGTCTACTGCAAAGTCGCCAGTACCAACTTGGAAGGCAGCGTTATTTGCTACCTGTAGATACTGTATGTTTTGGCTTTGATCTGTGGTCAGTGTATTGGGAAAACCTCTGCCTGGTCCCCATATTATGCGTACAGCACCTTGGCCTCCATAACCACCTATAGGTGCTTGGCCGCTGTTATCACTGCCACCACCACCACCACCACCAAAATCGCCGCCAGGATTATATCCCAGTGTAGTTATGCCGCCGGGGGCTCCTACTGCCCAACCCCCGGCGCCGCCACCATTGCCGGTGCCAAATGGTGTTGTTAATCTATAGATAACTCCGGTGTTGGTTATGGTGTTGGGTGTTGTGCTTGAATCAGTTATGTATGCGGCACTGTTTGCAGACAACAATAATAATGATGTTGAACTTGAACTTGCAATTGCTTGAATGTTGAGTATTGGGTTACCAGTTTGAGTGGTGGTCAGTGGTGCAGTGGGCGGTGTGAATGCACCAGTGTAGACTGCTACACCTTTTACTATGCGTACATTGCTAATATAACCAGAAAAGACGTTACTAGAATCATTTGTTTGTCTACCAATGGATATTGCTCCAGTGGTACCAAAGGCTTGGGTCAATGCTCCTGCGCTGGTTGCTGCAAGCACGCCGTTTACATAAATTTTTAAGTTTCCAACGGCAGAGCCCGAACGAACCACAGCAATATGATACCAAGAGTTAGTAGTCACTGCCGATGCTGCTGTGCCAAAAAAGGTAGCGGCGGAGACGGCAGTGGCATAACCAAGAGCAACTGCTCCAGTAGTTAACAATTGAAGTTGGCATTGGCCAACGATGTATGATCCAGATGCATTGCTAAACAGATCAATGGTTTGTTGAGTGGCAGCCAAACTTCTTGTATATATCCAACATTCCATGGTGAAATCACCAGTTCCAAAACTAAATGCTGCATTAGCAGGCACAGTCAAATAACTACTAGAACCATTGAAAAATAGTGCGCCGCCAGGCGCATAGTCAGCCGATCCACCAAAAGTTTCTTGGTTTAGCCCAGGTGCTGCATTACCACTGGTTCCTTGCCCAAGTACGCCAACACCGCCGCCACCGGTGCCGATGGGGTAAGGTGCATTGCCAGCATAATACCCCAAGCCGCCGCCAGCGCCTCCGCCTGTACCTGCTGTAGTAACATTACCGGTTGCCCCAAACATGCCGTTACCGCCTGCACCAGTGTATCCACCACCGCCACCCCCGCCGGCAGTGCCGAATGTGGCTCCAGTGGCTGTTGTTCCACCGGTACCACCGAGGCCGCCGCCATCACCAAGAAATGATCCACCGGCACCGCCGGTATTATTAATGGCACCGCTGCCACCAACACCTAAAACAGTTGTTCTATTAATGAAGTAACTATCACCGCCAGCACCACCTATGCTTACACCACCGCTGCCTAATGAACTTGGGCCACCAATCCCTCTTGAACCAGCAACAACAGTATAACTGGTGCCTGGTGTTACCGAAATGTTATTTCGCCATCCCAGGCCACCCCCACCGCCGCCCTCGCCACCAGAGTAGCCATTGTGTCCACTCCAGCCCGAGTTGCCACCGCCACCTGCACCAACGGCTACCGCCGACACACTGGTAATGCCCGCAGGGCATACCCAAGTTGTATTGCTGGTAAACAATTGTTGATAAACCAAATTAGCAGTTACTAGACTACCACCAGCGTCCACAGGTGTTAGTGTGCTGTAGGTGATTGGATACGTTGCCGGGTTGAGCACTGTAAATGCATTGGTACTGGAATCTGTGATATAGGTTGGTGCAGAAGTTACATTTAATAATAACGATGTTCCTGTTACATTGGCAGCCAGTGTAGTTGGCACCGATGCTCCGTATAGTGCAACACCGTTGACAAATCTAAAGTTATTAATGTATCCATTAAAGAATTGACCAGTGTTGCTATTTCCAATCATTAGCACGTTGTCTGTCCAGCTGACTGTTTGAGTTGCACTATTTGTTAATGTGCCATTCATCCAACAGGCATGCACATTTGCACGTCTGGTATAAGCAACATGCATCCAACTGTTAGTTGGTATGTAACCGGCTGAACCCGGAAGCCCAGCACTTGGTGGTAGTACCCAATTACTATTGTTACTGCGTATACCCATGCCATTGGTGTTACTGATATACCAGTGCCATCCAGCATTACTACCCCCGGCAGTGGTGCTGGCAATTGCTTCAGTTGCCGTACCGGGTGTGCTAATATATATCCAGCATTCTGCTGTAAAATCTCCTACTCCAGTGGCAAAAGCAGCAGAGTTTGCGGCTGTTGTCAATTGAGCAGCACCACCAAAATAGACTGGATAGTTAAGACCAGTAGTTGGCAAGAATGGATTGTTTAAATCTGGGCGAGCAGAGCCAGCTGGGACAACGGTTAGTGCGTTTGAACTAGCATCGGTATTGTATACTGGTGCTGTGGTATCAGCTTGTATTTCTAAAATAACACTTTTTCTATAGGGATCATTTGTGGTCCAAGTATCTGCACCTGTGTATTTGGCAGTGTCGGCCGTGGACCAAACTCCACCATCTGCTGGATATATTGTAGTTGATACTATCCATCCACCCGGATGTCGCTTGTGCCGCTTGGTCATCTTAGCTGATTTCTTCGTAGCTGACAGTAACTACTAATGCACTGGCAGTCGGGGTTACTGCCGTAATGCTGGTATTTTCTTCCAAGTAGTATTGACTAGTTCTATCAATAACGTTTAGTGTACTTTTAGACGGCACACTCACATTTGCCACAATAGGAAAAGCTGTTGATCCGTTATAGTAACTCACTGTAACTTCCGCTGCTGTTGAAGTGTTAGTGTTAGCTACGTTGAGCACATTTATTTTAAAAACTTTTCCTGAACTAGCACCATTGGTTAATACTGTTGTTACTGTTGTACTAGTAAGTGATGTTCCGGTTGTTTTTCCTGTAATTGTTGCTACGTTGACTATGTTTGGTGCTGCCATATATTATCCTCCAAATACCATTGCAATTGCAATGGCCCTTCCTGATGTAATTCCTCCTGAGCTGCCGGTGTATCCTGCACCAGCACTACCAGCGTATCCCACGCTACCCGAATATCCCATTTGTCCCAAATCAAATATTTGGAACACTCCCACCATGCTGCTGTATGTGTATGACACATAATACAGTGTAGCAGGTGCATTATATGGAACTGTAAATGTTACTCTGGAATTTGATCCACCATTATTAGTTACACCTGAATTGTAATAATTACTGGCTCCGGTGGTACCAATGGTTTTAATAATGAATCCTTCGGATCCAACATCAAAATAGTAGGTGTAGCCGCGGGCCAATGTAATTGTAGGATTGCTTGCTCCATTAATCACAAAAGCCGATGTACCAGGTGATGTTACTGTGTAGGTAACTGCACCAGTAATACCTTGACTACCAGTGTAGCCAATCACTGTGCTAGCTGATCCAGTGTAGCCAATGCCGGTACTACCAGTATAGCCCAAACTTCCTGTGCTACCAACGTAACCAGTGTCACCTTGAATTGCACCAGGCAATTCTCTTATGTGTATAACCACCCCGGGGCTGACCGTTCCCACCATGGTCAGCGTTGAGCCTGAGATCGAGTAATCAGTAGCAGGACGTTGAACTACACCATTGGCCATAACTAACACACTGTCGTTGGTCACACCATTGCTGACTGTGAATGTATTGCCGCCACTGCTGGTATACAACCGTGTCAAGAACGGTGTGTATGCAGGCCCATATACTTGTGTGGTGATTTCAATTGCTGTTGCAACAGGCGGTGCTTCGCTGAATGTAATTACGTTATCTAATACGGTATACGAACTCTTTAATTGTATTACTCCGTTTAAATTAACGGTAGTATTGTTTATGTTTCTTGGCGTAACGCTCAGTGTAAAAGCCACTGCGGATCCGTTACCAGTAAAGTTGTCAACAACTCCAGTGTAGCTCAATTGACCAACGCTACCAGTGTAGCCTGCGCCCACGCTACCGGTATAACCAGCCACTGTACTAGCTGAGCCAACGTATCCTATATTTCCTTGACTACCAGCATAGCCCACCGACCCAGTATAACCAGTCTGCCCTAAGAATCCGCTGGCTGCTGCTTCTACCCATTGTGTGCTAGAACCATCATCGGTGTAGGTAAACAATATGCCAACTGTGGTATCAAACCATCTGTCGCCGGCTACTGCACCAACAGGCGCTGTGTCGGAGAAATAGTAGGCACCGCCCCCACCACCTGTGCCACCGCTGCTGAATGCTGTTCCGTTAGCCCAGAATACACCGCCAGTGGTGACCAATTGACCGCCAATGTAGACATTGCCTGCAAACCCGCCGCCGCCAGTAACTTGTAATGCCCCTGAAGTAGTACTAGTTGATGGTGTAGTGTTTGATATTATAACTTGATTGTTGCCATCAAAACTGCTGCCAGTACCAGCGCTGCCAGTATAACCAAGCCCACCAGTGGCCCCACTTGCGCCAGCTGTGCCGCTAGGTCCCGTCGCGCCAGTCAATCCTGTTGCTCCACTTGCGCCGCTAGGTCCTGTTGCTCCACTTGCGCCAGCTGTGCCGCTAGGTCCCGTCGCGCCAGTTAATCCTGTTGCTCCACTTGCGCCAACTACGCCCGTAGCGCCAGTAGCGCCAACTCCACCTGTATTTCCGGTAGCACCCGTCGGTCCTGTATCTCCAGTTGGGCCTACACCACCTGTTGCGCCTGTTATACCAGTAGGACCTGTTGCACCCACATTACCAGTTATACCGGTTGGTCCAGTTACACCTGTGACACCTGTTGCTCCGCTGGCGCCAACTCCGGTTGGTCCAGTTACACCTGTGACACCTGTTGCTCCGCTTGCACCAACTCCGGTTGGTCCAGTTACACCTGTGACACCTGTTGCTCCGCTTGCACCAGCTAGGCCACTGGGCCCTGTGGCGCCTGTTATGCCAGTGGGTCCTGTTGCACCCACATTACCAGTTATGCCAGTGGCGCCGGTAAAGCCAGTTGCACCGCTAGCACCGCTTGCACCAGTGGCGCCTGTAGCACCTATACCTGTGGGTCCGGTTGGCCCAGTCACACCCGTTGATCCTGTTGCGCCTGTATCGCCACGATCACCAGTTCTTGCAAACGTAATTACCAATGGCATGCCATTGGTAAATGATCCTGGACCTGACAAATAAGAGATTGGAACATGGAAATGGTTGGGGGTAGGTGTTCCTTCTTCGGTATGACTACCAACGATTGCAAACATTACATAGTTTGCATTATTTCCACTTTCAACTACATTAAAGTGACCTTTGATAGTTGATGTTGAGTCATCAATGGTCTGTAAAAAACTATAAGTTGATGCACCCGACGCATCATAAAAGTTAATATACAGTAAAGTAGCAGCCGATAATGTAGAAGTATTAAATTCAACGTTTCCTGCAGGAGGATCAGTTAAGGTAATGTCACTGCTGTATGTATATAAAAATGCTTCGCCACCAAATGAGCCAGAATCGCCCCTAATACCAGTTGCGCCTGTTGCACCTGTAAGTCCAGTTGCACCAGTAGGTCCGGTTGCGCCTGTTGCACCAGTAAGGCCTGTTGCACCAAAACTACCAGTGTAACCAGTCGGGCCGGTATTGTAATATGGTGTCCCGTTTGCATAGAAATAGTTGTCAGTGTATACATTTCCAGTAACTGTAACATTACCAGACGCAGCAAAATCTACAGTAGATATCAAATTGGCACCAGTGATAGCAGCGTAAGTACCCAATGATACTACGTTACCGGCAACAACATTGCCGCCAATATAGACATTGCCAGCAATACCTACACCACCAGCTACTTGTAGCGCCCCGGTGACGGTACTTGAACTTATTGTGGTGTTTGCTATAACAAATGCAGTATCAGTACCTTGTAGACCTTGCGCAATCCTAGTCCAAGCATTATCTGCGGCAGAATAAATGTAGGTTATACCGTCTACCACTGCTGTAGTTGTGTCTGCTGGTGTAGTTGGAAACGTCATATTAGTATTTACTCATTAAAAATCATACCGATCCTGCAGGAATCGCGCCAGCTGGTACTGTATTTACAAAACTACTAGTACCCCAATTTATACTGCCTGATCCAGTACCACTACTGGTTCCATCATATATTGCAAAGTAAAGTTGTCCTGTTCCCGGGATTGCTACTGCGGTCGCGCCATTCCATGATACTGTTTGTGCGTCTAAATCTATCAGCACCCCGTAAGTATGAGTAGCCACAATGGATCCAAAGGCTGTGCCAGCGCCACCGTTTCCATTCCCACTTGTTCCGTTATGGTAGTTACCTACCCTAGTAGGTACACGTTGGACTCCCACGTACCAGCCATAGCCATCACCAACTTCACTAATTACTGTAAATTCAAAATATATTTTACCTGTGGTTTGTACTATAGCATAGAGTACGCTGGCAAACTGCCCTGTTGTGGTAACTGTATTTCCGCTGACTGTAAAGTTGCCGCCGCTCCAAGTTGGATCGTATGTTAAATCAACTGTGGTAAACGGAGTAAAAAACACAATAGAGCCCGATGTCGCCCAAGTGTATGTTCTATATCCATCTGCTAGCGCATATGTTGCACCTGTGGCTGCCGATTCTGGGTAAACATCTGAATAGCGAATCTTAGCAATGCCAGAACCGCCATTGCCACCATAGGGCAAGCTGGTATATTGACTTGATCCACCACCACCTCCACCAGAGTTAGCCGTAGCATTTCCTCCGTTGGTATTAGACACTAGAGCCCCGTTACCACCTCCACCTACACCACCTAGGCCGCCCGATCCACCTGTTCTAACGCCGGCGCCGCCGCCACCGGCATAATAATTACTAGTTGCGCTAGCAATTAAAACAGATACGCCGCCCGGGCCACCAAGATTGTAAGCCACCGTACGTATGTCATGATTGCCGCTGGTTAACGTTATATTTACAGTAACTGACCCGGTATACGTGGTAGTACTTGTTCGACTAACTCCATCTACGTAAACAGTTACACCATTATCGGCTGCTGCTTGTATAACATATAATCCTGTATATGGAAATGCAACTGTCACGGTTTGATCAACTCCCACAGTTGAACTACCGCTAGTATGCCACACAGCATAAGCGTTCATAAAGCTGCCCCAGCCGCCGTTGGTCTTTGCTACTAAATCTCCTGTGCCAATTAACTCTGTTGTATCCCAAATAGCTGTACCACCAATGGTTCCAGTTCCAGTGGGCCAATCCAGTCCAATGCCGCCTGCACCAGCAATTGATCCTGATCCATTACTGCCAGCGGCGCCTGCGCCGCCTCCGCCACCACCCGGATATGGACTTATAACGCCAGGACCACCGCCACCAACATTACCTTGACCAGCTGGGATCGCTGCGCCACCGCCACCTATGTAACATCCACCACCACCGCTGCCCCCTGGTGCTCCATCTCGTGTACCACCAGTGTCTGTGCCGCCACCGCCTCCGCCACCGCCATATGCTATAACAGTGTCAAAAAGACTATTTGACCCACTTGTTCCTCTTGTTCTTGTTCCTGTGGCGCCAGCACCAATTGTGATTATTGCAGTCGTACCTGCAACGGCATACTCGTTTGAAGTTTTAAATCCGCCAGCGCCTCCCCCACCTTGCCCAGCAAGGTTTGTTGCGCCTCCCCCACCTCCCCCGCCAGCAACCAACAAGTAATTAAATAAAAATCCAGTTGTATAGCTAGTAACCACTAAGCCACCTGTTATTGTCAATCCCGATATAGTCAGCGCCATTTACTTAATTCCATTAAATGACTGGCGCCGAACTTAAATATTTTACTACAGGGCCAGTAAAATCTAACCAGAATGAGTAATCACCGTTGCTGACATATTCGTACATTCTATCGTTATTGGTATTGTACCAAAAATCTCCGGGTGCTGCTGCTGCGGGCGCACTGCTTTGTGTTTTAATACTGCCCGAACTAAATGCCACACCGTTAGCCCAAAATACACCACCAGTAGTAACAACTCGTTCGCCTACGTAGACATTGCCCTGTATACCAGCACCGCCCGCAACCTTTAAGGCACCTGTTGTAGTGCTGGTTGATACGGTGTTATTGCTGGTTACGATCTGTTGTGTAGTAGTTCCACTGAATACCCCAGTAGTACCAGTAGCACCAGTTGGGCCTGTTGCGCCAGCAACTCCCGATGGACCTGTTGCACCAATACTTCCGGTATAACCAGTTACACCTGTTGCACCTGTTGCACCTTTAGGACCCTGGCCACCTTGTATTGAATCCTGAATAGCAATATAATCAATTTGTGTTGCGTGTGCAGCATTACCAGTGTTGCTGTGATATAATCTAACAGTAGCAACTCCGGCCAGTATATAATTTACACTATTCAATACTTCAAGTGCAAATTGATAATACCCAGCCAAACCAGTATATGATCCTACATTATCCCACGTTGATGTAAGATAATTGTATACCTGTATGTAAATTGTATGTCCAGAATTTGTGGTGTAATTGATATTCATTACCACACGGTTAAACTTAACCACGCCCACAAAGCCAACTGTAACAATCCAAGCTGGGCCAGCATGGGTACCATCAGTTATACTGTACGAGTTGCCATCATTGAATGTTTGTATATCGCTGAGACTACCGGATACATAAACACCATTGGTCAGTGCAATAGAATCTGCTATATAACTTATTGATTCTGGAGTGGTGCCGCTTGCACCAGTTGGACCAGTGGTGCCTGTTGCGCCTGTTGCGCCTATTCCAGTGGGACCAGTGGGACCAGCCGCGCCCGATGGCCCTGTTACGTTGCCTACATCTGTAAAACTAGATCCAGTCCAAACAGCAAGATGTCCGCTGCTGGTTAAAACATAGCCATCGCCTAACGTACCAGTGACTGTTGCAACAGGACCATTTAAGTAAGTGATGTCAGTAACTGAGCCAAGTACTGTAATACTAGTACCATCGCTGCCTTTACTACCAACATAACCAATTGGGCCTGTTGCACCTGTTGCACCAGTGTCACCAAAACTTCCAGTGTAGCCAGTTGTACCAATACTACCAGTGTAGCCTAGACTACCAGTTGCACCAGTTGCGCCGTCACTACCTCTACTGCCAGTATAACCAGTGTCCCCAATTGGGCCCACGATCTTACCAATGTCGTTCCATTGACCTGTGGCTAAATTCCAAAACCATAAGCTACCATCTAGATGTGCGCCACCGTTGCCAGTGACTACAATCCAACCATAACCAGCATAGTCATTCCAATTCATTGGGGCGGCTGGCAAATCACCTATAGTTGCTTTTGTTCCTTGCAAAGTAACACTAACACCCTGTGCTCCGGTGTTGCCGGTCGCACCTTGAATACCAGTTGAACCAATGCTACCAGTGTAGCCCCTGGGGCCAGTAGTACCGCTTGCGCCTGTTGATCCGCTGGGGCCAATTGGGCCGGTAGGACCACATGCACCGGTTGCACCAATTGGACCGGTTGCACCGGCTGGACCTGTTGCACCAGTTAGACCTGTATTGCCTTTACTACCAGTATAGCCTGTTACTTGTGCTGTTGTTGATGTAAATGCCCAAATATCAGCATCAGTACCATCTGCGCCGTATTGCGCAAATCGTAAATGTACTCCGCCCGGAACTTTAGCTGCATCGGGAATACTGAATACTTTTTGTAACCATGTATCAGACGGGGTAGCAGAGTACGATACTGTGTACATGGACGTCCATGTACTACCACCATCTGTGCTGTACTCGACTTCTAAATCTTCTTCAGGAACCTGTGCAGAATCTTTATACACATAGAACATGGCATAGTTAATACCATACAAATATATTCTATATTGGTTGGCAATTGATCTAGTACCAACGTCTTGATTAAAAACAATAATTGGCGTGTCTGCGGCAACTGCTGCTGTTGTTGTGTAAGACCTTGCGCCCGGGGTTGACCTAATGGCTTTAGTCAGCGTCACTGCCGAATTCAGCGATATGTCAATGATTGCATACGATGACCCGGTTAGCCCCACAGACCCTGTATAACCAGTTGCGCCAAAGCTGCCTGTATAACCAGTTGCGCCAAAGCTGCCCGTATACCCAGTGACCCCAGTGGGTCCAGTGGGTCCAGTGGCACCAGTTGCACCAAAGCTGCCGGTATAACCAGTTGCGCCAAAGCTGCCCGTATACCCAGTGACCCCAGTGGGTCCAGTGGGTCCAGTGGCACCAGTACTACCTTTGCTGCCAGTATAGCCCTGTGGACCTGTAATACCTTGCGCACCTGATAAATCACTTGAGTATACAAACGTAACTCCGTTCCAAAGATACAGTCTAGAATCTTCTGAGTTTTCTACGTTGTTGGTGTTGATAAGAGCAAATTGCCCCGACACAAACCCATCGGGCGGGATATCCGCCATCATTTCTGCTACAGAAACATAGGTCCTAGCAATGGTAAATGACATACCAGTTTCGCCTTTAGAACCCACATAACCCACGCTGCCAGCATATCCGGCGCTGCCTGTGTAGCCAGTGTTAAAGTACGGAGCGCCATTGGCGTAATAGTAGTGGTCAGTGTACACTGACGCTGTGACAATATTTCCGCTGGTGACCACGTTGCCGGTGGCGGCGTCTATATTTAGATTGCCTACCGTGAGGCCATTTTTTGCTATAAAATTCTTATTGGCCACAGTTCATTTTCCCTATAGGCTTGTATGTTATTTATCTAGAATAACCTAAGCTGGGAATTGGGTTATCCTTTGCGGATTACATACCCAATTGGTGTGCTAGAACCCAAAGTAGTTCGCTGATATGTAATTGTAACACTACTGCTGTCACCTTGAGCCAGTAAATCAATGTTGCCAGTGGTAACGTCTGATGCATAGTTAGCAACTTCGTGATTGCTGTCGCTTAGTAGTACTGCGTACTCGGTAAAAAATGCAGTTGATCCATCGTTAACACAATCAATAGTACTAAACTTGTACCTGTTGTTTATGTTGTCTTTTGCAGTCAGCAACCATCTCACTGTAGTAGTCCCAGCTACAGGAACGTAATCAGCCACAACTAGATCGTCGGCTACAGTAACTCGCCCATTGTAGATATTGCTACTGGTAACGTATGGGCTGCCGTTGGCATAAAACAAATTGTTGGTAAAAACGTTACCAGTTACTGTTGTTGCTACTTCGACATTACTAGACCATATACGCTGTCCCTGTGGATTTGTAGTTAATACGCTGCCAGCTGGTGCTGTACCCAAATTAGGTTCAGCTTCCGCTGGCAGTAAAAACTCGTACCGATCTTCACTGACTTCCGTTGGCGGTACTACTACTACTCGGCCGCTGGTAAGAGTGCGGGTATTTTTCATGTTATGGATTTACACTTTCAATAACACTAACAACCATCTGACTTGCGCCCGATATCGATGCATTGGCTTTT